>Ga0115001_10003431_pt1 | contig 11833 bp, 10 predicted proteins | sample ArcticOcean_MG_C_12_FD_89869 | JGI IMG/M metagenome (GOLD analysis project Ga0115001, IMG submission 89869) | Marine microbial communities from western Arctic Ocean - ArcticOcean_MG_CB8_130 | ecosystem: Environmental > Aquatic > Marine > Oceanic | place: Arctic Ocean: Canada Basin | collected... | reverse complement strand
TAATCTCTCTCTCTCTCATCAGTTTCATTTCCAACACACTCTTTAAACACCTATCTTTTAACGCTGGTGCTAGTGCTCCATTTGAAACCCTAAACTGTTCAGTGCATCAAAAAAAAAGTGTGCATCTTTGCATTCATTCTTCCAAAGCGCTAGAGGTCGTCGTCGAGATTAAGAAGAATTAATCACAAACATCTTCTGGCCAAAAAGCTAGATAGAGAGAGGTCTAGATGTTTGCGAGAGCTTCTGCATCCTCTTGTGTAAGCGTTGCGAGAGGAAGATTGAGGGCGAAGATACGCTTGACTGCGACTGCGACTGCGATACCACAGGCGAAGAAGAGATATGACGAGGAGTGTCCACCGGCAGGGGAATGGGAAGGCCATTTAGTCGATTTCGTGATCGACGAAAATTCGATGCCAATAGCTCAAAAGTTACCTAGCCACGTTATTCCACCCGCGTACGGTGATTGGGAAGTCGATGTGTACGATTGGCAAACGCAATGCGCGATGGTAGTCATGAACGATTTAGGGGATTTGAGGTTTAAGGATATGAAATTTATACCGGTTGCCGGTTGCGAGGTCGATGCGTCGGTTATTCATGAACAAATCGATAGTGAATATACTGAAGTTGATCATTTCGGAGACGTATTCGGGGATTTTAATTGGCATGGAAGAGAGAGCGTGACGCACGTTATGTGTAGACAAGGGGGAACGTTTAATGGCTACCGTGATTCGGAACCGTTCATTAGAGTACGTATAACGCAGAATCGCGAAAAAAAGAATGAAATTAAGGTTTGGCGCGAAGCGTATTACGAGAAGTATACGAATGGCGCTAGTTTAGTCGCCTCGTGCGGAGGGACAAAGAATACTATGAAATACGGTGAATATCCAAGAAGCGAAGTAAATTTTTCGGAAATGGATGGAGTACCTAATAAAGGATTGGTGCAAAATTTTAACGGTTTAGATATATGGTCGTTCATTGACCTCGATAGTGGTGTTTTTTCTTGCGGATGGAAAACACCTAATGGCGAACATATAATTAGTGAGAGAGTTTTAGCGAAAGACGGGTCGAAAATCTCGTCTAAAATCACGCGCGCGATGGTGGTTGGATAATGTGTTGTATATTTTTGTTTTAAACGTGTTGCTTTGCTTTATGGGTATTCCTCCTCCTCATCACCATCTTCTTCTTCATTATCTTCATCATCTTCTCCTTCTTCTTCGCTGCCGAGAACTTCGCTGTCGTCGTCTTCGTCGTCGTTGTCCGTGTCAGGAACCGCATCTTCTGTGCCCGGGCAATGATGTTGTTTCGCGTACAAGAAACAACGTACCGACGACCCTTGGGCAGTTATTCGCCCCCATGGTACGTGCGCAACCTCGTGCAAATATGCGATACATTCCAATCGATCGTGTTTCGCAAAAGTTGCATAAATCGAAGAGTCTTTCGGACAATTGTTCTCAACGCAAAATTTTAGAACCGCGAGATTTCCGTGCGGCGCCGCGGCTTTGATCGTTTCGACGTTCCAATCATTGAACCCTTTCTTTGATCTTCCCCATCGAAGGAATTCAAGCGAGTTCGTATGCCGAACGATCCAAGTACAGAAGCCGGACTTTTGTACAATATTTTTCAACAATACTCTCTTCGCGGGGAAATTATCAAACGCAAACTCGTATCGCTCTTCGGACTGTAAGAAGAACTCTTTAGGTAAAGGTTCTAAACGCAAGACTCGTCTCTGCGAATACGGTGGCGGTTTCGTCGTTTTATCTAAAAACAGAACTGGCAAGGCCTTAACGGCTTTTCTCGCCGCGCGATTACACGAACTTAATAATCTCAAGGCTGATCCATCGAGAAATTTCGATACCTCTTTCACCCATACCTCTCTCGGCGCGTCGACGAATAATCCTTTCCACAGAGCCGTCGGTTCTCCAATAATCTGCCGGTTTTCGAGCATAGTCTGATTTCTAAATCTCTGATCCATTTAATCGATCGATATTTTTATTGCTCGCAACGGTCAAACATTTAGAAGATTTTAATCCCACATCACGATCTCGTCTTGAAATCTTCAACATGTTGACAGTACGAGATTTGAGCATTGAAAATGACTTGACATCTTTGTCTTTAACAACGACGCGAAGAAGAAGAAGAAGAAGAAGAAACCGAGCAGAGCGCGCAGAGAACGCATCAAACGCGGTCCACGATGTGAACGGTCCGAATTCGTCTGCACACGAAAGAAGGAAATCTGCACATTTTCGCGCGTTTTCTCGTCGTCTTCAGTTTTGAGTTAAAAGAAAAGAAAAGAGGTATTGTCCGTCGTCGTCGGTCGGTCGCTCCATTTATTCTCTTCCACGGACCCGCTTTCGTACGAACGAAACGAGATGAACGATGGAACAAAAACGTGCGCATCGCACGAAATCTTAGGCGTTTCAAAATCAGCCACGATCGATGAGATCAAGAAAGCGTTTAGGGAAAAAGCTTTACAACTGCATCCGGATGCACAAAATTCAAAATTGAAGACGGAAGATTTTACGAAAACGGGTGCAAATCCTACGACGACGACGAACGCCGCGTTCATGGAGCTCAGACACGCGTACGAACAATTACTCGGTGAAAGTAGTGATAAAAAAGAAAGTGAGAAAGTGGCGAGCTATGGACCAGGTATGCGCGCGAGAATGGCAGCCGCGAAGAACATAAGAGAGAAACACGGGCAAAACAAAGGGACTATGAGAGCGGCGAGAGAGTGGAGCGAGCAAGAGGAAGAGGAACGACAAGGCAATAGCAGTAATGAGAATGGAGCGAGTGCGAGAGAGGCTCATCATAGGCAGGAGCAAAACGAGACTGCGGCGGAGATTTTATTTCGAGCGAGGCAGAAGCGGAGAGTCGAAAACACTCGTACGTCGTCTTTTGCGAATACGAATACGAATAATATGCTGCGGGGAATCAAAATGGATACTGTATCTGTAAATAAGAATGGTGGGAACACGCGAATTAAGGTTTTAGCAGCAATCGCAGTCGCTGGAGCAATAATTTTAGCAGCAAATAGGAAATCGAAGAGAAGAGAAAAAGAAGAAGGACCGTAGATAATGATGTTGATGATTTTTGTATATCTATTTCTCTATTACTATGTATGAACTAATATTTTGTCGGGTTAACGTACACAGTCGCATCGCGTGAATCTTCTGAGTAAACCTCAAGAAACTTAGAAGCCACCTTGCCATCTTGCTCCTGGAAGAGGACGTTTATATCTCGATTCGCGCGAGGACAAGAAGCTTTACCGAAACAAGGCCTGAACGTGTTTCCGATTGGGAAATCCGATGGACTCAAATTGCCAGTCATAACGAGCGTTCTAAACGACTTTGTTGAATTAGATCGGTCGTCGATTAAAATGAATTTTAAGTGACTGTACCGAAAATTCTTCGGCGAAGAATGAACGACGACGTTGGAACCTATAGAATTCAGTCTCGATTGTACCTCGGTCGCTTTCTTTCGATCCCAATCTGCGTAGATTCGCGGTGAAAGCATTAAGAACACTTTAATGCCTTTGTTGGACAATTCTACGAGCGTGTCTGCAATTTCATCGTCTGTTATTTGATAAGTGTAAATATATATCACGCTTTTCGCGCTGCGGAGAAAGTTTATCAACGTCTCGCGTGAAAAGTCGGGTGATACGAAAAACTCAACGGTCGACCCTTCAGACAACGCAATTCTTTCCATTTTTGTCACGAATGGAGCATTGATGGAATTCTCTTCTTCTTTCTTCTTCTTCTTCTTCTTCTTATCGTCGTTATTTCTATTATTCAACATCGCCACTGGAGTGTTATCGGTGATAATTTTCCGTTCGCTCTCAGAAATGTCATCAACATTTCGCTCGTGCGCAAACGCTTTCGACCAATCGTTCTCAAAAGCGCGTTTGCTCACTCGTTCGTGCAACTCCTCAACACCTCCTTCCAAAATCACCCCAGCCTCTCTATTCATCCTCAAACTTTCTTTGCTCCAATTCACAGAGCTCACTGAAATCTTTTTCCCATTATTCACGAACTTCGCGTGCATGAAACTCGTCGTGCGGTAATACCTAACCTCCATCTTCTCCGGATTCGCCAACGCCAAGAAATCCTTCATCGTCACTCTTCCATCGCACGCCTCACCTTCATCGTCGTACTTATTCGTCAGAACTCTCACCGTAACGTTCCTCGCCCTCACCGCGTTCAATAGCGCTCTAAACACAGGAAACGTCTCCCGCTCGATGGCGACGCTTGGCAAAAGCCCACCACATTTCTTTCCTTCAATCGCATCTTTCCCGTTCTTCGCATCGGCACGAGCAGCGGCTCTTTCGTAGTACCAGAACTTCACGCTTGGCGCATAAATATCTAAAACTTCCTCGGCTTCGTTGATCATTGAAACTAACGCGTCCTCCGATGATTCTGGCGAGAAGAACGGTGTCGCGTAAATACTCTCCGCTCTGTTTGATTTCAAAACCTGAAAACGTTCTGAACTCGCGTTGATTTCCAACGCAACGACTCGTTGCGTGATCTCAAATGGAACGATTTGAGCGAAGTAAGACGTTCGCTGATGATCGAAGTCTCGCGCGAGATAATTTATAACTGTCGTGAGTACGTTTAAGAGCACGTTTTTCATCGTAAACATGTTTCCATCGCGCATTGTTAGTAGTAACCGTTTTTTAGGTAAAAAAGAGTGAAGTGAAAAGAGAGGAAAATGCTGGCACAGTGTGTGTATTTAGAGTAGGGCACTGATTAAAACGATAATAAATTGAAGAACGACGTCTCTCAATGATCTCAATTAAACTCAACGAAAAAGAGTGAAGTGAAAAGAGAGGGACGTGCTGGCAGTGCGTGTATTTAGAGTAGGGCACTGATTAAAACGATAATAAATTGAAGAACAACGTCTCTCGATGATCTCAATTAAATTCAACGCGACCTTTCGATTTCCTCCCATCGATGTCGCTTTCGTCGTAATCGTCTTCGACGAGCTCTTTTGCGCGATCGATTGACGTACGCGCGATTGCCGGATTGAGCGTTTCGGAACCGTCAAACGTGAACGCGTCCTCGTCGTCGTCCTCTTCGTTTTTAATGTGTCCAGTCTTCAACTCTGAATACTTTTCTGACGCTTCGATGAACTCTTTTCCGGTCGATGCAGAATCACTGAGCTTTGAGAGTTCGTTGTGTTTCGTTTCATTGCATGACGCGTTACCTGGTAATTGCCAGACAGCCCATTGGTGTCCGGATGAGCATAGCTCGAAATCAGAGAGCGTCTTACCGCAACTCGTAAGTACGTCCGCAGGTAAATCGAATCTTGGACCAATTTTCACAAATAAACGGCTATTGATCAAAGCGGCGTATAGATCTTTCTCTGAGTGAACAATTTTCACCGTCCCGGCAGCTTTTACGTCGTTGCGTCTTCTAATCGCGAGCAACTCTTGAATTTGGTCACGAGTGAGCAAATTTTTGTGGAATTCGCGTTCATGCGGCGAAATTGCTTCATCCGGAACACCGAAAATTTCAGGAATCTGCGCAGCGAATATGCAAGGCGCCCCCGGATGCGTTAAAGTATAAACAAAAGTCAACGCGGGTGTCCAGCCTTTGAAGTACGAACCAGCACACTCTAACATGTCAAAGTCGTGGTTATAATCAATGGCGTCTTCGCCGAGTCTCGGCGCTCGTCCAGCGTCAGTCGTTAATCCACTCGGCGTTGAAAAACTTGTATTTTCCTTCTCCTTCTTCTCATTCGTCGTCGTCGGTGACGGCGGCGAATCGAGCTTTGAATCTTCATCAAATTGTGATTGTAATTGTTCCGGGACTTGCTTGAAGATCTCTGCGATTTCCTTAGTCAAACGCATATCGATATCGTTCTCGATTTTAACAATCATCTCTCTCGATGAGATGTGTTCGCTGAGATGCGCACGAGAAGCTTTTGCGTGCTCCTCGGCCTCGACGACTTTCTTCTTCGCTTTCTGCGCGAAAACCTGCGCTTTCGCGGCTGCGATTTCGGCTTGCGCGACGGCCTCGATCATCGTCTCTTCCGCGTGCTTACTCAACAAATCCGCTTCTTCGTTAAGTTTTTCAATTTTCGCCTCCATCTCCTCGATTTCTTTCAAGCCTTCGATCACCATCGATTCTTGCTTCGACTCCTCCGCTTCTTCCGAGGAGACGTCAGAACGAGAAGAAGAAGAGGAAGAAGAGGAAGAAGTTTCGTCTTCCTTTTTTTCCTCCAAGAACTTTTTAGCCCCTTCTTCTTCTTCTGTTGCGACCTTCACTGAGCTGTTATCAATAGTCGCACTGGATGATGATGATTCCTGATCACGATCATCACCATCGTTACTATCGAAATCGTCAGCCAACTGCGGATCAACAGCGCGCTCGTTCGCGACACCATCAACCTCCATACTCTTTCGATCTCCATATCGCTCGATAGTTTTTGTATCCGTCGCAGTATCGGAAATAGTACCTCCGGTTTGCGCGCTCGCTGCCGTATCTTGATCTGCATCAAAGCTCGCGCTGCATATCGAACATCGCAACGGTTTAACTACAGTCGATGATCGTTTGATTTTGATCACGCGGTGCTCGATCGAGCGCCTCTGTGCGAGTCTTTCGAGCGTTAAAGACGTTCTCGAATACATTTTTTTTATATCGCGAACGAAAAAATGAGTGGCTCAGCAAACGAATTTCACATTAAGCAGCAAGCTTTTTCTTTCCTCTAACAACGAACTCGTAAACTAAAACGGACGAACACGCGGTTATTAAGTGACCTAAAATAGTTCGCTTTAAAAAGCCTTTCCTTCGCAAAGGAATATCAGGGTGAATAGGTAAAGTCATGCATCCATGCAAAGCTTGTTCGGTAGTAATCTTCCCTTCGAGGATTAAAGCGCACGCTTGGAATATCGGGGCGTCGACTTTGAGTCTATTGCATAATTTCGCAGCCGCTGGCGCGGTTGCGACGCCTTCGGCTACGCCGGCTAAAGTCGAAGCGCGCGATTCTAAAACTTCTGTGATGGATTTATTTTCCGAGGAAATTGCATATCCCACGGCTTTGTTGCGACTATCCGCGCCTAGACAAGTTAACATCAAATCACCTATACCGGCTAAGCCGCCTAAAGTGGTCGCGTTAGCGCCCATCGCGATACCAATTCTCGTAATCTCGCGACTTCCACGAGTCACTAACAAAGCTACGGCATTAACACCGAACCCCATACCTTCCAACCCACCGGCTAAAATAGCAATAACGTTCTTCAATGCGCCTCCAATACAAACTCCAACGACGTCGTCCGAAGGATAAACTCGGAACGAATCCGACGCAAAAAACGAAGCCGCTCTTAACGCTAACTTCATATCCCTCGCGGCCATAACCGCTCCACTCGGTGTCTCATTCATCAACTGCTTCGCGAACGTCGGACCGGATAAATACGCCAACTTCACGTTGTTCATTTTTCGATCGTTCGTTCCTCTATAAAACACTCGTTCAAGCAGTTCGCACGCGAGCTCTAACGTTTCAGTCTCTAACCCTTTCGAAGTGCTTACGAATAAAACATCCCTATCGCTCGGTATAAATTGAACTAACTCGCTTAAAAACGATTCCGTTGACTGTAAAGGTATCGCGTGCACGATCACATCGCACGCATTCAAGGCCTCGATTGGATCAGTCGTCGCCGTGATGTTCTCGAGTAGTTCGAATTCTTCCAAATGATATTTGTTCCGATGCTTTATGTTTATTGATTCCATGACGTCTTGACGTCTCGTGAGGACGATGACTTCCGCGCGAGCGTTCACGCGAGCGACTAACGAGGCCATTGCGGTTCCGAACGATCCAGAACCGAAGATTACGATCTTCATTTCGTTGCGTTGCCGGTTTCAAATCGATTTTATGTGGCCATCAGTAGAATAGATATTAAATAATATTAGGGGAGCATCAGTAGAGTTCCAAATATCCAAAACACCTAACACATTTTCCTTACTAATAATAATAATAATAACAATAATCGGTTGATACTGTATTAATATATATCTCTATATCGCAATAAAGATGGCCTCGAAGACGGTTAAAGCTGAGAAGATTAATTGGAGAGTGGATATACCGGTCGCATCGAAAAATGCATTCGATCAATCTTCTTCGTCAGAGCAAACAAAATCGAAGGTTAGTTTCAAATATGCTTCTTCTTCTTCTTCTTTCGTTTACCTAACCCCTTCTTCTTGTTGTTATGAATAGGCAGAGGCAGTTCTCACGATAGTAGGCGATGATTATGATAGTCAGGAGAAGAAGATCGATTTTAGGATGAACGAGGACGAGGTTAAGAAGTTTCAGAGTAAGATGGATGGTTTCGCGAAGAGGGTGAATGATTTGATGGAGAGATATGAGGATAGTACGAAGAGGAAAGAGTAGTACTGCGTGTTTGTGTGTATTTCTTATCGTTGATTGTATGTAGTAGTAGTTTGTGTGTATTTATAGTACATTGATTTTGTAATATAGTTCAACGCGCGGTTCGTCGCGTGACCGGCGGCGTAAATTTTGAATTCTACGCTTTGAAAAGTAGTTTTTGTCTCAGAGCGTTCATTTTTGCATCGATTGATGCATCGATAGCGTCTAAACTTGAGAGAATTCGATTGAGAGTATCAATTTTATGTTTTGGAACAAGGTCGCTTAATGAAGATAATGAAGAAGAAGAAGAAACATCGCTTCTTCCTGGTCGCCGTCGAAGAAGAGCCGGCGACTTCTTATTGATAATCGCGGCTTCTTCTTCTTCATTAATCTTCCTCAAGACGCGAGAAAACGCGCGCGTCCCGTTCACTCTCGCACCATCCATATACTTTAATCTATTCTCGCATATGTCCTCAATCACTCTTCGCGGATACTCCTCGAGCTCGCATACTGGGCACGCGCCGCTCCCATCGACCTCTTTCAACTTCAAATTTCTCAAGTTCACCATCGATTTCAACGCTCCTAAACCATCGAATGATCTCACGCAGTGTCCTACTAAACTCAGTTTTCTCACGTTCTTGCACAGCGTCACGAAATCTAACGAAACCTTTTCTATGCGCAACAAAAACTTTTCTCTTCCCAAACTCTTTACGCGCTCTCGTTCTTCGAGTTCTTGCGGTACTTTCACTCGCGTCACGTGCTCACAATCGAACTCGTTCGATATCCACAAAACGAACGAACACGTCAATGCAGTGCTTATCGTTCGTTCCATTTTCGTTACTGTTATTTCTCGATTATTTTCGCATCGCGTCGCCGCGCATCGGGATCTATTTTTAGAGCGCTTCCGTTGCGCATATTTTTTATAACTGTAACGAACTTCTTTTATAAAACATAACGATCTCAATCGGAAAGCGTTAGTGTTACGATGATTACGAATAATAATAGTAATAATAATAATAATAATAATAACGAGGAAGGAAAAAAAGAAAAAATGACGTCATCGATTGAAATAAACTCCAGAGTAGAAACACTCGATGGCCATCGCGGGTTCGCCAGATACTGCGGGGAAGTTTCCGGTCAACACGGCACCTGGGTCGGGATCGAATGGGATGACCAGAACAGAGGGAAACATGATGGAAGACGCGATGAAAAGAGATATTTCGAATGTAAACGAACGAAAGAGCGTCGTGAATGCGATGGAAACGATGATGATGATAGAGAGAGAGGAGGAGAGAGCAGAGCGAGTTTTGTGCGAATACAGAAACTTTGTGATGGCGTAGATTTCGTTGAAGCGGCAAAGGCGAAGTACGAGAGCGACGGCGAGCTTGAGAAACATTTACGATTTGGAGATCGGTATTATAGTAAAAAAGGGAATGATGATAGTTATAGTAATCAAAGTGGGGTTGAACGAAAGCGAATTGATTGTGGAGGAGATGATTCGGTGAGCGCGGAGCTAATGACGAAACCGAGTTTAACAAAGGCGTTGAACGAACTGGAGAGGATATTGCTTCCGAATCAAAGAGTGAATAAGATAGTATTGCCACTGGTGGTTAGGGAAAGAGAAGAATGTAACGATGATGATAATGATGGAGCAAAGGTAGCATCATCATCATCAACATCTTCATCACTTGAGATGTTGAAATCGACGTTCAATTTGAACGCGAAGCACATAGACGTATCGGGAAATTTGTTGACAAAGTTTTCGGAACTCGCAAAGATCGGCGAGTGTTTTAAAAAGCTCGAAATTCTCGACGCCTCGGATGCATTCTACGATGAAGACGAAGACGGTAGTAAAGGAGAAGATATCTCGAGCGCTCTCGCGAGAGATATTACGAATACAGCCATGCAATTTCAGAATCTCAAAACGCTCGCGTTGAATAGGACGCGAACGAGTTGGAAAAAAGCGCTTCTCATAGCAGAACACGCGCAAAATCTAGAAGAGTTACGTTTGGATTGCAACGGTTTGCGCGATATACTTAAGCTCACGAAAGAGCATGCTGCGATATACTTTCCAAATCTCAAAGTGTTAAGTCTCGATGGAAATAGGAACTTAAAATGGGACAATATATGGTCGTTGCGCTTCTTGCCAAACCTGGAAACTTTATACGCGTCAGAGTGTTCGATCGAACACATCTTTTACGATGATGATAAAGATAAAGAAGAAGGACGATTATTTTGTTTTGAAAACCTACAAGGTCTCTTTGTTGGCAATAATCGAATACAGTCGTGGCAATCTGTCGATGCTCTCGATAGGTTTCCGAAACTCTCGCGCGTGCGACTATCGGCGAACCCATTCTGCGAAAGCGATAGCGCCAGTCGTCACGAAATAGTCGCGAGGGCGGGGAATCTAGTTTCATTAAATGCATCAGAAGTCACAGAAAAAGAACGCAGGGAGAGTGAAATCAGGTATCTGCGCAACGTTGTCGCGGAAGTATCGTCTACATCATCATCATCAAAACTCGATGAAAAAGAATTAGACGCAAAGTTTGCTTCTTTGGAAGTAAGCGCTCGACACCCTCGCGTAATGGCTTTGAAAACTCTGCACGGCGAAAGAGCGTTAGCCGGTGTACAAATGACAAAAAGCACGCAATCGCAGCAAGAACTCGAACGACTGACATTAAAAGACAACGAGAATAACAGCGGATTAGAAACGCATTCCTCGATATCGTTAGCGCTCACTTTATCTCGCAAAGGTAAAGCGTCAAAAAACCGTACGTTTCCGAAAAACGTCACAGTCGCGAGAGTGAAGACGACGTGCGAAAAGTTATTCGCACTGAAACTTGGCTCCAGTACGCTCATGATTAAAGACGTTCGCGGTGAAAACAACGACTGCGATAACAAATTAATCGAGCTCGAACCGGACGACGATACGCTCGTCTATTTAGGCGTCCAAAGCGGTCACGAAATTTTCGTCTTAGATTAGTTCAGGCGTAGCAGTATACATATTCAGAGACGTTGCTATTTTCACTGTTATTACTATATGCTGTTACTATTCTCACTACTCGCTATTGATCATGTTTCCGTTAAAAGAAAATCACGAAAGCTTACAATCAAGGGTACCTCGTTGACCTCGAGAGGGGGAATATCGCCAGCCCTTCAAAGATTCGAATCGCTACAAATCATCCACGCTTGCTTTTAATCAATCAATCGATTCGACTCATAAAAATGTTACGAACGCAAAAACACCAATCGCAACAACAACAGCAACAACTCATCGCGACCGCTGCTGAAAGTAAAACCTTAGGATGTGCCTTAATTCCTCTAATAAACAAGCTCCAAGACATCTTCGCACAATGCGGTCTCGAGGAACTTTCCGAAATCGACCTACCGCAAATCGCGGTCGTCGGCTCGCAATCGAGCGGGAAGTCATCCGTTCTGGAAGCATTGGTACGCATGTTATCGCGCGTAGTATGAG
>Ga0115001_10003427_pt1 | contig 11841 bp, 25 predicted proteins | sample ArcticOcean_MG_C_12_FD_89869 | JGI IMG/M metagenome (GOLD analysis project Ga0115001, IMG submission 89869) | Marine microbial communities from western Arctic Ocean - ArcticOcean_MG_CB8_130 | ecosystem: Environmental > Aquatic > Marine > Oceanic | place: Arctic Ocean: Canada Basin | collected... | reverse complement strand
TATATTTATATAAAATGATTAAATTAAAAGACATATTAAACGCAGGAAAAGTTGTAAGTATATTAGACTTTGATGACACTCTAGCCAAAACTGAATCATGGATATATGTAAAGACATCTGATGACATGGAAACACAATTAGATCCTGCAGAGTTCGCAGTTTATACTGCAAAAAAAGGTGAAGAGTTTGACTTTAGAGATTTTGATAGAAAATTAAGAAATCCTAGAATCATAAAGAGAAATGTAGATTTGTTGAAAAAGCAATTAAAAATTGGTGGCAGAAAGGTAACAATTCTTACAGCTCGTAGACTAGGTGCACCAATCAACCATTTCTTTAAAACATTAGGAATACAACCATATGTTGTACCGTTAGGAAGTGCAGATCCAAAAAAGAAGTCAGAATATATTGAAAATGAAATAAAAAAAGGATATACGACAATCTATTTCATGGATGACAGCCCTAAAAATATTAGAGCAGTCGATCAATTGAAAAAGAAATATCCAAATATAAGAATAGTTACAAAGCTTGTCAAATAGAAGAACGTTATGGAAAAAGATTGCAATTGTCCAGGAGACGAATTGGCACAACAACACAAAAAATCTTTGGAGAATCCAAAGGTAAGAATGTCGTATTGTCATGCATGCCCAAAAAAACAAAAAAATATGATTGTAGGTCCTACCTGCGGTACATTAGCAATTCCAGAATGGGAAAACGGAAAGATGACAGCGTGTGGCTGTATATTAAACATAAAAACAAAACTAAAAAATAAGCACTGTCCACAAGGGAAATGGTAATGAAAATACTAACTAAAAAATTAGAAACAGGTACTGAATGGATCTGTTACTTACAAGATGAATCTGGAAATAACATATTGGCAACGTTGGGAAAAAGTCTTTCCGGCGCTACTGCAAAAATGTTAAACGATGTATGCTTTGAATCGATTGGACCAGCTACATTAAAAGGTAAATTTCTTTCCTAGAATTTTACCAAGTCATATAAATTTATTATATTATCATATATGAAATTAAACTATGTAAACAATGTAAAGGATAGGGTATTTGAGGTAATAAGATCCTGTGAGAATTATCAACAACTAATAGGAGCGCAACAATATATGCTTCTATTTTTTAGATTATATAAGATTGGCACAAATACTGAACTGGCCAAGAGAATGAGCAAATATTACAATTTAAAACGGTTACAACTAAGATCTAAATTAGAGCATTAATATGTGGACACAAACAACAACCTTTGGAAATATTCCAACAATTTACGTAATTAAACAAAAAAAGAAAAACAAATGAAAAAGTATTTAGTAGTATTATTAGTTTCGCTTGGACTACAAACACAAGCACAACAATCATGGTGTGATTCATTAACTACACAACATTACCCAGTAACGGGAATATCAATAACACTAACGTCAATACCTCCTGGAGTAGATTCTGTGTTAGTATTATGGACTGCATGCAACACATCAACATGCTATTCAGCTGATGGTGTAACCGGATACTTTCCACAAATATCTTTATCAGACACAGTAAAGCTTTGTTATGATGTTTGGTTATATACTGCCAATACTGTAGAAGTTTGTAACAATTGCGATTCAATAATACACGATGGTAATTCTTGGGTATTATTTAATAGAGGTAATCCAGTTGGAATTGAAGAATTAATCAAGAATGAAGATACATATAACATAATGTATGACTTACAAGGTAGAAAAATTAACCTAGCTCCTGTAGGAACAATGTACATTAGAAATAGTAAAAAATACATAAGAGTAAACTAATATGAAAGAAGAAACAAAACAATTAGTATTGGAGTACGTATTTAAACATTATGCCAAGATGTTCGGCAGTCAACAACCAATTATTAAAGAATTTGACAACCACTTTCAAATAAGTAAGTTGGAAGATTCATCTCCATTAATATTGGGTAAAGGAATAGTAAAATAATATGAAAGGCAAAATAAATACAGACAAAGGAAGTATGATTGTTGAATTCTTTGATGAAGATGCACCAAAGACAGTTCAAAATTTTGTAGGACTTGCAAAGCAAGGTTTTTATAATGGTTTAAAGTTTCATAGAGTTATTCGTGGATTTGTTGCACAAGGTGGATGTCCTAACGGAACAGGAGCTGGAGGACCAGGATACAGTATTGATTGTGAACTTTCAGGTAAAAACCAATACCATGAAAAGGGAGTATTATCAATGGCACATGCAGGCAAAAATACAGGTGGTTCTCAATTCTTTTTAGTACATGATAGAGCCCAAACCCAGCATTTAGATAGAAAACATACATGTTTTGGGAAGGTTGTAGAAGGTCTAGATATTGTACAACAAATCCAACAAGGAGATACATTCTCTGTAGAAATATTGTAAGAATACATATAAAATTGAGTAAACAATTACAAATCAAAATTAATTTAACAAAAAGAAAGGAAACACATGGAAGGAAAAGTAAAATGGTTTAATGCAGATAAAGGATACGGATTTATAGCCGGCAATGACCAATCAGATTATTTCGCTCACTTTGGAGAAATTCAAGTTGAAGGATTTAAAACATTAAAAGAAGGACAATCAGTAAAATTCGATACAGATGAAGGACCAAAAGGTAAAATAGCTAAAAATATCGTAGAAGATGAATAATTCAGGTAGAAGATATAAGGATAGTGCCCGTGCATGTTTTTGGTCATATATCGGCATTTTCATGCTTTTAGCATGGATGGCATTATTTTCAGGATGCTACGGCACGTACTATATAACAGATGCTGACTACGATGACACAAGAGAGGAACATGCAGCTGTAACATATTGGAACAATCAAATTTATTGGGGATGGAATAGTGGATACTATTATTACTATGGTAAGCCACACTATTACCCATGGCACTATTATTATAGTACGTGCCCACCATCACGCTACAGCACAATGTCTCACACTGTAATCACCAAACCTGTAAATAGGCCAACACATCGGCCTAATATATCAACAGTTAGGCCAAATATTATTAAAAATATTCGTACTGAAAATAATACTAGAATTTATGTAAAACCGAACAGAAATATTAATATAAAAACTAATAAGTCTAATGTAAAGATTAACAAGGGTAAACCTGTGAATACAAGAAAACCAAAATAGTGAGCTTTCATAAAAGACATATAGGTAATGTTCAAGTCATAGAAATGTACAGGCGAGAAGGCATGCAGAAAGTGTATGATTGGTATACAGTAGGAGTTGATGCAATAATCACTGAAGTAGGATTAGCATCAGATGTAGGTGATTTGATTGGAAGTAAGGATGACTGGAATAAGATGTCAAGACTGATATCAGACGAATCTATCAATAGAGGATTCAATGAATAGGCGTACCAGACGACCATTATTGCAGGGAGAAATTGAACTTGCAATAAAAAATAGTCAATCTGCAAAAGGAGCTGCAAGGTTTCTTGGAGTCTCATATAATACATTTAAGAAATATTCTCAAATGTACATGGATAAAGCTGGTAATCCATTATTTGATGGCTCAAAAAATCCAACTGGTAAGGGAATAAAACATATTGTAGACTATGACAAAAAATATCCATTAGACGACATACTTGCAGGAAAATATCCACAATATAAAGATTGGAGATTAAAGGATAGACTTGTTAGAATGGGATATCTTGAAGAGAGCTGTTTTAGTTGTGGATATTGTGAAAGGCGAGTTAGTGATGAAAAGATACCTTTAATTTTAGAGTACAGGGATGAGGATACTGGTAATAGGTCACTCGAAAACCTATATCTATTATGTTACAATGACCATTTTCAACAGATAGGTGCACTAAATTGGAAAGGTTGGAGGCAAAATATTTGGTTTGAGGCCAAAAAGTAGTGACACATAGTCATAACGTTTTTGACACATTGTCATAAACAAAACGAACCAGGATTTTACCATGTCAATAAAATTGGTTATATTTATACTATAAATAAAAAACACCAAATAGACTATGTTGCATACTAACGAAACTTTACCTAAAATAGAATTTGACTCAAACATTAAGACGCCGGTTAAGCTGGCCGTTGGTCAAAAGTACTACATTGTTCCAATGTGGATAGAGGTAAGTCCAGATTTTAGTGTCGATAGAGCTGTAAGAGATAAGCTTATAGTTAATACATTTGACTTTTCTGTAAAAACTACAACAAATCAATGGAATGTTGCCGGTAGCACTGGTAATGATTATTTAGTAGAATTTAACACTTCTGGTTCATATTCTTGCAATTGCATGGGTTTTAGACGTGCAAAAGATGGAAAATGCAAACATATAAAGCAAGTCATATCCGAAAATTGTTAATAACTTTTAGGGATTAACGAACCAGGATTGTCCAGGTTCAATAAAATTGGTTATATTTATACTATAAATAACAACAAATAAACTATGTCAAATTACAACAACTCTTCTTTCTGGTTCGATCAAACTGATTCTGTAGACGTTCTTACAGGTGAAAAAATCAACATTGGAAAAGACTACATCAAACTTGCTGCAACTAAAAGAGCAATTGCAAACTTCGTACAGATCGTAACAGGTAAAAATATTCCTGTTAATTTCAATAGTAAAGGTGATAGCTACACTGATGGAAAGTCAGTCACAATTTCAGCAAATCTTAAAGACAGAGACTTCGATCCAGCAGTTGGCCTGGCTCTTCATGAAGGTTCACATATCTTACTCACAGACTTTGATACCCTTAAAGAACTAAATAGAGATTGGATAAACACGAATATGCAAGCAACTATGGAAATGGTTTCTAAAAAATATAATTACGTCGAAGATAATGGCAGCATGGATGTATGGACAACTACAAACTACATCAGACGTAACCTTAAAGATTTACTAAATATTGTAGAAGATCGTAGAATTGACAATTATGTTTTCAAATCTGCACCTGGTTATAAAGCATACTATCACTCAATGTATGACAAATATTTCAATGCAAAAGTAATTGACAAAGCGCTTCAATCAAAAGAAATGACTTCAAACAATTGGGAATCTTACTTCTTTAGAATTTGTAATATCACAAACCAAAATCGTAATCTAGATGCTCTTCCAGTACTTAGAAAGGTATGGAATACTCTAGATCTAAAAAATGTTGAAAGATTAAAAGATTCTTGGATGGCACTAAATGTTGCAATGGATATTTTCAATATTGTAGAAGAAAGTTTACCAAAACCAGAAGCTGAAAAGAAATCTAAGTCTAAAGATGGTAAAGGTAAAGACGGTAATGATAAGTCTAATGGAAATAAAAAATCACCTTCAACTCCACAAGGTCAATCAAAAGATGATGGTTCAAAAGCTAAAGGTGGAGATGCTACCATTTCAAATGGTACTCCAAATAATACTGGAAATTCACCTTCTGTAGAACTAACAGATGCTCAAAAAAGACAATTAAGTTCTGCAATTCAAAAACAAAAAGAATTTAATAGTGGAGATTCTAAAAAAACTAACCTTAGTAAAAAAGATACACAAATCGTAGAAGCTATATCTACTTCAGGTTCAGAAACTAAACAAGTTGGAAACTCCTCTTTAAAAGATCATTGGAGTAGCAAATCAGGTATTACAGATTGTATTGTTGTAAAGAATCTATCTAAAGATCTTGCAGATTCAGGAGTTTATAATACGTTTTCTAGTATAAGTTACTCATATGGTCACGAAGAAAAAGTAAATGCAATTCAAAAAGGTATGGTACTTGGAAAAATGCTAGGTAGAAAACTTCAAATCAGAAATGAAGCAAATACCTTAAAATATACCAGATTGAATAAAGGTAAAATTGACAAACGATTAATAGCTTCTTTAGGTTATGGTGCAGAAGCCGTATTTCAAACTAGTTTCATCGAACAGTTTAATAATTCTGTAGTTCACTTATCAATTGATGCTAGTGGAAGTATGTCTGGATCTAAATTTGAAAAGTCTTTAATTGCTGCAACTGCAATTGCAAAAGCCGCTTCAATGACCAATAATTTTGATGTTGTTATTTCATTTAGAAGTACTGAAGATATGGGTAGAAAAAGTCTTCCAGCTATATTCATTGCATATGACTCTAGAAAACATAAAGTAAATAGACTTCTTACAATATTACCACTAATGCATTCATGCGGAATTACACCAGAAGGTTTATGCTTTGAAGCTATCATGGAACAGATTGATTCTGCTACTACAACTAAAGATAGTTATTTTATAAACTTTTCTGATGGAGAACCTTACTTTGAAAATTCTGAAATTGTATATTATGGAGAAAAAGCTACCCTTCACACAAAACAGCAAGTAGAAAAAATGACTGCAAAAGGTGTTAAAGTTCTTAGTTACTTCATTCACAGTGGATATGTTGGTAATCAAGATAACTTCAAAAGAATGTATGGCAAAGATGCACAGTTCATTGATACTAATCAACTTGTTCCATTAGCAAAATCACTAAATAAAATGTTCACAGAAAAATAAGAGAAAAACTATGAAAATACACATTTGGATACACAAATCAGAAGCAATTTCTGGCAAAATAAGAAACTATTCTCTAACTAGACCTTATCAAGATAGAAATGGAGAGTGGGTAGAAGTTCAAATATCTGCAGATGAATTTGCCAAACTAGAGGATAGGCCAAGTATAACCTCTGAATATGGTAGTGATGATTGGCACGTTGAACAATACAATCGAAACAGAGAACAAAAAGATTGGATAAAAACTAGAGATGATATACCATTCATATATGAAAGAGTTGGAGAAGACGTATATAGAAGAAGAGAAGGTGACTCTGTAAGAGAACTAATAACTGATGATGTATACAAGTCTTCTATAAAACCTATAAAAAAAGACTTAAAAAAACTTCTAAACGAACTACAAACAGTTTCAGGCGGTAACTTTGAAAACTGGTGGAAACAATTAACTAAAGACGAACAAATAACACTAACTAAATTTTGGGAATAATGAATAGAGAACAGAAATACGTACACTTCAGAAAGTTGAAGTCACAAATCACAAAAAAATACAAGACTGCAACAACTGTGTCTAGAAATGGTCAATTTTATGTAGACTATGAAGGCAGAAACCTACTACAGAGTCATCCAGATCTAGCACTGGCAGATAGTGTGTATGATGCATGGAAGAATACATCTATAATACTACATTGGGATAAGATAGACACTAGAAACTCTAGAACTTTGCGAAATGATCTAAGCTCGGTTACAGTGGTAGACGAACAACAAAAACTAGCAGATAAAGATAGAACTATTGATAAACCTGCAAAGATTGAAAAAGAAGATGAAGAATTATTCGAAACAGAAGATTATTCATTAGATAGAAAAGAAGATTGGTCATGAAAACAAAACTAAAAAGTATCGAAGAATCCAATAGTGTAACGGCAATGATAGATGAGTTAAACCAATACGAAATTGGTAACGTTACCAAGGCAGGATTGATACATTCGCTTAAAGGATATGTGAACGAGCTGACTGGTAAAATACCAACAACTCCATGCGTCGATTATGATGCTGATTATGAAGACGAAGAAGAAGATTAGAAGATGATTATAGACGACGAATTCACAAAATTTGAAGAAATGACGGTAGTGTCAAGTAATCAGGTTTGGTGGGCAGCCACAGATGAAATAAAATTATTATGGAACGACAAAAAATTTACTATAAGAATGGCCGAAAACTCTAAAGGTGGTGAACTTATATGGATGAAAGGTGAAGACCAATTCACAAAAGAAGAAATAGATGAAATAGAGGAATATCTATGGAGTGGCGAATTAGATTTGAGTGCGATATAAGCATATGAATAAACAAGAAAACAATTGCAATTGTTAATAACTTTTTTAAAATAACGAACCAGGATTGTCCAGATTGAATAAAATTGGTTATATTTATACTATAAATTAAAAACAAACAAACTATGTCAAAAAGATTCGGAAACTACACAGTCAAGTTAGACTCAAACACAAACATGATAACAATTAACAAAGACGGAATGTTAATTAAAGGATATGCTACATCTCCTTACAAATCAACCACTGCATTTAAGAGTGCATGTTTGATGGTTGAAACGTATGTAAATAAGTTAAATAATTAAGACGAACAAGGAAGATATGACTAAGAAACAAATGATTATAGATTACGTTGCAATCAACGACGGAGCAACGTACACACAGATTATTAAATTTATCTTTGAACACAACCATCCAGGTAAAGGGTATAATTGGAGATCGAATAGAGGTTATTGGTCAGGTGGATTTGGTAGAGGTTGCTTAATGACACCTGGTAGATATGATGAGTATCTTACAAAGATAGAAGGCAAATACTATGCAGTTAGAGAAGGAAAGATTGTTAATTATCCATGGAGTGGGTACTCAAATATGAGATGTGAAGGACCAAACTGTTGTTAACAAAACAACCAGAAATAGTAGAAAAAGAACTATGGGATCACTACTCAGAACTACCAAACCCATCATGGTATGAATATAAAGAAAATAAAAATATGAACGAATTACAAGATTTATCAAAAATGATTGTAGAACTAAATAATTCTACATCCACTAACGAGAAAATATCTGTGCTAGAACAGTACAAAGATAATACAGATGTATGTAGACTTTTAGAATACACTCATTCTCAGTTCAAACAATTTAATGTGACACCTGCAAATTGTGAAAAGAAGAGTGAACTAATCACTCCAACTGTACATCTAAGTATTTTTGCACTATTGAATGACCTACATGACAGAACGATTACAGGAAATAATGCGATCGGAGCAGTAAACTCATTCACTAAAAAACATCCTGAACACAAAGAGTTAGTCTATAGGATATTAAATAGAAACTTAAAGACTAGAGTGGGTACATCCGTAATCAACCGAGTTATTCCAAATTGCATACCTGTTTTCAATGTTGCACTTGCCCAAAAGTATGAAGCAGTATCAAAAAACGTAGACTTTGAGAATCAGGAATGGTTTGCGAGTCGTAAGTTAGACGGAGTTAGATGTATAACTATCGTTGATGTCAATGGAAACGTAAATTGCTACTCACGTGCAGGAAAAGAATTCATAACACTAGATAAAATAAGAACAGACGTTTCTGCAATGGGACTAAGAGGAGTTGTGTTTGATGGAGAAGTATGTTTAGTAGGTGAAGATGGAAATGAAGATTTTCAAGGTATTATGAAACAAATAAAGCGAAAGAATCATACTATAGAAAAACCTGTATACAAACTATTTGACTATATTTCATTGGATGAATTCAACCAATGTGAAGGAAATATACCTTTGGCGTCCAGATTAATGGTTTTACGACAAGAATTGGTAACTGCTCGTGTTTCTAAAGAATTACCACTCAATACACTAGACCTTTTAGAACAAGACTTTATTGAACATGAATCTATGTTTGAAGAGATGGTAAGTCATGCAACAGAACAAGGTTGGGAAGGACTAATGCTTAGAAAGAATTCAAATTATTGCGGAAAAAGAAATAAAGACCTATTAAAGGTCAAAAAGTTTCATGATGCAGAATACAAGGTGGTAGACTTAGAGAGTAAGAAATTACGAGTTGTAGACACACAGACAAATAAAGAAATTGAAGAAGATATGTTGAGTGCAGTTATGGTACAACATAAAGGAAATATTGTAAGAGTAGGAAGTGGATTCAGTATAGAACAGAGAAGAATGTACCATGCAGAACCTTCTAAGATTGTTGGTAAAACAATAACTGTGCAATATTTTGAAGAGAGTAAGAATCAAAATGGAGAATACAGTTTGCGTTTTCCAGTTATTAAGTATGTATTTGAAAACGAAAGAGACGTATAATATAAAATAAAGAATTGGTTTGTGGTGGAAGTAACAGTCTCAGTAGGAACATTAACCCTTAGAGACACGTTCATGGAATACACTGCGGTTAGAGTGGTAAAACACTCATTCACGAGTTGAAATAACCTAAGTTTGGGAATGGTAACTCCTGACCCCTATCTCTAAAGTCTACAGGGATAGAGTCTAGGATTTTTAAAGTTTTTACCTAACGAAAAACGGTAGACAAAAAACTGTGGGTTCGAATCCCACCAAACCAATTCTTTTTTATATTTTAAAAAACTAAAACAACAATAACAACAATAAGAGGAATAATATGAATGAAGAAACACACAAAAACAAATTAAAAGGAATAACGACTTACAAGGTAGGCAACGCGTACAGGAAAAATGATTTATCATTGTCAGATGGAGGAGAAACTATTTGTGTTAAGTTTAAAGGAAACTATATTAAGGAATACAGTAATATAAAACGTCCTAGGGCATACATGATGAGCATACTGAAGGAATCAGATGAGCCTATTATTGGAATGTGGATAAAGGGACATGATGAGAAACTGGATAAATAGAAACCGTAGAGGTATAGAGTTGGTGATAGTAGGTATGTTATTATTTAGTGGAGAATGGATACTTGCAATCATACTTGCGATAGTATGGGGAACGATAGAAGGTGAGGAAAACTAGTCAGAATTTTACCATGTCAAAACTTTTGTTTATATTATAATATAACGCACCAAAAGAGGAGAAAAGAAATATGAAAGGAATGGAAACAACACGCAATACAAATAGTAATAGTTCTTACATGAGACTTACTGTGCACCTGAATGGACCATCTGTACAGTTTAAAGATCCAGTTAAAGAATTTAAGAGTACAGTAGATGGAAAGAAAATAAGGAATAAGAAAAGGATAATGAACACTTTAACCTTTAACCATGTTAAACCATCTGACGTTACACAAATAATAAACGAACTAAAAGGGAAATACCCACACTTAGATTCGAGTACTAAGATGCCAGACGGTATTAAGTGGTACTTATCACGAATGAAATAAAAAAGGAGAACAGTTATGGAAAAATATTGGATAGTAAACTTAGTAGAACACCACGATACTAAGAAAAAACGAGTACAGTTGTTATGTAAGGCGGTATCACCAACAGATGCAGAAGCACGATCAACAGAATTATATTTAGACGCAACCTTTGCATGGGAAATATTGAGTATTGTAGGAACACGTATTGAGGCGGTACTAGAAGGTGATAGGTAATGGCACGAAAAATAGTAAAAAAATGGAACCCAAAATACAGTAAGACATCTGTACGAATGGCGATTCAGAATGCACTGTCTAAGAGAGGTTTTGGTGAACTATCAAAAGAAGACAAATCATTCCTAAAAGAAATACTTACAGAATGTGATACGATTGCACTACAAAAAGAAGAATCACAACAATGACCTTAGAAGTATGGATAATCATAGGTATAGTTGTGGTAGTAGTATGGGGACTAATCATACATGAAATCAGAACCACACCAGTATACAGGTCAGACTATATAAATGAGGAGGAGGCGGAACTACGAGAAGTCCCCCAAAACGAGAAGTCCCCACCCAAATCTCAGACGTACAGTGGTACAATAGATACATCGGTACCCATATATAAACATTGGACCTATGAAACCACGAATTGTCCATGTCAAATGGGTGTATTAGTAGAAGAACACACAAAGGATTGTACATGGTTGTGGGAGAATCATGGTATCCATTATCAAATTAGTGAACTTCAAAAGAGGTACGAAGAACTAAAGAGTTACTCGGATATATCGTATGATCCTACGGCACAAAAGGAATATATGAGGTTAGAAGTGGAAATCGAATCCTTAAAGAAGTCCGTATGAGACCTATAAGTACAAGGGTAGGATATATAATTGTTATCGCCTTTTGGGTTATCGTCCTCTTTGCTCTAGACTCCTAAACCCAACCAATCAACGACGATCCCATCCTCAAATGGGAATCTCGTTCGTCC
>Ga0115001_10003423_pt1 | contig 11858 bp, 4 predicted proteins | sample ArcticOcean_MG_C_12_FD_89869 | JGI IMG/M metagenome (GOLD analysis project Ga0115001, IMG submission 89869) | Marine microbial communities from western Arctic Ocean - ArcticOcean_MG_CB8_130 | ecosystem: Environmental > Aquatic > Marine > Oceanic | place: Arctic Ocean: Canada Basin | collected... | reverse complement strand
GTAGAGTGTAAACTTTGACCAATGTTTACGACCAGTATAGGACGTATAAACGATATATATATAAATAGAGAGAGAGAGAGAGAGTGTGTGTGTGTGTGTGTGGAGAGAGTCTATTAATGTTTCTATGTGATCATGACCTCTCTCGTGAATCGCTCGATGATGACGATGACGACGCTTCATGGTAGGTTTCTCTCTTATGCGTTGAGAATTGAGAGACGAAATTGGAGCCGATCAACGAAACGAATACGACTCCAGTTACTAGCCGATGACAGTGAAAAGTCAAACAGAACGTGGACTCATACAACTACACTTGTTATATGAGTCACGTAACCCTAGTAAGGTCATAGAACGCGTACGAGTAACGCAAAATGGCAAATGTAGGCACTCATCAGCAAATGACTCAAAACTCAAAAACAAACCTACTCCACACAATATAATAATACGCGTAAAAGGAAACCCTAAAACAATGGGTAAACGCACGCGCGAGCTTGAACGCGAACGAGAACGAATCGAATCCATTAAAAAAATAGCTCTCGGTACTATTTCTTTACCAGTTTTGAACTCTTGCGAGTTCTGGAACGACCTAGGCGAGCGCATGCACTTGAGCGTGAACGACCAAAAGCGGAACGAATTCCTTTCGATTGTGAAATGTGAGAAAGGTATCGAATACGCGTTCGGAATCGAGGAAGAAGGAATCGTTGAAGAAGAATTGAAAGAGCACTACAGAAGGTTATGCCAGGATGGCTTTACGAGGATGCAGATCTGCGAAACTGCAAAGGAAAATCAGTTATTCGATCGTTTAGAGGACGTAGAGCGAATGACTGCGTGGCAGAAAGAATGTAAGAATATTGAAGATTTCGTTGAATGGGTACACGCGAGTTCCGATAGCGGTCAAGTGAATCCGACGTGGTTGCTAGTGTACGATAACTTCTGGTTGTTAGCGCAAAGGGTTGAGCAAATAGTGCGAAGAGTGAGTAATGGGAACAGGATGAACTTTGACGCGTTGATTTGGAGAGTGGACGAGGCGAATAATACGGCGTTTACGCCGCACAGGGACCGACAGCCGAAGACTTCCGTGCAGTTGAAGAATAGTTTTAGACGAAGAACAGACGATGATGATGATGATGATGATGATAACAATAATAACAATAATAACGATGAACCGAAATATTGTACGATGTGGATCCCGTTCACAAACGCTACGTGCGATAATAGTTGTTTATACGTCATCCCGAGATGGGCAGACCCAGGGTATTCAAACGGAGATGATGACGAAGATATGATAAAAACTCCATTAGAAAAAGCGTTGCCGGATAAGCAGTCCTATCAGAACATTACAGCGTTACCAGTTGATGTCGGTGAAGCTGTCATTTTTTCGCACAGGGTAATTCATTGGGGGTCAAAACCTAGACCAAACCAATCGAACGGTCAACCGCGCATTAACGTCTCGTTTGGGTTCTCGGACGATTCGTTCGAAAAACCGTATTTATTGCCAAAGAAATATTCTGCCGCCGCTGTTAACGATGACGATGATGATGATGATAATATAGACGATGACGATGAAGAAAATAGTCAGAAAAAGAAGAAGAAGAAGAATACTAATATCGAACTACCAACTTTGAAAGAACGGTTGGCATTAATAGGGTCGCAATTGATTGTCTATCACGAACGGTTTCCTCCTAAAAACTTCAAAGCGCTGAAATTGTTGAAGAAATTACACGACGCAGGGAAAAACTTTCTCGATGCGGATTATAAGAAAATTGTAGAAATCGAATATGTTCGAGCGACGAGCTTATTGGCGGGAAAGAATAAAGATGATGAAAATGTGGACGACGACGACGACGACGATTATAGTAGCGATGACGAAGAAAAAGAGTTGGACAACGCGCTCGATAAAATGCTCGACGCAAAATCAAAAGGAAATGGCGACGATTACGAAGACGATTACGAAGAAGACGAGGAAGACGATTTTGCTGATGACCCCAATCCTGATGATTACTCCGATACCGATCCAGGTCGTCCGTATATTGTTACAGAAGACGATTTGTTTTTCGGTAACGCTAGCGAGGAGGAAATTTTGCGAGCAAAAAACAAAAAACGTCGAGAGATGGGCGAAGAAGAAATCCCTATTCCCGCGGCGCGAGAAGCAACGCACGTTGACTTTGCACAAGAAATGAGAAAGCAGTTTGAGAAGCCCGAAAATAAGGAGGAAACAGATCTATTGAAGAAGATCCTTAATATTGTTGAATAAAATATACATACATATACTGTGGCGGCGGTGATCATCGTTATCAACAAAATCTTATCTTTCTAAAAACTGACTACTACGTAGTTAACCAAAGCTGTTTCTAGCGCTCGAGCAACGCTCACCTACATAAGCGAATCCAGCAGCGCCAAACAATGCTTCTTCGAACATTGAAAATAAATGTCTCACTCTCGAGCAAGATATTTCTTCTTCCAATAACGAAACTCTGTCGTCGTCGTCGTCGTAGCCGCCATAGTTTGTGAAGTTGTTTATCTCTTTTGAAGGGAAAACGTCAAACTCGTCAAACAGGTTTGGCGTAGCGAGTTTATACGATACAAATACTAATACGAGGTATAAAATCACAATCGGCGCGATGAAAAGTAGAGCGATGAGATGTCGCAATCTTTTCGACGACGACGTTGGTTTTTCCGGCTGCGGCGTCATCTCTTTATTATTACCCTTGAAACTCTGCACCGTCGATATAGGTTTTCTGCCCAACTCAATCTCGAGCTTTCGCACTTTTTCGGCCGCATTTTCGAGCGCGACTTCCGTGCGCAGTTTCGTTTGCGACATTGCATCGCGTTCAAATCGTGCCCGCTTCGTTTCATCTTCTGCCACTTGTTTAACTCTCGCCTCTCGGTCAACCGCGTGTTTAACTTCTTCGTTCGCTTTCGCAACCATCTGCTCGACGTATTTTTTCATTTCCAAATTCTCTCGCTTCAACTCAATGAGTTCGGCTTCGAGCGCGCGGAGTTCTTCCGCGTGCTTCTCTTGCATTTTTTCAATCTGCGATTCGAGCTTGGCAGAGGAGAGTTTCTCTTCAAACGATGCAAAGCCTTCCATGCGTTTCTCATACGCTTTCTCGCTTAATGACGAACCACCCATGGCTGATGACACGGAAGCGGTGGCGGCAGTGGTAACAGCAGCAGGCGGAGTCTTATTCTTCTTACTACTGCCAAAGAAACTCTTGCTACCGACAGGGCTTTTCATCTTCAACGCCGCAATTTCTGCGGTCATTTTTGCGACAGTAGCATCAACTCGAGACACTTCAGCCAACGCTTTTTCTAATTTACCTTCTAAATTCGTCCCGCGAATCTTCAACATGACTATGTTCTTGATCTTTGCAATCACCATCGTCCTCGACGCCTTTTGATCTGTTTCCGATAACTTTAACCGCGCGTGCAATTTTTCGTGTTCTTCTTGGAGCCATTTGAAGTCAGCTTCGGCATCCGCGAGCTTTTGTGCAATTTTTTCTATTGCCGCTTTGCCGCCAGCTTTTCCAGACGATGGCGACGAAATCGTCTGCTGATGATGCTCGTTACTACTGTTGTTGCTTATATTTTCTAGAGCAGCGAAAGATGCCAGATCACTCTCGAGCTCGTATTTCGCAGCAGATACGCGCTCGAGTTCGCTTTCGAGCTTCTCCTTTTCGTCTCGAAGCTTTGCTTGAGCATCCTCTGCTTTGGCGAGGTCTTCCTTAAACGAATCTCGAAGCTTTGCTTGAACATTTTCTGCTTTAGCGAGTTCTTCCTTAAATTCGTTATTTTCTTTTTGCAACATCGCTTCGTTTAATTCTATGTGTTCAATCTTTTCCTTCAAATCATCCGACATGGCTTCGTACTTGTGCATCTCTTGTTCCGCTTTTTTCCCTCGTTCGATGAGTTTCAAAGTTTCTTTTCTCCCACGATCTATGATTTCGCGTAACTGAAATTCAGACTGTTCGAGATCTGAATACTTTGCGGCGTCTTCGAGGATCTTCTTCCTCATCTCTTTCACTTCTTCGTTCGCGGCATCCGCGGCAAATTCTAAACCAGGCACTCTCGCGTTATCGAGTTCGAGTTCGCGAATTCTTTCTTCCAATTTATTCTTTTCTTCGGTTGCTTTTAAATATTTTTGCATATTCTCGGATTGGCGTATTTTTGCGTTTGCGCATTCTGAAGTGACTTCGTTCAGTTCATTCGCTGTGGAAGTTAACTCTTGATCTAATTTTTCCGCTTTCTCGACTGCTTGGCGGCATTGGTTCGTCATATCTTCTAAAGCTTTCTTCGCTTCGCTTGTCTGCTTCGCTCTCTTTTCGTTAATAATCTTCAACTTTTCCTGAAACGTCCCGTCGTTGTTCTGCATTTTCGAAACTTTCTTTTCAAAACTCGCTCTCGCGATCGATGCGGCTCTTTCGATGTCAGTTTTTAAAGTTTCCACCGCTCTCACGTTTTCTTCTGCGAGTATTCTTTTCTCGCGCTCTGTCTCTAACTGTTCGCGCAATTCTTCTATGGAATTATTCAAATCCGAAATCTCGCGTTCGGTGACGACTCTCGATGCAAAAACCTTCTTCGACGCGCGCTCTACTTCTACTAATTCTTTTTGTACTCTTTCCAATTCTTTCTTCGTGGCGTTCGTTTGTTCAAATAGTTCCACGTTTTCACCGATTTTAAGTTCCAAATTAGCCTCTACTTCACTCTTTTCTTTCGCTAATGCAACTAAATTCTTCGATTTTTCCACTTCTTCTTTCAACGTATTACGTAAAATTTCAATTTCCTTGTTCCTCGCGTTGACTTCTAATTCAATCGCTTTAAACCTTATGTTTAATTGCGATAAATCCTTAATCGCGCAATCTCTTTCATCTCTCGCTTTTAAATCTCGTTTTTCCAATAATACTTTTTCGCCTTTGAGTATTTCTAAATCTTCCAAGATTTTTTGCGTTTCGCTGACGTGTAAAGCTTTAGCCTCGGTTAACGATTTGCGCGTATTTTCCTCGTCCATGTCTCGTTTCGTTTTCATCTGTTTCAGTTCTTTTACTAATTGATCGTTAATTCTTTTCAACGTTTGCAAATCATCCACGGTTTGCGCAATCGTTCGTTCCGCGGCGGTTAACAGCAACGACTTTGCTTCGTTGTTATTGTTATTGTTATTGTTATTATCGTCTGCCGAAGTAGTAGCAGTAGTAGTAGTTTGTTGTTTTTGTTGTTGTTGACTGTCGTTTTCGCCTTGCAGTTTCCTTAAAATATTATCTTTATTCCTCCAAGCGATCGGTGTCGCTCTCAAAGGCGATCTACTATAAGTAATACTATCATTATTTCCAGCACCGGTTCCTAATACTTTCCTAGACGACGACGTAAACGGTGGAGAGCTAAAAATATCATCATCTCTCTTATCCATCGTTTGCCCTTTCGGCGGAGACATTTTATTATTAATAACATTATTATTATTCGTCGTCGTCGTCGTCGTCGGAGTTGTCATCTCATACCGTTGTCGTCGTAAACGTTCCTCGTTCTGGAAAATCTTCGGCATCCCTGGCGTCTTCGCGTCGTTATTCGTACTCTGAGCATTCGTCGTAAACTCTAACGTCTTCTGCACTACATCTTTCTCTTCCTGCAAATCATCTTCTTCATCGCAATCGTCATCGCGGTCGCTTTCGTCGACTGCGCGAGCGCTTTCTCCCATTTTTTCCCCAGCACCTTTTCTCAATTCATCATTGCTCGAAATCATCATCAACTGCGTTTCCAAAATCCTATTCCTCCTCTCCATCGCTCGCTGGCGATCTTCGAACACTCTCTCGCGCATTTTAATCGTTTTCTGTGCGCTCTCGATCAATCTATCGCATAACTTCATCGATTGCGATGGCGTCAAAGATGCCTGAGAGGAGTGTATCGCGTGCATGATTTCGTCATCGATGTACCTCTCATCGAACACGGATACATCTTCTTCGTACGACGTCATTTATTATATATCTACTCTTCCTTGTTTTTATTAGCAGCAGTAGTAGTAGTAGTAAGTATGTTTAGTATCGTTCAAGTTTATAAAGATATTTCCTTTTATGGATTCGTTTACTGATTAATTAATTTGTCCATACTGATGATGTCTAATAAAAGCCTGCCTGCAGTAGTTTAGGGTTTAGGGTTTAGGGTTTAGGCAAAAATGGACCAACGGTATTATAGAGACAACAAAAGAGAGAGAGAAAGAAACGAAACGTGCAGAGAGCGATTCAAGCGACTTAATAAGACGCGTTCTCGCTCGCGCGTTCTTTAGTTCATACTGGTTTCGGTGTGTACGCGTACGTGCGTACGTGTGAGTGAGAGAGAGAGAGAGAGAGAGAGTGTCCAAGTCAGTCGATCGAGAGTACCGTTTCGTCGGAAGAAGAGCGTTGACATTTTTACTGACGCGGCGTAACGCGCGTACGAATGCTCGCGTGTTGATAGTATTGATAGTGCTGGCGAACGATTTAGTACGAACTGTGGTATTTGTTCGGTCTCTCTTCTCTCTCTCTCTCTCTTTCGCCAGTATATGCGTGCGAACGATGTCGCTTTCGAACGTTCTTTAAGCGCTAAGGAACTTTAATAGCCGTTCGAGTCGCGTTGACCGCCGCGAGCGATGTGGATCGTTTTTCAAATCGCGCGCGTGCGATCAAAAGCGCTTCGTCGCGAAAGAACGTTTTAATAAATACGCGTTCGACGTTAACGTCTCGCTCGTACGTAACGCGCTCTCTCTCTTCGCGAACACTCTGCCTTCGTCTTCGTCTTTTGAAGCGTTTTTTTCTGCTGCTGAGAACTTTCTTGGAATTCCAAGATGTCAAGAGATCGTATTAATTCGTTCTTCTTCTTCACGCGCGCGTCGTTCGTGCGTCGTCGTCGTTCGCGATTCACAATCTGCAAAGTAATTAATCCATGAATTCCTTTAGATATCTTCTTCTTCTTCTTCTTCTTCTTCTTCTTCTTCTTCACCGTTATTGTTTTATTACATGTGATATCAAAACGAAGAAAAATGAACGAGAGAGAAAGTGAGAAAAAATCAGATATGGCGGCCACATAAATTTTTCGTGTAGTAAACAATAAAACAAGACGGATATGATATCATCGATCGCCAATGCCGCGTTTCCGAAATTCAATGATACGAACGATACAAACGCGGTGCACGCGATGAACAAGAGGAAGAGTTTAGTCTACGCGCGCGCGCAACACGGACGACAACGACAAGAAGCGGATGATGATGACGATATTGAAACCAGTGCTGATCAGAACGAAGTCAAAGCGAGGGAAGCGCTTGAACTGTACGGAAAGTACGAGGGATCGGGATTAAAACTGAAACGAGTCGTTGTTGATAAAATAACAAAGTTTTCAGAGTACGATGATTATTCTACGGATTACGCGCCAGTTCTTCTCAGAGTGTACGATGGTTCCGATCGAGTTATTCCGCTATGGTCTGGTAACTTTGAGAACAAGATATTGAAAGTTTTCTTCGCCGAAATGAGAGGCGAGCGCTCGTCGTACGACGACGAAGCGGCGTACTTGTACGAGTGGGAGAATCGCATTAGGGATAAGAATCGATTGAAAAACGCAATCGCGGTGATTATAGACTGCCGCGCGAAGGATACGGAAGATCGACTCAAACGTTTTCTCGTGCTTCGTAAAGACGGCGGCGGACAGGAACGACACGATATGGTCATGGCGGCCGTCCTCGATTATTTCGTGTCAGGTAACATAATCGAGTTATCTTCGGCATTGAGCATCGGTTTGCCGAAAGAAGAAAACAACAATACTACGAATGGGAGCGAGAGCGCGATGAAGCTTTCGGTTCAAATATTAGATAAAGACGGAAAAGTTAACTCCTTAGAGTGGCAGAATATCAAAAAAAACCTGCGCAAAGAACTAATGCCCAATAATCAGACGTCGTATGATTTAAATAACGATAGCGAAGTTATATTAGCTTTGTTGGTTGCGCGTTTAAAAAAAATACCAGTCTACGCGACCGAGAAAGCTATCGATTCGATGTCGTTACCGTTCGATTGGGGTCTGACATATACGCGAGGACACAGTTGTCCGAAATTAGTTAAGCGCGGTACAGTTCAACACTTCGGCTCTTCGTGTGCTAATAACGTGAATGATTACAACTCGTATGACAAACCTTCAAAGTTGCGTGCGACGAAATCGAATAAACCAATACGATACGGGCGTATCTATCGCAGAGAGTTCGATCGATGCGCCGAAAAAAGATTGCAGATACAGCTCCTCGTCGCTAGACAGCACCTTGTTAAGAACAAACAAAACCCTGCAGAAGCGGCTAAGAGTATCGAAAAACTTCAAGAACTTCAAGAAGAATTGAACGCGATGCTCTCAGAGAAGGCGCGGAGAGCCGGTGCGGCAAAGAAGATTGTCGATTTAGAGCAAGCAGTGAGAAGCGAAGACTACGAGGCGGCTGCGAAGTTACGCGAAGAACTACGCGAATTGAATATTATAACGTGGCGTTATTTTCGCGGTCGATCAAATCCGATGTAGAAAAGTCCTATATACATATTAAAAATTGTAAATAAAAGAGATACATGGTACGTAGTAAAAACGCGCAGACACAAAAACTTTTTTAAGGCGCTTCCGGTTCTTTTTGGTACGAACCACGATCTCTCGCAAAGTTCTCTGCCGATGGATTGAACGATTCTCGCGGAGATCTGACACCAAACGATCTCGGTTCGCTACCGTACTCAGTTGCCCCGTAATATTTTAAAACGTCCTCGGGGTAAATCCCTTTCTCGTCGACGAGACCGTATTTACCCATCGCCTTGGCGTAAGATAACGGCGTCCAATCTTTTTCAGTTCTCGCGTTCAAATCAGCTCCGTATTCGTAAAGAATCTTTACCATCTCCGGCCCTCCATCGATTGCCCAGAACAAAGTCAAGTCTCCGCAGTGATTTTTATAATTCGGATCTGCACCAGATCTCAACAAAGCTTTAGTCGCCTCGAGTCTCCCTCTGTGACACGCGCACATCAAAGGCGTGTACCCTTCTTTCGAACCGTACGCGCGTCCAAACTCAAAGTTCACATCCGCGCCTTCTTCGATCTTCTTATACACAAGTTTCACGTCGTTCTTAATCAAAGCCATCAAAAGCTCTTCCGTCTCGCGGTTCGCTTTCTGAACGCCGACGCCTCGAACGTCTGGCTTATAATCCGGATGATGCGAACCTTTCCCGGAGTCCCATTGCGATTTATACGCTTCCTCGATATCGGCTTGGCTGTGTTTGTTTCATTTTGATCGTCATTAATCGTCGTCGTTACGTCGTCGTGGTCGTCGTTCGTGAGTAGAAGAAGAAAAAGAAGATATTAGTAAAAATATTTTGCCCGCCGCGCTCCTGCAAAGTTCGAGCTCACGAGACACCCACAGGGCAGGTCCTTACGAGGAGCGTTTCTCTAGCACTGGGAGACTTTCTGAAAGAAGTTATTGAAAACACGACCAAAGATCTATTTGAGTTGCAGCATATACCGCAAACGAAAAATAAACGATAACAATAACGGTAATAATTCGTACCGTTTCGCCATGATTGCATCCTGTTCATGTTTTCAACGAATTGAGAGAGAGAGAGAGAGGTTAGCGCGTACTTTTACTAAATATTTGAGATCTCTGATTACGCGAGATAAAACGGTGACGACGAAGATCTCGCGATTCGAATGCAAGAGAACGCTCTCTGAAACGATGTAAAGGATGAAACCAATAACGAGCGCGCGCGCGCGTACCATTTGTGACATTGTTGCGAGAGACTTTTTGTTTTTCTCAGTTTTTCCGTCGGCGCGTTTTGTTTGTGCGTGTGTTTTTAATTTCGTTATTTATTTAAAATGCGTTTTATTTTCTCTCAAGCTCAAACTTTTTGTAAGAGTTTTAAGGAGGGACAATTATTAGAAGAAATATCGGAAAACGAGCTAAAGCGCAACGACGAAGCCATGGATGTTCCTTCACGAGCGGGCGTGACTGCGTTGAGCACTGCGCGAATGGCCAATCGCTTTTGATCATCGCGCGATTGTGTACTCGTTTTCGTCGTCAGTCGGTGTCGGCGGTCGCTAGATGAAGCCGGCTGGTCCAAGACCGCGTTGCGTAAAACGCGAACGGCGTCTCGAACATCCGCTCTCGTTTCCATGGTTTTGATCTTTGCTTCGCTCGCGAATACGGCTTCGGCCTTTTTAGCGCTCGATTTTGCGAGCGAGTGGAGAGAATTAAGAAGTTTCTTTTCGATGTTTTGTGCTCTGATGAGGCGCTCTTTTTTATTTTGCTCGCTTTCTTTCGCGCGTTCGTTCGCTTTCTGCAATGATTTCAACGAATGCAATTGAATCTTTTGTAAAGTTTCTTCGAGAGCGATTAATTCGTTGTTTAGCATATCGTGCGCGCGTGAAGCTTCGATTAATCGCATTTCTGCATTTCTTTCGCGCTCTTTAGCATCTTTGACTTTCGCTTCTCTTTTCAAAGCCTCCGCGGATTTCTTCAAAGACTTTCCGCGGATTCGATTCATGAGAGCGACGTTTGATTTGTCGACGTCAGAAATCGCAAGCGAAACGCGATCGATATCGTTTTCTGTTTCACAAATACGAGCGTTCAACTCTTTGATCTTTGCGCATGCATTTGAGATGGATTTTTGTGCGTTTAATTGCATCGTATCACGTCGCTTCTCGAAATCGTCTTTGAAAATAGTACGTTCTCCGCCAGTGTTGTTCTTATTATTGTTGTTATTGTTGTTCATATCATCAACACCACTGGCGATGATAAAGGATGTTGTTTCCATTGCAGTTGCAGGAGCAGAAGCAACAGTAACAGCAGCACAGCAGCCGTCGTAGCCCCCAATATTTGCAACCAACAAAGTCTTCTCATACCTCGATTTCGCGTTATCTCTTTCCTGCTGCATTTGGTTTACCATTTTCACGAGCAAAGATTTTTCCTTCGCGACTTCTTTTTTCAAACCTACGCGCTCTCTTCTTTCGTTTTCGACTTCTTCGAGCTCTTTTTGAAAAGAGTTTCTGATATTCATTTCGTTCGCGTACGCCAAATCACACGCGTCGTCCTTCTTCAGAAGTATGTTCGCCTCTTTACCGCAATTTGCACGTATGAAATGTAATTCCAAGAATGAATTGTCTCTAGTATCTTCTGCGGACGAGCTCCATCGTTCACTCGCTAAAGCTTCGATTTTTGTATTCGAGAGAATATCTTTTTCGAATCGTTCGCGCTCTAATTCTAACGCTCGCAAATTTAAACGCGCCTTTTGTACGATCTCTTGAATTTTTTGATCCGCGCTTTTCATCGATGCGCGTTCTTTTTTAGCATTCTCGAGCGCTTCCTCGGCTCGCTTGATTTTCTTTTGCAATTTCTCAAACTGTTCGCTCGAGACGCCGACTTCGGGTAATATACCTTCTTTGCGCTCCAACTTACGCCTTAAAGCATTCACGCGAAACGCGTGCGTTAAAATAGTTTCACTCGTTCGCTTTTCCGCGTCCGAGTTTTGTTTCAAAAGTTCCTCTGCGTTTTGTTTCTGCGAATACGCTCCAGCTTTCAAAGCTTTCAAGGTTTGTAACTTGCGCGATTTTTCGTTGCAATCCTCTCTCGCTTTCGTTGCGTCTCTTTCTGATATCGTATGCAACTTTCGCGCGTTTTTCACTATTTTTTCAAACTCTTTGCGCTTCTGCTCTAAATTCAACTGCCTTTCTTGCACTGTTTTCTTTTCGGATTCGGATAAATCGCGCTTTTGAATAGTTAGCGAATGTACCATCTTTTGCTGCTCGAGGAATTTCAAGTTATCTTCCAAAGCTCGCTTTTGAAGCGCAAGCTTTTCGCGAGCAATCTTCGTAGAATCAGATGCCTGCTTCAAAGC
>Ga0115001_10003422_pt1 | contig 11860 bp, 12 predicted proteins | sample ArcticOcean_MG_C_12_FD_89869 | JGI IMG/M metagenome (GOLD analysis project Ga0115001, IMG submission 89869) | Marine microbial communities from western Arctic Ocean - ArcticOcean_MG_CB8_130 | ecosystem: Environmental > Aquatic > Marine > Oceanic | place: Arctic Ocean: Canada Basin | collected... | reverse complement strand
TGTATAACACATTGATCTAGGTTAATTAATAGTATTTATACATTAATAAACCACACACATAACCATAGCTTTACAAGCGATACTTCTGTATAGTTTGTCCTTATCTTAAACCCTCATAGTTTACCGGAAGACCCAAACAAATTTTGAAAAAAAAAGGCCAAAAGTGTGCTGGATTTTTCCAGGGGAGACAGGAGGGAGAAAAGAAATATATATATTTTTTTTTTATATATTTTTTTTCCCCCGGATTTCTACTGATGGGCCGATAAAGGGTCCAGGGGATAATTGTGCAATAAGTGTAATTGTGCAATTCGACCCGGACACCCCTAAAAATTTTGAACTTTTGCTTATTTTTTCGGATTATTTTTTGTGTGTTTTCTTTATCTCGTCTCTATCTTTTTTACTTTTTTCTTAAGTACTTTTGAGAAAGACCCTAAGTAAATTTATCCGATGTCGAATCATACCTTAATTGAAGTTGAGGAAGGGAAGGATTACTCGTTCCCGTTACAGGTGATGAATCTTCGATGCGTTCAACACCTTTTCTGAATTGTGAATCCAGGAAGAAGCTATTCTAAAGTTTTGGAAAGAGACGGACGCCTTTCAGCAGCAACTAAAACTTAGTGAAGGACGCCCCGAGTAAGATTTTGTCTCTCTTCATTCTTTCTTTATCTCATTTTTTTGAAAAATGAAAGGTTTATATTTTATGATGGGCCGCCGTTTGCTACGGGTCTTCCCCACTACGGTCACATTTTGGCCGGAACAATCAAGGTTTTGTTATGAGTCCTTTTTTATAAATTTTAAAATGCCTTTTAAGGATGTGATTACCCGCTATGCCTCTTCCACAGGTCATCATGTTGTTCGTCGTTTTGGCTGGGACTGTCATGGATTGCCAGTAGAGTACGAGATTGATAAAAAATTGGGTTAGCTTTCAAATCATATTATCTTTAACCCTTACAAAAGCCATCGTTTTATAGGCATCAAGAGTAAAAACGATGTTCTGAATATGGGGATCGGTGTTTACAATGAGGAGTGTAGAAAAATTGTGTTGCGGTATGCTCGCGAGTGGGAGCAAACAATAACTCGTTCAGGACGCTGGATTGACTTTAAAAACGACTATAAAACACTAGATTTAAATTTCATGGTATTCTTTGAAGAAAGCCCTTTCTTTGTTTTTGAATTTTTATATTGTAGGAAAGTGTGTGGTGGGTTTTCAAGACACTTTATGATAAGAATCTGGTAGATAAATTTGCTTTTTTTCAAACAACTCAAATAATTATCTTATCCAACATAGATTTATCGGGGGTTCAAAGTAATGCCCTACTCAACAGCTTGCAATACACCAATTTCAAACTTTGAAGCTGGACTTGACTACAGAGACGTGTCCGATCCCGCAATTTTGGTATCTTCACATACTTCACAATTTGCTCTTAATATTTAAATAATTCTTACAGGTCACTTTTCCTGTTATTGATTGTGATATTCAAAGTTCTTTTGTAGCGTGGACTACTACGCCATGGACTTTACCGAGTAATTTAGCCTTATGTGTAAATCCTGAACACATCTATGTTTATTTGAAAAATCCGCATGGTTCAATTTATATAGTTGCGAAATCCTGCATTTCTGCAATCCCTGGTGCTACAAACAAAAAACAACAACTTTCAGATGATTGGCAAATATGCAAAGAATTAAGTGGTAAAGAATTAAAGGGACTATGCTATAGACCCATATTTTCTTTCTTTGAAACTGAAATGAAGGAGACAGCATTTCGAGTTTGTGTTGATGATTATGTAACAGAGGGTTCGGGAACGGGCGTTGTACACCAAGCACCTGCATATGGCGAAGATGATTATCGTGTTTGCCTTGCGCACGGAGTAATTTCAAAAGGTGGTCTTTTGCCGGACCCAGTAGATGAAAATGGTTGCTTCCGTGCGCCAATACTCGAGCCGTTATTTGGAAGAAATGTGAAAGAAGCTGATAAAGATATACTTAAGATGTTGAAAGGGATGAATAGGCTTCTTGATAGTTCGAAAATTGTCCATTCATACCCATTTTGCTGGCGTTCACACACACCATTAATTTATAAGGCGGTCGCATCTTACTTTGTTAAAGTAGAAGATCTCAAGGAGAAGCTACTTGAGAAGAATATGCAAACGCACTGGGTCCCAACACACGTTCAAGAAAAGCGTTTTCATAATTGGCTGGAAAATGTGCATGACTGGTCAATTTCCCGTAACCGGTTTTGGGGAACTCCAATTCCTGTTTGGACTTCTCCTGATGGCGAAGAGTTTCGAGTCATTGGATCCGTCGAAGAACTTGAGAGTTTGTCAGGTGAGAAAGTAAGTGATCTTCATAGACATTTCATAGACCATTTGGAAATTCCTTCTTCTCGGGGCGCCGGCTTTCCAAATTTACGGAGAGTGGAAGATGTTTTTGACTGTTGGTTTGAAAGTGGTAGTATGCCATATGCTCAGCTGCATTATCCCTTCGAGAACAAGGATTATTTTGATAAGAATTTTCCCGCTGATTTTGTTGCCGAAGGTCTCGATCAAACGCGTGGCTGGTTTTATACTTTGATGGTACTTTCGACTGCTTTGTTTGATCGCCCAGCATTTAAAAATCTTATATGCAACGGACTTGTATTAGCGTCTGATGGAAAAAAGATGTCAAAGTCGTTGAAAAATTACCCTGATCCCAACAAGATATTGAGTGAATATGGGGCTGATGCATTGCGCTTGTACTTGATTAATAGTCCAGTTGTTCGTGCGGAGCCACTTCGTTTCAAAGAAGAGGGTGTCTTTTCTGTGTTAAAAAATGTTTTTTTACCGTGGTATAATGCCTATCGTTTTTTGGTTCAAAATGTTCGTCGAGTTGAAAAAGAAAACAAAATCCTATTTACTCCTGGTAATTTAAATGATACAAATCTAAATGTACTCGATCGCTGGATTATCTCTGCTTCAAATACACTTATCTCATTTATTCGAGCTGAAATGGAAGGGTATAGGTTATACACGGTTGTTCCTCGACTGGTCAATTTCATAGATCAACTTACAAATGTTTATGTTCGTTTTAATCGAGGAAGATTAAAAGGGAAAAATGGGGAGGAAGATTGTCAAACCGCTCTTTCAGTACTTTTTAATGTTTTGTTTCTGCTTTGTAGAGCAATGTCACCTTTCACTCCTTTCTTTGTTGAGAAAATGTATCAAAATCTTCGACGATGTCTAAAGAGCCCTCAAAATAGTGTACATTTTGAATCTTTTCCGGAAATACAGCAAGATGTTCACGACGAAAGAATTGAAGCTTCGGTGAAATGTATGCAAAACGTAATTGAGCTCGGTCGCATGATTCGTGAGCGGAAGAAAATACCTCTTAAACTTCCGTTGTCAACATTGATTGTTGTTCACACGGATGGTTCTTTGCTACATGATCTTTGCAACAGCTTAAAAAGTTATATAATCTCTGAGTTGAATGTTCGCGAACTGAGTATATCTTCAGATCCTCTTAAATATGCTAATTTACGTGCAGATCCTAACTTCACGTTGTTAGGTAAAAGACTTGGAAAGAAAATGGGAATCGTAGCAAAAGTTATTAAAGAAATGAACACAGAAACTTTATTGGGATTCCAGACTGAAGGAAAAATAAAAATTCATGATGAAATAATAAACTTAAATGAAGTTGTATTGAGTTACGAATTTAAAATTTTTGAAAAGATGGATAATGTTGAAGCTGTAGCGGGAGAAGATGGTTTAATGGTTTTAATGGACATGGAAATTCGTGAAGAGCTATTTGATGCCTGTATCGCAAGAGAAATAGTTAACCGAACTCAAAAATTAAGAAAGCAAATCGGGTTAAAACTTGATGATGACATTAGAATATACTATCAAATCATTCCTGATCAAAGTGAAAAATTAATCGGTGATCTATTGAGAGTTTTCTCAGAATATTCCACTTATTTCGATGAAAATCTGGGAACTGTTCCACAACTTAAACTTGAAAGAAATTCGCAAATTATTTTGACACAGGATTCAGTCAAGTTAAGTTCAGGCATAGATTTTATCTTAAAACTATGCAAACCTACTGTCACGGTAGACTCCGAACTTCTTCTTCAAAAGTGTAACTGTGATGTTTATCTCTTTGAAAGTTTTAAAACACTTATTCTTTCAAAAGATCATTCAAGATTCCAGAGTGAGTTAAATAAAAATAACAATTTGATAGTAATGGAGTGTGATGGACAAACAATAAATTTGCAAAAGGGTATGGAAATACATTTCTAATAAATTAAAAATAAATACTTTAAATACCTGCTGAAATGACTATTTCCTCGGTAAAGCAAGAAGTAGTTCTAAATGCAGTTGAAGTGTGTAAGTTTATTATAGGTAGTATCTCGGACTACAGAGAAAATAAGAAATTAAAAGACTTAAGCCTTATCAATAAACTAAATAATATAAATTACCTCTGCCTCTTTATTGATTTGCCTCAAGTTCAACTTTGATTCAGTTAGCGCTTCAATAAATAAGGTTGCATGAAAGTTTCTTTGGGCAGAAAAAACTTGAAAGACGTCTGACATCTTAACAAGTGCGTTCCAATCTATCGTTTTCCAAAGTTCCACTTTGAAATACATTTCAGAACTCTTTAAGTAGAAATTCGAGCCTTGAGAAGAGATGCACAACTGTCCTGTAGTATAAAGAATTAAAAGAATGTTTAATGATGAAATATACTTTGGTACCTTTATTGATGATAAGATTTAGTAATTTATCGTCACGCTTTCTCCTCAAAATCTCTTTCAAGCCAGGAGTTAGATGAGGATCAACGTGGATTAGAACATGATCCTCCATCTTCCGTCGAAAAAGTCTAATAAAAAGCAAAATAGAACTTTGTTTATTACTCGTAGGAAAAATCAAAACTTAATTAAAAATAATTCTAATAATAATACGATGTTTGCAACCATAATACCTTTACAGACTAACAAACTCTTACTAAGTGTGATAATATTGTTATAGAACGCCATTTAAGAGAATTCGTAAAATATTATGCTTAAACCACCTCGCGTTCGTTAAGAAACCCTAAATACCACTTTCTATACTCTCATTAATGCACCGACCAAATGACCAAAATAATTTTCTATAATCTTGAAACGGTAATTCGCTAAAACGTTATTCTTAAACGTAATTAATTCGCGTTGATAAAAAGTTTTTATTTTTCTGCACATTCATGCATCGCTATAGTTCCATTTAAAAAAGAAGAGGAAAAGAAGAAAAACATACGAGAAGATGCAGATACACAGATTTGGTTCTGGGTATAGCTTAAAATGGCCGAGTTTTCGTCAGATGATGAAACCTGCGATTGAAAAGCATAGAGTAAATATAAATTCCCGTGCATTGAACGAAGGTACTTCTCCGTGTAATGATCGCATCGAGGAGGATTCTTTGCAACGAGTTAGCAAACTCCTTGCTAGTAATGGTACTTGCAGCCGACGTGAGGCGGAAGTATTAATTGCAAACGAGCAAATTCGCATTAATGGTGGAAGAGTCGTGGCGCAAGGTTGTAAAGCTTCAAAAAATGACATCATAGAAGTTACTGCGGATGGGCAAGCTTGGCTAGATAAAAAGTTGACCCTTGTTTTGAATAAGCCGCCAGGCTATGAAAGTACTACTTCTCAAGACATTAAAAAAAATGTCATATCCTTGATTTCCAAAGAAAATGAACAATTATCAGAGTTTAAAGCAAATGATTTAACCTTGAGTATCGAATTTTTGAATATGATGAGCATAGTTGGTCGTTTAGATAAAGAGAGCCGAGGTCTTTTAATTATAACTGGGGATGGTTCTCTAGCTAGAAAGTTGATCAGTACAAGCTCCATTCTTAAAAGATATCTTGTTGTTGTGGACAAAGATATTCATACAGGTCACGTGGAGTATTTAAGAGGGCAGTTATATCTAGATGACGAAACTCTTTTGCCTATGTCTATTTCTTATGTTAATCCAAGAATACTCTCAATTACGTTACGAGAGGGTAAAAACAGGCAAATTCGACGCTGCTGTGCATTGGTTGGATTGCGTGTGCTCGAACTCTACAGAACTTCTATAGGAAGTGTAGAACTTAGAAATTTGCCCGAGGGTTCATGGAGACAGTTAACTCTGAAGGAAGTTTTATTTTTAAAGAAAAGTGATGTCATTTCTTTTTGATTACAAAAGGTTTTTGAAATAAAGATCCTAGTAAATGTGCTTTTTTTATGCCGATGCCTGGAATTCCGGCGAATCCATCGAAAGGCATGTTCGTCAAGTTCGCCAAATTCACAAAAATATTGATGAAAGTCGAGACATCTTGTTTATTCAAACAGCAAATCTCAGATAAAGCTGAACTGATTGATACAAGGAAATCAAGGTTAGTACTGTCAGCTATTTCAATTTCTTTAAAAAAAACTGCAATCGTTTCAACATATCTACAGAGTTCTTCATTATCCCAAGCCAGAATGAGAGAGATGTTATTCAGACAACAAAACTTGTTTATCTCTTCTATGAAAAAAATGTCAGAAATGTCAATAAAACATATCAAAACAGTTTTATTGACTGCGTCTTCGACATCATTTATTGCAAGATTTGTCATATACTGAGGTTGAGCAGCTACGTGACGAAGAGAAAGATGAAATATGGACATGTGCGGAGCAGGAGAAAAATCTCCTCGGATATCCGAGTAGATCAATTTAACGTGCCGCAAACGGTGAAGAATGGTATGTCCTCTTAAAAAATTATTTACTGAAAGTTCAGAATTTGAACTCATAAAATCAACCCAATAATATTCACCACTAAATACACCCCACGTTATGTGTGAGGAGAGCTAAAAAGCGCAAATTTTAAAGAAAGCAGCTACAAATTGTACCAAATCATTCAATAATTTTACCCTTCTTCAGCCATAGTTTAGCTCAAACCCCTGGACCCTTTTAAATCATATACGGACGAAAATTAGTAATTTTCTACCTCGATAAATGTGAGTGTAACTTTAACGAAGTTATGTATTGACATGATTGATTAATATATACATTTCTCCCTTTTTAAAACAAATGTTGACCGAGATCTCAAACCACTCTAAAGCCGCTTTCAAACGAAGATGAACCCAGTTTGATCTTTTCAAACGCAAATTTTGGTTTGAGTTAATTAGTTTAAATTGAATTGCCTATTAAGACCTTTGAGACATCGTTTAGAGCGCTCGTTTAATAGCTCGAAAGAATAATTTGTCTTCTTCGATATATCACCTCAACGCTTCAAAAACAGCCTTAACCTTAATATTATGTAAATATTTTTAGTTCTAGTGAAAGAGGAACTCTAGATGTACTCGAAAATGTAATAATATGTGCGTTAATCGAAGAAGAGCTTAATGTTAATGAGCGCTTTTGAGTGAGAAAATAGGTTGTTTTTGACGTGGGGTAAAATCGTAAAAATTTTAATTTTTTAGCAAAACGCACTAATTAGTCTGGTTCCTGGCACTGCCTGACGGCTGCTGATGGTGCTGCTGTTCTCGGCTTGCTATTTTTTTTTTTAAGTTTCGACTTTTCGAACACAAACATCATAAATAAGAAGAGAGTTGCTCGACGACACGCGTTCATTCGTAAATATTCGATTACATACCGTACAGTGCAACTCAATTTTTGGAACCGTATCGATTTACTTCCTTCAAATCACATTAAGTCAACGCGAAATTGCACTTACACACAACGCACGCACACTTATACTTACACTCACACAAACACGAAATTTAACAGAAAACTGTGAAAATGGCTGATGAAGATCCTGCCACGGTAGAATCGCTCACCAGTGATATCTCTTTATTATACGGTCGATTGGATATTCTTTGGTTACTGTTTGGTGCATATCTAGTATTTTTCATGCAGGTAAGGTTCAATAGCGTGTGTGAGCGGCGCGCAGTCGTGCAGTTTTTTTTGTCTGTGAATTCCGTATCCGTAAATTTGGTGCCCCTTCGAAATTTTACGGATGTTGAATGATGAAAAGACAACCATCATCAATCATTCATCTTACAAAAAAACTTTCTCGAAAAACAATAACTAACACTTCAACATTAACCAATAAACAGTGCGGCTTTGCTTTACTTGAAGCTGGATCTGTACGTGCAAAGAACACGAAGAATATTTTGCTAAAGAATGTGCTCGATGCTTGTTTGGGTGCCATTATATGGTGGTTTATGGGATTTCCAATTGCTTTGGGTGATTCGACTGGTAAATTCGCGGGTGGCAAGGTTTGAATCATATTATTTCAATTCATTGTAACAAATTTCATTATGCATTTATTTATATAGGATTTTTTCATGAAGGACTTGACTGCAAATGTGAATGGCAGCTCAAATTATTTCGCCTTTTGGATGTTCCAATGGGCTTTCGCCGCAACCGCTGCTACAATTGTTTCCGGAGCAGTTGCTGAGAGATGTAAATTTGTTGCTTACCTTGTGTATACAACATGTTTAACAGCTTTTATTTACCCTGTTGTTGTACATTGGGCGTGGTCATCTGAAGGCTGGCTTTCTGCTTGGACGGCAGATGAAGTTGCACCTTATTTGAAGGCAAATGGCTTGATTGATTTCGCTGGTTCCGGTGTTGTACACATGACTGGTGGAGCAGCAGCACTTGTTGGAGCAGTCTTTCTTGGTCCAAGAACAGGTCGCTTCACGCCCACTGGAGCAGTGGTTGATATGCCCGGTCACTCCACTGTCTTGGCTGCGTTGGGTACATTTATTTTATGGTTTGGCTGGTATGGATTTAATCCCGTGAGTACTCTGGCTTTTGAGTATATGGGTGATGCAGCTCGCGTTGCAGTAACAACTACACTTTCTGCAGCTGCAGGTGGCTGCACGACCTTGGCGATCCATGTTGCTTTAAAGAACCCGCCCGACGTCTTTCCCGCCCTGAATGGAATTCTTGCAGGACTTGTATCTATAACAGCACCTTGCCCTGTTGTTGAACCGTGGGCAGCTGCCTTTATTGGTTTTGTTGGTGGTTTTGTCTACTATGGATCAAGTTCGTTGCTCAAAAAGTTGCAAATAGATGACCCTCTTGATGCGTCTCCAGTGCATTTCTTCTGCGGGATTTGGGGAGTTCTTTCAGTGGGTTTATTTGCCGAAAAAGAATACGTCGGGAGTGTGTACGGCAAAGATCCAGACGCCTACGGAGCCTTTATGGGCGGTGGGGGCAAGCAACTCGGAAATCAAATAATTGGAGTGCTTGCAATCACTGGCTGGGTTTGTTCTACATGCGCACTCGTTTTTGGAACTTTGAAGGCACTCAAAATGTTGCGAGTCAGCGCTGAAGATGAAGAACTTGGTTTGGATTCGTCGCATCACGGAGGCGATGCTTACAATTTTGAAGCTGGAAAGGGAAAGACAGTCTCTTAAATTTAAGTTCTTTCCACAGATTGCTTTCACGTAGAAGTCCTTGTGTGTATGAAATATGTGAGAGAATGATTACGAGAGAGGGAGTACGGTCAGATTTTTATAAAAACTTTCCTTTTTCAGTTTTAATAAAAAATTCCTTATTCGTCTATTATATGCTTTTTTTATAACCTATTTACTTCGTGTTTTCTCTTCTTTAAAATTAGTTCGGGATGAGTTTTAATAGCTTCATATAAAAAACACACGCCAGAAAAGTTCATAGTTTTCTATATATTAATCCGGAGAAAAAGTCGAATGAATTACCATCTGGGCATAACTCATATCGATCACCTCTTTCACTAACTAAGTTTTAAAAGTATTTACTCATATGCGCATGAATGTGGGAAATAGACCTACCAGCCATAAGGTATCCAGTTGAAGTAAGTCCTTGGATGGTCATAGAAATTGGAGTTTGTGCATCAGATTCCTTAAAAGTAATTTTTTCTCCAGAATGTAACCAGTGGTATAAATATAAATTCTGAGTTTTCACTTAAAGAAGATATAGTACGAAGGGAACATATTACCTCTAATACGTGGAAACCTTCACAGGTGAATACTTTATAGTATCCCTCAAAGTACTCTAATACTAATAAAAAACAAGAGGAATTTATGCATTTAAAATCAAACCTAATATTTTTGCCAACAACCTTTCCCTTCCGATCTATTATTTTTCAAAAGTAATATATCTTTTAAGCAGATTCTCGAATGAGGATACCTTTTCTACACTATCAATTTCTGAATTATTTAAAATATAAGATCAGGCTATATAGCTAAATTAAAAATATATATACTTTTATCACCCGATGGATAGTATTTCTCTCCCCGGTGTTCTAACACGATAGAATTCAAAATGGAATTAATACAAATAGTTGGTGCCTAGAACTATCTTAATTCTTTATTTGCAGGTGGCGAAAATCAACGCGCACCATGTTATCAAGATTTAGGCCCACTCCATTTGTAACATAATATATGCCATCGGAATAGCTTGAGTAACACAAAATACCTCCTATCTATTTATAGGCATAAGCAATTACAATTTGTTCTTTGTTATTCATACGGAACCTTAATGCTTTTAAAATAAATATCATTTGGCCATTTTATTCTGAAATCTTCCGTGAATGATTCAGATATTCCGTATTGTAATAAAGTAGAAGAAACGTTCCAAATTATTGCCTTGAATAATTTACATGATTTTTAATTGTGGCAATAAATGAACAAAATAATTTGGTTAGACTACCTCAATAACAGCGAGACATATAATATATTGTATGAATGGTAAATTTTCTGATTCTCTGCAATCGAAAAAAGATTTTTTAAAACAGTTCAATTTTTAGCAACTTCAAATACCTGCAAGAGCAGTTAAACGAAAAAAATAATCCTCCTTTAGGTGAAACCCAAGAATTTGAGCTGAAAATATCTAATAAAACAGATGATGAGACTTATTCAGTGACAAACCCCCGCCCACAGCCTTTAATTTGGCTATCTGATATAAATACAATTCCAGGAGAAGAGATTCCATAACTTAAATAAATGAAGTTGTAAGAAAGTATTATAGAAAATATCCTTACTCTCTTAAAAATGATTGAGTCGAATCTATTTCAACACATGTCAAAAGTATCCTTCCAGTATATACTGTCTTAAGTTCCTCAAAATATAAGGAATGATTGAAAGAGGCGTCCTGTATCTCAGCCAACGTTTCTCTTGCAATTATCCTTTTCCGAAAGTGTCACGTTCATAGTTTTAAAATGTTAAATCTAAACCTATATTGCGCAGGAATCTTACGACGAAATTGTAAAAGTGCACCTTCTACCTCCTGCGATTGAAATTTATAAGAATCTTTCATCAAATTTCTGTATTATATTGCCTCAATAGATTTGGCAGAAGCAGTTATTATAATCTCTGGATTTGATTCCATCTGGTAGTCGTACTTGGCACTGCTATTTATAGGAAGGGCTTAGAAAGATCGAGTTTAAAAGATCGAGTTTACACGAAAGAATTCCTCAGTCCAAGTGCACGAAGTTTTCTTTTTAGTTTATTCCCTCTTGAAATATAAAAGAAATTCTGTTGCTTTTTATATCTTAAAAACAAAATATTCATTCGCAAAAAGCAAAATATTCATTTGCTAAACTCAAATAGTGTCGCTTCAGGCGCGTGAGGCAAACAGTTGTAGTATTCCTCTTCAAAAATTATCCTTATTAATCTATCCAAAGCCCGAATATAAGGCATGCTCGTTATATAACTTTTACCATAAAAAAAAATAGGGGAGGGCCGGTGGGGAAATTTCATTCCGGATAATATAACGCTAAGACGCGTTTGTCAGCCTCTACTACAACTTTCTGGTAAAAAAAGCGCGCCAAATGATAACGTTAAAATCGGATATTATTCAATTTTTTTGCTCTCAAACGATAGAAAACGATCATACGAGTCGATC
>Ga0115001_10003420_pt1 | contig 11862 bp, 8 predicted proteins | sample ArcticOcean_MG_C_12_FD_89869 | JGI IMG/M metagenome (GOLD analysis project Ga0115001, IMG submission 89869) | Marine microbial communities from western Arctic Ocean - ArcticOcean_MG_CB8_130 | ecosystem: Environmental > Aquatic > Marine > Oceanic | place: Arctic Ocean: Canada Basin | collected... | reverse complement strand
GCCTCTCGTGCTCAGGCTCTTACTTTTTTTTAATATAAAAAGAAGTACTAACTCATAACGTAAAGTTGAGCAAGCTCTTAATTAGATCTGGCTTGATCAAGTTTTTTCTTAATGCTTAAGTTATCTATTTTATTTCTAGTTCATTATGTGCGTTTAAAGTACTCGATTTTCAGATTAAATAAATACTCCTGATACAATAACCAAAATTATTATCTAATCTAATTTAACTATAAGTATACGCATGTATTATAAAGTTTTGAATATTTTATTATTCAAAACTTTATAATAAAGAATTAAATAATAAAGAATTAAATAATAAATATTTTATCAGAAATCGACTTTCAAGATTAGATTAGACAAAATAATAATTGTATGATGCAATCACAATAAACGTTTTTAAACTTTAATAACGATTGGCTCTGAGTCTGAATTATAGGTTCGAATCCTATAAGTATAACAATATCATATCTCTTAGATCTTAAGCCCCCATCGTCTAGAGGCTCAGGACACCTCCCTTTCACGGAGGCGACAGGGATTCGAATTCCCTTGGGGGTAATATTTTTCCTCATATTAAAATTTTAGTTATCCATTAAAGTTATCAATTAAATACAACAAGAAAAATTATTTACTGGACATCTCAAATCTGATGTAGTACTACCAAAAATATAAAAACCCTATCTAACATAAAAAATGTTTGTTGATAAAAATCTTGATTCACACAATTTTGTGAATTAGTAAAACTATTAGTTAAATTAAGTACTTGAGCAAAAGCAAGGTTTTATGAATTTTTTCAAAAAAAAATATGAAATAAATATGAATATAAATCGATTAAAAAAGAACTTTTAGTTCGTTATGCTTTAAGAAGGCCTATATATAAAGTTTTTTATGGTTTATAATGAAAAGATTGTTGAAATTATCTCTATAGATTAAGTATTTAACTTGCATTCTAACTATCCATTTTCTAAAATATATACACATAAGTATTAATTATAACAGTATTAATTTATGGCCTTAAGAACAAAACTTGGAGAAATTTTACGCCCGTTCAATACTGAATATGGAAAAGTTGCACCAGGGTGGGGAACAACACCAATTATGGCAGTAACAATGGCTCTATTTTTAGTCTTTCTTGTAATAATCTTGCAAATTTATAATTCAACACTAATCATTGAAAATGTTGATGTAAGTTGGGCTAGTTATTAATTCGAACTTTACTTTTTTAAAGAACAAAAATTCGAACATTTAGAGTTTTACTAGATATTCTCGAATTTTTATGCAATAATACTTTAAAATATGAAACCATCGGTTCTCACAAGATTTATGCTAAAGATGCGGTTCAAAAGAGTAGGGCGAAAACGCCAACCTTCCTACAGACTGGTTGTTATGTTATCAACATCACCCCGTGATGGTAAAGTAATTAAAGAATTAGGGTTTTATAACCCGATTACTAAAGAGTTGAAATTAAATTTAGAAGGGATACGATTTCAATTAAATAATGGTGTAAAAACAACGAAAGTTGTAGAAAATTTACTTAAACGGAATGGATTGTCAAGAAATTAAAGTAATTTCAACTCTTTACAGAATGGAGTTTTAGCATAGTAGTTAGTTAACAGCAATAATAATATGTTAAAAATATAAAACTAAAAAATAAAATGACTCTTAAGATTGATACACTTTCCCCAATTTTCGGCGGTAGTACAGGTGGCTGGTTACGTGCAGCAGAGATAGAAGAAAAATACACGATTACATGGACAAGTAAAAAAGAACAGCTTTTTGAAATGCCAACTGGTGGTGGTGCTATAATGCGTCTCGGTGAAAATTTACTTTACCTTGCACGTAAAGAACAGTGTCTTGCTTTGGCGACACAACTTCGTACATTTAAAATTACGGACTATAAAATTTATAGAGTATTTCCAAATGGAGAAGTACAATTTCTTCATCCGGCCGATGGTGTTTTTCCTGAAAAAGTTAATTCTGGAAGAGTTGGAGTAAATAATAGAAACTTCTCTATTGGTAAGAACCCAAACCCAATTAAAGTTAAATTTAGTGGAAAGAGTACCTTTGATGCTTAATTTCTAATCTTATTTCAGGCAGGAGCTTTTCTTTTACAGTCACAAGACTACTAATAAATTGATCGCTCTCTGTCTGAGAAAAGTTGCAACAGTTGCTTTTTATTATTTGACTATCAACTCTTTAAAATAAGATCATCCAATTAAATATGATTAAAATAAAAAAAGATGAAGTATTGGTCAACAAACAAAGACAAACTGTTGAAAATTAACGGTTTGAGGGTTGACGAATGAAATAAAAACGATCAAAAATGAGGATTATTAACAGAAGCTTTATTTAAACTAAATCACGAGAGTAACTTTTAAATAAACTCTACTAGAGAATTTTGAGAATTTAAATTTATAGATATTTAGTAGATGTTCAAAATTTGAGATATAGATTTTTCTATTAAAAAATAATAAAAATATTGTAATCAATCCACATTTTTAAAATCCAATTAAAAACAAAAGAATAGAATAATTGTTAACTATAATATTAATAAGTGCTATATTTTATTGAAGTAACTATAATTAGTTACATTAAAATAATAAAATTTTTGAAAACATGGAAACAGCTACTATATTGATTATATTTGTTGCAAGCTTATTATTAGGTATTACAGGTTATTCAGTTTATTCGGCATTTGGCCCAAGTGCTAAAAATTTGACAGACCCTTTTGAAGAGCATGAAGACTAAACTTAATTGAAAATATTCTTTTTTCTCTCTTCTAGAGTAAGTTTTTATGATATTAGTCAACGTAAAATAAGTACTATAATTAAGAACAAAACTCGAGTTCTCGTAATTATTTTCTCTAAATTCTATTCACATAAATCATAAAACGATATCTGGGTCCAAGTAGAGTTTTATTTTTCTCTTCTAAAAAATTAACATAGATCTATAACAGTGAGACTAGAAAAAACAATTAAGAAATCAACTCACTCTTTCAATAATCATAAAGTTAGATAGGGAAATAAAAATAAGAAAATCTAGATAAAAAATGACAGTGAAAATCGGGATAACAGGATTTGAACCTGTGACATTCTGCTCCCAAAGCAGACGCGCTACCAAGCTGCGCTACATCCCGTAGATATAATTTATAATAATTGATAGAACTTGTCTAGTTAAAATTATATCATTCCCATTAATATCTCGATGTGATTTGTAAAAGATTATTGTCAAAAGCTACAACTAATTTCAAATCAGTTTATTATTGACTTTCGTCTTTCTGAATATCTCGTAACTTTTTCATATAAAGCTTAAACTTAGTTGAAAACACTTTGTAAGTGAGAAGACCCATCTTTTACAAGGCTCTCGAACGTCACTTATTTCTAGTGCATGTTTGAAGCTCAATTGTAAACACATTTCTCATAATGCGCGTCAAGCAAGTCTTAGCTAGTTCAACCTAACCAGTTAGCTGAAAAAGCTCTTTAAAAAATGTACGAGACGAAAGTTCTCTTAATAAGAGTCTCCAAAACTTACAAGTTTTGGTCAGCTTCATAAGTCTTATTAAAAAAATTTCAGAGAGATAATTCGAATGTTGTAGTAGAGAATTAGAGAAGCGAGATATAGTTTAGGATTGGAGTTGCTCTCAAATCTAGCTGAAGATCGATATTGTTAACTCTTTAAGATTTTTTATTCTTCTAACGCAGTCTGTTTGTCATTAGAAAGAGTTCTCCTCTATCTTTTTCTTTGGGGTTTCGTAACTTTTCCAATCATTATCATCTATTTATCTAATAGAATTTCTCATCTCTTCTATTTCGACATGTTCGCGTCGAGAGTTTATATAGTCTTTTCCACAGGGTTTTGCGAATAGAAAACTCTCAAAGATTTCAAATCATTATTCAGATTAGATTAAGAGAAGGGAAAAAACATTATGAAAGAATTACATAAAAATATTGAAATAAAATAATCTTCTAAAGTTTCGCTTAGTTATATCATTTAAGAGTTATTTAATAAAGTTAATGTTCTAAAAAGCTAAAAGAGTTTTGTATAATTAATCAAATTAAGATCTTCTTAAATTAAAATAAGATTAAAAAACAATTACCAAGTTGGATAATTGAAATTTACTAGAAAATTAGAATATTTATAACACTTAGATCAAAAGGAGAGAGAGGGATTCGAACCCTCGGAACCGTGAGATTCATCTGATTTCAAATCAGACGCAATCGACCAACTCTGCCATCTCTCCAATTATATATTTATTATATTAATTCTTTAGACTCATTGGCAATGGTTAAAAATTTTAAATTTTAGATATTGCAATATTTTATTGCACTAGTTTAAAATATAGAAATTTAATATTCGACATTATACTGTCTTTACTCGTGTATTATCTAAGAATACCTCACCCATGTTGGAATTTTGTTCGATTAGGATCGATAACATAAGAAGTCTAGTATAGATAAACAAGTTACTCTGTGTCATATTCGGGCAAATGTGAATAACTTTAACTTACAATAACTTCAACGAACATAATAGTTGCGATAAAATACATCGCTTATAAATATTCTAAATTAACAATTATTTCGTCTAACAAACTACTTGCTCATGGTAAACTAGAAATTTTAGTAATTTAATATTCTGAAATTGATAAATCAATAAATTATGGACACTACAGAAAATAAATTTAAAATTACGTTTGTTCCAATCAGGTATTTCTGAAAATCTATAAAACTCTATTAATTAAATCGAGATCTCGCCTTGATCAATTCATAGATAGTTATAAATACTCAATTAGTATGTCAATGTCTATCTCTCGGATTCTTTAATTAACATAAGATTGCAATTCTCTAGGGAAAAATACAATGAAATGATTTTTTATATAAGCCTATTCATCTTAATTTTATCATAAAGAGCAATTATAACGAAAACCAATTCCTTGAAAATTACTATATATATTTATATCAAGTCAATAAATTATTTTTAGATGGATGTATTAATATTATAGAGTGGCCAAATCTCTTTAACATAACTATAATAGTCATGTTATATATAATTTACGAGGATACATTTAATGGATGTTTTAAGTTTAGGTTGGGCTAGTTTAATGACCGTTTTCACCTTCTCTTTAGCGTTAGTCGTTTGGGGTCGTAATGGATTCTAGCAACACTAAAAAAAATTAATCAAATATTTTATTAATATGGTAGTCTTTTCTGAAATTCTTACTACAGCAGCAACATGTTTCGCTATGACACTTTTCGGTCTTGCTTTAGGCTTCGGATTACTAAAAGTCCAAGGTGATTAAAAGACACACATGTTAGATAAAATTTGGCTTATCTGTAGCATCAGCTTAATACTTCTGATTTTATTTCGATTACCTAATAAGGGTAGTATACAAAACTTCAATATGGGAAATGGTATTCTAGGTAGCCCACAAACAACATCAGATAAACTAAACCAATTAGTTTGGTTTTTAACAGTGGTATTTTTAGTATTATCCAGTTTTAAATCTCTCTAATATTAGGTAGATATATTGAATCGAAGTTTTTTCTACTTTTACTTAACCACGAAATACGTATTGATATCGTATAAAAAATTTAATTCCTTTATCTATTAAAGAATTAAACTAGATATAAGTCTATAAGTTGAAACAAAAATCGGATATTAAAAAAATCAGCACAAAATTATTACATATGGAAGCTTTAATATACACATTTTTATTAATTGGTACTCTAATGGTTCTTTTCTTTTCTGTTTTCTTTAGAGAAACACCTCGAGTAATTAAGAAGTAAAATTACTAAATTTAAATTAAAAGAACAAGTGTCATAGATAAAACTAAGCACTTGTTCCTACATTCAACACCATTATTTTTTGAAAGAGTTCTCTCTTAATAAAAGTTTTTACCAGGCTATATTGAGACTTCGTGACGGATAAACAAGTTCCAATACTCATATCATTTTGAATTTCGATGAGTCGAGTCAAGATTTCTTACAATTTACTGATTCGATAAAATGGATATTATTGTCAGGTAGAGCTGAAGTTTCTTTTTTGAATAAAAGCAATCTCATCTTATTTTCCGATTTTTTATCGAAAGCTTTTATATTTAATATACTATCATAAAATATTTTTCCTGATCTGGATTTCTATATTCAAAAGGACTGGAATAGCGGAGACGAAAAATATCTATAGAGAATGATCTTTACTAAGTTTTCCTATTTATGAAAATAAATTAAGATTAGATCAAAATGTACTCTCACATTTAATCCTAAATAAAGAAAAAATAGAATCCGAAAAAGTCTAGATTGATTTATAGATTTTCTTTGTAAAGTTCAATTATTTATTAGATTATTTTTGAATTCTTTTCTAATAAAATACAAGAGTTTTACTCAGAGATGTCTGTGCATGCGATTTAGAAAAGTCGACTTGATTTGCATTTAATAAAAAACGGGGCGGGAAATTTCAAGAGTCACTAAACGTTTTTTATTAAATGCTTCTTACAATGATCGATGTTAATCAAAATAAACTCTGGCGGGTGTTTTCTTTTCTCAAGATAGATCTTCGGAGCTCCGACTTTTGCTTTATGATCTCGTAGAATAAGTATAATGCTAGAATCTAATCTCTTTATCGGGAGCGGGCGAGTTTAGAAAAATCTTGAATTTAAGCCTCAAAAGAATTCTTAGATTGGGTCTATCTTTGGCTGTCAAAAAATGATTTTGTTTTAATAACTAAGCTTTTATAAGATTTTTTATTTCTTCGGTATTCGCGCTCCATCTTAAAGAGCTCAATCTTATTGATTTTTGTTAGTTTTTTTACATTCAGCTTTCTTCTCTATATATAATAATTGTTTTATTTTCTAAAAAAGATACTTGAAAGACCGTTAATACTAGACATTCTAAAGACTTAAGAGGATTTTTTGTTCATTTAGAAATAAAAATAATAGTCTGTGTTTAACTTTGTATCTTTTACGATTACAAAGATTATTGCAGATCACTCTCCTATCTAGTTTTTTCCACTTACAACAAATTCAATAGTTTGTGTCTGGACTATCTAAATAATTGAAAATTTGAGTAAAAAGCTGAATCACTGTAATTTTACAAGTTATATGATTATATCAAAGCATTAATGCGGAGTAGAGCAGTCTGGTAGCTCATTGGGCTCATAACCCGAAAGTCGATGGTTCAAATCCATCCTCCGCCAATCAATTCGCTTAATACTCCTACTATCTATTTTCACGTTGAAAATGAGAACGAAAAAAGTAACATAGGAAGTGTTAAGAACTAGAACACTGTTTCAAAATTTTAAGAGATTAAAAATGTCAAATGAATTAAATTTTGTTTTAAAATTCTGACTTTTTGAGATACTCTGTCTATTTGTTCCAAACATTATTATCGAAAATATAAACAGTCACAAATCACATTCTCTATTTCAATAGCAAAATCAAATTTAAAAAAATTTTATTTTAAAAAGCATCAAAAAATCTTCTAGCATAAACCTAAGAATCTTTAAGGGTTTTAGAGCCTTTTATTTACGCAGGTTTTTACAGCTTATAATAGAAGAGAAGTCTCGTCTTAATCACTCTTTAACATAGGAGAGTATCAATTTTTCTATGACCACTGATTGTTCCAAATTCAATATCGTTCATGTCTTTCATAATTAAGAAATCTAACCACGAAAACTATGCTAGTAATGTTCTGATTTGGAAGCTTTTAGAGCAGAGCGATTATTTTATTAACATCCTTCTAATTATCTCACGACTTACATTTTAGTATGGTTTAAGGAGATGTAAAAATGCATGAATCCATAGTTTTCATTAGAAAAGAAAGTAAATCCTTTTTTCTCTCCTCTCACACCTTTTTCCTTCAGCCTCGCTTTGAACGATTGATTCCAACAATGGCTCTAATAATGTTTGAAGTGCTACTTTTAAGGCAATAGTTCGTTGTTCGTCCCGTTACCGAGTAAACAAAAATTACTTCAAAAGTGAATTCACCTAAGAACTTATACTGTGCATAGTTGACGCAAACTTGATTTTCTTGATAATTATTTTGTCTGTTTTTTTTAGTACAAAATACCCCATAAAATACTTTTTAAAGAATTTCATATAATTATACATTTATATATATTTTATTACGGGGTTGAACTCAAAATATCCCAATAAACTTTGAGTTTTAACAAGTTTATTGCTGCAGGTATTAAAATAAAGTACAAAAAAATCAAGCTAAAGAAAAATAGCAGTGTTAACCCTAGGAGTAAAGGCAGAATCAAATTCTTTTCACCTTTATTTAATCCTGGTATAACAGCTTGGACTTTTTCGAATTGCTTTTTCTTGATAACTAGGAAAATCTGAGTTAAAATGATAAATAAAGTAACAAGCATGTATCCATAAATACGAGCAGGACTTTGTAAAGTAATTTCGGTTTCACTTTGACCAAAGCCACCTACATTCGGATCTTTTGAGATTAAAGTATCCGCTTTAACATAATTACCTTTACTAACTGCTAATTCTAGGCCTTTAGGTACATTATAAATAACATCAGCCCCTGCAGCAGTTTTAATTGTTACTGATGTAATACCTTTCTCAAGGGTAGTAATATCAGAAACTTGGCCAGCTACGGTGGAAATTATTGCATTATTATTTGTTTTATCACCTGTTGGATTAACTTGTCCACGTCCACGATTTGCGCCTACATAAATAGGGTATTTTAAGAAAAATACTTCACTATTAGTAGCGGGATCTGGAGCAAGAACAGGGAAAGTAATTTCTTGGTGTTTATCCCCAGAGATTGGACCTACAACAAGGATATTTTCTGCTTTTGCACTATATGCAGAAATATAAACCCCTTTATTTTTTTGTTTTATTTCATCACTTAGCCTATTAGTCGGTGCTAATTTGAATCCTTCTGGTAAGATGACAACTGCCCCTACATTTAAGCCGCCTTTAGCACCACTCCCTAAAACTTGTTTACTATTTAAATCATAAGGAATTTTTACTTCTGCCTCAAACACACTGTTTGGAAGTACCGCTTGTGGCGTTTCAATTTCATTAGGTTTAGCGGCTAAATGACAATTTGCACATGCAATTCGTCCATTCGCTTCACGTGGGTTTGCATACGCTTGTTGTGCATAAATTGGAAATGCATTCGCATTTTGTGTATTCAAAATAAGTAATAGAAATGTTGTCATTAGAAAGTTCGATATTGAAACTTTCATTTTAGACCAATTATAAAATTTCATGAAATTTTTAATTTGATTTTTGAGCTCTTGTAGAAAAATTTTTCTTAATTAAATAAATTTTTGATATTATTACTTATTCAATAGAAGTAAGACACTCGCGCCAATTAAATATAAGAAGATAATAGCACCAGATAATAATAATTGTGTTATAGGGTCAGTTGATGGAGTTAGTATAGCCCCTATTATCGTAGCTATTAGTATCACATATTCCCAATATTCTAACATTTGCTTACCAGAAATTATACCAACAATACTAAAATAAAGTCAAAATATTGGTTAAATGACCACAAAGGTTCAATAACACTTTCACCATAGGAAATGAAAAAATTTAAAGAAATAAGTTATCTTTATAGAGAAAATAATCTTAGTACCCGGTAACTTTTAGATCGTAGATTCGAATAGAACTTATCTTTTTTTTAAACTATGAAACCAATCCTAGGCATCATTAGAACATGTAGTAAAGATAAATTCGAGACAATTGTTTTAGGATCAGTCAAACCTTGAATGTAAAGCTGTCAATCTACATCTAAATGCTGAGTCAAAAGTAAGTACTTCATTATATTTTAAAACTAGTTTTAAATATTAAAATTACAAAACAGTAAAGAAGATCCAAAGATCGCGAAATTTTTGATCCCACCGAAGAGTTTTAAATGGATACAGTCGATTTTACAGCTATTGACCAAACTAGAGGTAGATATTGTCCACATCTCACATTCACCTCCTCTAGAAAGTCTTTGTTACTTTGAAAAAAAAAAACTCGATGTTAACTTTATGAAACTGACTCCTTTTGTCATTTACCAAAAATAGGCGCGGATTCCGTGCGTTTTTCCTTGCCTTAATATCATCCGAACTACGTTTAAAGGGTCTGCATAACTTCCTTATAAATTTTTATTATTAAAAATTTTCTACCCACAGTCCAGTCACGAGTTCTTTATGAACTCTCGAAATTAGTGAGAGCTGAAGCCAAATATGAAACCTAGAAGTTTTCGTGTGTATTTCGTTCCTGTTTTACTCTAAATCGTTTTAATAAAATTGAGAACTACTATACGCTAGAATTAATTGAATTCAAACATTAATTCGTTTAACAAAATTTTTTATAATAGTAAATTCTAAAAATTTCTTTTTATATGCTTAACTTTATAGTATTATATATTACTAATTAAGAAAAATAGAAATTAATTTCGTTTATAAATTAAAAATAAATAAAACACCTCTGTAACTTATATATCACTATTTATTTTCTTAGGAGTTTTGTAAAAAGAAGAAATTTATATGTCACGTTATCGTAATGCGAAACTTCGGGTTATTCGACGTTTAGGTGAATTACCTGGTTTAACAAGTAAAATACCGAAGAAATCTTATCCCCCGGGTGTCCATGGTCCAAGTAAAAACGAAAAGAAATCTTCCATATCAGAATATGCTATTAGATTACAAGAGAAACAGAAGCTTCGCTTTAATTATGGTATTTCAGAGAAACAATTATTGAATTATGTTAAAAAGGCTAAACGTCTACCTGGAGCAACAGGTACAACAATTCTACAATTATTAGAAATGAGACTAGATAGTATTATTTTCCAATTAGGATTTGCAAATACGATAGCTGCAGCTCGTCAAATCGTATCTCATGGTCATATTAAAGTAAATGGTAAGAAGTTAAATATCCCAAGTTTTCAATGTAAACCTAATGATGTAATTTCCATTGTTGATAAAAAACAATCAAAAAATTTGATTTCTAAAAATATTGAAACAACAAATCGTCATTCTCGATTAAAATCTCATCTTGATTATAACGATCAGATGAAACAAGGAAAAGTTATAAATATGGTTGATACAAAAGACATTGATTTAAATATTAATGAATTACTGATTGTTGAATTTTATTCTAAAAAATAAACAAATAGTTCTAATTTAAAGAGACTAGATATAAAATATTATGGATTCATAGAAAGAAAATAATTTTATGAAATTTAAATTTAAGAAAGAGTTGGAATCGGATCTTCTTCTAGAATTACCTTTCACTGAACACGTGGAAGAATTAAGACAACGAAGTTCACATATTTTTGTTTTAATCATAGTTTCTGCAATCATAGCGTTCTTAAATGTTAAAGATATTGTTCAAATATTAGAATTACCTGTTACAAGTATAAAATTTTTTCAACTTGCTCCTGGTGAATACTTCATATCAACCGTTAAAATTGCATTCTACTCAGGTTTTTTAGTTACAAGCCCTTTTTTATTAACTCAGTTAACTATCTATATTATACCAGGATTAAATAAAGGTGAAAAGAATTTGATTCTGCCTTTACTCCTAGGGTCAACACTGCTATTTTTCTTTAGCTTGATTTTTTCGTACTTTATTTTAATACCTGCAGCATTAAATTTTTTCATTTCCTATGGTGAAAGTGTTATTGAACCTTTGTGGTCATTTAACCAATATTTTGACTTTATTTTAGTATTGTTTTATACCACAGGACTCGCATTTCAAATACCTATTTTCCAGATAATTATAGGTATTGTTGGTATAATTTCTGGTAAGCAAATGTTAGAATATTGGAAATATGTGATACTAATAGCTACGATAATAGGGGCTATACTAACTCCATCAACTGACCCTATAACACAATTATTATTATCTGGTGCTAT
>Ga0115001_10003416_pt1 | contig 11869 bp, 8 predicted proteins | sample ArcticOcean_MG_C_12_FD_89869 | JGI IMG/M metagenome (GOLD analysis project Ga0115001, IMG submission 89869) | Marine microbial communities from western Arctic Ocean - ArcticOcean_MG_CB8_130 | ecosystem: Environmental > Aquatic > Marine > Oceanic | place: Arctic Ocean: Canada Basin | collected... | reverse complement strand
TTCGACGCATAAATCCGACCTTGACGTTGATTTCCATCAACCCGGCGTCTGACAAACTAATCCCGGCCTTCTTGTACTCACCCTGCTTATCGGCATAGACCTGGCCGCGCCAGGTCTCATCTTTGGACTTGCCTGTTTTAAAATCCTGGAGTAGCTCGCGACCGACCCGTTCAGGGCGTTGATCGTTCCGCACGACATTCCCTGTGGCGATACCATCAGCAACCTTTGGCAATACCATCAGCAACCTGAATCGTAATCCAAACGGGCGATTCAGCGTGTTGCCAATTACCTGCGATCTCTGCTGGGAATAACGATGGTGCCATCAACCCCGCGAGAACGGTAAACAACAGGGCATTCAAATGCATCATTCCTTGTCCTTCGATGATAGAAGCGTGGTGCTAGAGTCGGTTCGTTGAGCTTCACGCTCATTGACCAGCACATCCGCCGCGTCGCAGAAACGACCCTTATCCTTCAGCACTGTTCTAAATGAACGCTTCTCAACGTTGTCTCGGTTCTATACCAGGCAGTGCGATGGAAGATCGTTGGTACCTAAGAAAGCTCAGTCTTCCAATACCTTAGAAAGCTCAGTCTTTAGTCGTAAGCCACAAATATCGGACTTACCAAAAAATAGCGTCCGCGATGCTGCCCTGACTAGCCAAACGCTATGTCGTTTACCAAATCGTGGCCACCCAGGGTACAGGCCAAACACGTTTTAGCAATATCGTCATGTCGCGGGCATGCATGGGCTATACCGGTTCGGGTAACTCTGGAACCGGCTTTCGATATAAGGCCACCACCACAAGGATGAAAAAAACCAGCAGTGAAAGTAACAGATAACTGTCCGAGTAAGATAAATGGTCAGAGACCACACCGAACAGTTTAGATCCTAACGAGGCTCCCAGATTCGCCGCCGACATGTACACGGCAAATTGCGTTGCCGAGATCCGTTTTGTACAAATACTCATACCAATAGCGATCGCACAGACCATCGTCACAGGATCGAGCAGCACCCACACCGCGAGCATCACCAGCACATAATCTTCATTGACCCATAAGTGCTCTGTAAGAGCCAACAACAATGCATGTGCGAAGATCAGAAGCACTGAAAGTAACGACGTCTTTTTAATTCCAAAGCGATCGATCAGAGGCCCAAGACAAACGGCGATAAATGCACCGGCCAAGCCCATCACTGCGACAAGGTTAGACCATTCCTCCGTCGTCATACCAAATAACTTAATGGCTGCAATCGGCATAAGCGCGTCACCATAACCGCTCATCAGTCCAAAGAAAAATAACACCAGGGTTACGATCACACTAGTGCGCGACCAAAGCACCTGGTTAAGAGCGCCCAACAAAAACTTCACCGTCGGTGGGGTTGAAACATCATCAGCATGCTCGCCGTCGCTCCAAGGTAGACGCCGCTCGCCTTCTCGCTCAGTGACAAACAAAAACCAGAAAAACACCAGCAAGCTAACGGCTGCCGCGAGTAAAGCAGTGGTGCCAAGCCCAACCTGCGTCAGAAACACGCCACTCACAGCGGCGGCTGATGCCCAGCCTATCGCTTTACCAAACGTCATGAATCCGTTGATTCTGCCATGTTCCTCCTCAGGCACCAGATCAATCGCCATACCATCAGTGGCTACATCTTGTATCGAGGCAAACGCTTGAATCAAAGTCGCAAGGGCGGTCATCAGACCCAACTGCTGCATAGGATCTTCAACCCAAACCAACCCACACAAAGCAACAGACATACCGAACTGTGCTCCGAGTATCCAAGGCCGACGTAAGCCCATCGCCGGAAACTGGAAGCGATCCATAATAGGACCCCAGAAAAGCTTAAATACCCAGGGCAAAATAATAATTGCAAGATATGAGGCGATCGCACCTGCGCCAAGTCCTTGGCTTGCAAGCCACGCCGGCATGGCAACGTTAAGAAGCCCTTTGGGAATACCTTGTGCAAAGTACAAGGTTGCACCGGTTAGGAAACGTAAGCGGGGGCTCTTTGACAAAACCATCATGCTGATCTACTCCAAAAAAATAAAGCTTAATGCAGCGTGCACCTGTCAAACGCTGACAATCGCTGACGCAGTATTCTTGTTAGTCCACGCTTGTAAAACGTCGCGTTTCGCGAGCCGCACAAGATCAACGATCGTACATGATCAACGATCGTTCGTGATCAACGACCATTCGTAATCAACGACTATTCGTGATCAACGACTATTCGTGATCAACGACTTGGATAGACCTAGCGTAGCATAGCGCAAGACCCCTGTCGGTCGACCAGGAATCAGTATGCCAGGCCTCTCCAACGCTGTCAGACATCGGGTGGACTGGCACGACACGCCCTTTTTAATACCACCTTCTAAAACGACTTGTATTTTGGACCGATACGGGGGCTTGGAGTCATAAGGACAAAAAAGTGGATCTATTAGATGTCGCGATTAAACCTGGCCCGATTACAGGCAAGATGAGCGTCTGGTTCGACCCGAGCGAATCGCCGATTAAACTAACTTTCACGGCATGTCTTCATGCATTTTTCGGATGACGCCAGGGTATTTATCACACTCAAAAATTCTGGTGGATCGAGCTACAGCGCTCGGCAACAAGGCCTGCGATATTTAACTCGAAACCGGCGCAGAGGCCAAGCATGAATAGACACGCGCGCTTGACTATGAATCGTCAGCAAGTAGACCTGCCCAAATGAGGCTCGCCCGACGTTCAAGTCCTGACCATGCAGGAAACCAGGGCGCTTATGCCGTCACATTGTGCGATTAGCGATAGGCGATAGGCGAGAGGCGAGCAGAGTCCGTCGACCGCCACTAATGGCAACTCAATGGTTACCCTTCCCGCTCAGGCCCACGGAACGTCCCATGCAGTTAAATGCCCCGTCTTATTGCCACTTCCTTCAGGATCAATTTAGCCCTGATTGGACCTCTTCAATCCAATGATCTACCCTCGATTCCAGCAAGGACATCGGTACCGCACCTGCGCCAAGCGCTAGATCGTGGAATGTTCTGATATCAAAATCATTTCCTAGTGCGGATTCTGCTTTATGGCGAAGTTGCTGAAACTTCATCATGCCAATCTTGTAGGCTGTCGCCTGCCCTGGGCGAGTGATGTAACGCTGGATCTCTGAGCGTATCGCACCCTCTGCCTGCGCGGAGTTGTCGATAAAATATTGCACGGCGCGCTCTTCGCCCCACTGTTGAGCATGTATACCGGTGTCGACAACCAGACGAATTGCTCTCCAAAGTTCGCCGCTCAGGCGCCCAAAATCGGAATATGGGTCCTCAAACGCGCCCATTTCCTTGGCGAGCCATTCCGCATAAAGTCCCCAGCCCTCTGTGTAGGCGGTTGTGCGGTATTGCGTGCGGAACCTTGGCACCCCGGTTAACTCCTGCTGAATTGATATCTGCATATGATGCCCGGGACTGCCCTCGTGATAGGCCACATCCTCGATCTGAAATATGGGTAACGTAGACATATCTGACATATGCGAATAAAACACCCCAGGACGAGAACCATCGGGTGTACCGGATGCATAATGCTGCGCTGCACCGGCTTGCTCCCTGAAATGCTCCACGCGGCGAACCTCTAATTGCGCCTTCGGCAGTCTACCGAAATAGTCGGGTAGCTTCAGCGTGATCGCATCAAGGTACTGATTGTTTAGATCAAGATAATCCTGACGCCCTTTGTCGGTGTTAGGAAAGTAGAAACGTTCATCCTCTCGCATGAACACGAAGAAATCTTGAAGAGACCCATTAAAGCCGACCCTGATCTTTATCTGTTCCATCGCAAGATGTAGGCGGTCGACTTCCGCCAAACCAATTTCATGGATTTCATCTGCTGACAGTTCCAGTGTCGTCATTTGGGCAAGGCGATAGCTATAGTAGTTTTCACCATTGGGAAGTGCCCATACCCCCTGGGATATTTCGGATGCTAACGCCTTGTCTTGTTTTAACCAGGCGAGTATCTCCCGATAAGAAGGCATGACTTCACCCTCTAAAATTTCACGCGCCTTGGCTATGTATCTTTTAGCCTGACCGCTACTGATCGAATCATTTTCAACTAGCGCCTCAACCTTGCCTTGAACATCAGTCCAGATTGGCGAACTCCGGGAACCGTCATTAGTATTAAAAGGCACGCCAGAGGTAACTCTATCTATTTCCGCCATCGCGAAGTCGTAGGCGAACGTTGGCTGTCGAATACCCTTCGCTGATGCAGACCGTGCGCGGTCCAGTAACTCGCCAAACACTCGATCGAGCGCTCCTAATCGCGACAAGTAAGCTTCTATATCTGATGCATCATCGACGCGATGGTAATTAATCAAGAAGTTTGGCAGCGAAACATGTGGCCCGCCACGCCCAAATATATAGCCATGCTCTCGAAACGGGATACCTGCATCGGAGCGATCTAGTGAGTAACGCCACATGTCAAAGGATAACTTAGCTTCATGGTTAAGAAGACTGTAATCGAAACTTTGTTCCATTCTGGCGACGCTCTGCCTGCGCCACTGTAGCCGTTCATCGAAGCCCGCCATGCTGTAATCATTAAGACTGTCATAGTCAGATTTATCACCCAAGCGGGTCTTTGTCTGCGGGCTGAAATCAAGTTGTTCGGCATATTGCTCATCAAACCAGATATTCAGGCGGGCGCTCTCCAACCCGGCTGAATCGGTAGTATCGCGTTGAATTTCAGTGTCGATAACGATTGTAGTCTTTGCAACGAATGGCTTATTCAATTCTTGTTTGCTACAAGCGGCAAGCATCAGCACTAGGAGAAAGAGGAATAGGCGCATGCTTGATCTCACTGGATTCATTAACCTGCGGGATTACAGGCGTTACCTGCCGGCGATTTAGCGCTTGGCGCACAGACCCGACATCGATCGAAAATAATACTTTTATTATCGCCTGTCCAGCGACCCGCAAGAGGCATAGGCTCGGGCTACTATTAATAGGCTCGGGCTACTATTAATAGGCTCGGGCTACTATTAATAGGCTCGGGTTGCTATTAATAGGCTTGGGTTGCTATTAATAGGCTTGGGCTACTATTAATAGGCTCGAGTCACTATTAATAGGCTCGAGTCACTATTAATAGACTCGGGTTACTATTAATAGACTCGGGTTACTATTAATAGACTCGGGCTTCTCTTTGTTTGCTCTTTGTTTGCTCTTTGTTTGCTCTGACTCGGCGAGCCCGTTCGAGTCTCATCTAACGAATCATTCCCGATTGTCAGCAGCCCTACGCTCGTTTCAAAATGTGGACATAAAATTGCTAAATAGGATCCGCAGAGCCTTCACGCTTGCCAGTAGAGGTTCCGGGAAACACTCCTATGCAATCAGACACTTCCCGATCAAAGCGGCTATTACTATTTTGACTTACCTTCAGTTTGAGTAAATACTGGCCCTTTCTAAATTAGGTGCCATGGGCTCTATTGTGGTTAGTATCCAACGCACCAAAACTCCAGGTTTCGTAAATGCTTCAGGCATGATGTTCAAGCTCTTGATTGGTCTGATGATCGCGATCCCCGAAGCAAGTTCCCGCAGTTACGAAGAGCACGAGATCAAGGCAGCATTCCTTTACAGCTTCGCCCAATTTATAACCTGGGAAACCAGGGCCACGACTGGCCAAACTGCCGCGCTAACTGCCGCGCTAACTGCCGCGCAAACTGCCGCGCAAACTGCCGCGCAAACTGCCGCGCTAACTTACTGCGCTGTTCATGAGGGACCTGTTGTAAACGCCCTAAAGGAATTGATCGCTGCCAAACAGACAGCAGGTGAGACAAGGCGCTACACCTTGCTAGCAGACTTGTCGAACATCAGACAGTGCCATATCTTATTTTTGGGCGCCGACAACAATAAAAGCGAATCGCTTCAATTGCGCCCAGAAGAGTCAGTCCTCACTGTTGGCGATTCGCAGGGATTCGTGGCAAATGGCGGCATAATAGAGTTTCGACGCCAGGGTGCTCGTGTACAAGTTCATATAAATTTGGCTACTGCCAGGGCGCAAAGAATACAAATAAGCTCTAAATTATTGAAACTGGCAACCATCTATAACGCCCCTGACGAGGCGAAAATCGATGATTAAACTTATTCAATATCTACCCCTAAAACGAAAAATAACCACAGTCACTATGATCATGAGCGCCATGATGCTGACCTTGTGGTCTCTCACTTTTATCCTGGGCCACACCCTTTTAAAACGTGAGTCGATGGTCCAACATAATTCAACTCTAATCAGGGTTCTGGCCATCAACAGTGCCGCCGCATTAGTCTTTCAAGACCCAGACGCTGCGACCGAGGTACTTTCCGCGTTGACGGCCGACCCGAATGTTTTGTCGGCACAAATTTACACCGCTAATCTAGAACTGTACGCAAGATACCCTGACCAGCGATTACCGCAAGAAGCTCTCTCTTGGCACGGCGTCATGGGTCACACCAAACTGGAGCAGTCCTTAGCTTTGGTTATTGAGGGTTCCGAGACAGTCGTTAATTTCGGAGAGGTTCTTGATGTAAGAGGACCTATCACCCTGGGCGATGAAGTTCTTGGGGTTATTGCCATTCAAATCGATTTACAGCCACTACGAGACGGCTTTTTCAGGATGGCTGTTATCTTCGGCATTTTTTTTCTCGTCTCCCTGGCCTTTAGCTCTTTAACCGCCGGGCTTTTCGTGAGATTCATCATTGTGCCTATCGGTAACCTTGCCGATGCAATGAAAAAAGTTTCCTCGCATGGGGATTACGATCAGAGAGTTAAGGTGTCGGGGGATGACGAACTGGGTTCCCTGAGCGATGGCTTTAATGACATGCTGGAACGGGTTCAAAGTCGTGACCAAAAGCTGGACAAAATGGTTAAAGAACTACAGGTATCAAAAGCTATAGCGGAATCTGCGACCAAAGCAAAATCTGAATTCCTCGCCAATATGAGCCACGAAATTCGCACCCCTATGAATGGGGTTCTGGGTATGACCTCTTTGTTACTCAATACGGAGCTTTCCGTTAAGCAACGAAAGTTTGGTGAAATCATCGAGTTGTCAGGCAATTCCCTGATGACAATCATTAACGACATCCTCGATTTTTCACGGATTGAATCCGGAAAGCTAACCTTGGATATAACAGATTTTTCTATCTACGAGTGCGTACAAGCCACCAAAGACTTGTTAATAAAAAGCGCCGAAAACAAAGGTCTGGGATTACGCTGCCACATTGCCAAAGACGTACCGTTGATAGTGAGGGGCGATCAGGGACGAATAAAGCAAATACTGATCAACCTGGTCGGCAATGCCGTAAAATTCACTGAGACGGGTTATGTTTCCATTGACGTTTCAGTGGTAAACGATGGTTTAGATACGACTATGTTACGCATAGAAGTCCAAGATACCGGAATTGGCATTGCCAACAATGCCCAACAAACCATTTTTGAAAATTTTTCCCAAGAGGATTCTTCGACAACCCGCCGATTCGGTGGCACAGGCTTGGGACTTGCTATATCAAAACAATTAGCAGACCTGATGGGTGGGGAGCTTGGCGTTGCGAGCGCGCCAGGCCAAGGCTCTCGTTTTTGGTTCCAATTGCCTTTGGCGCTTTCGTACAAAGAAACTCAAAAAACCGTCAGACTAGATATTTTTGATGAATCGCTGGATAAAAAACAGCTTTCAAACTCAAGGCAATATAACGCTCAAATTTTGGTCGCCGAGGATAATGAGGTCAACCAGATTTTTATTCGTGCGGCACTAAATACTTTTGGCTGTAATCCAATCATTGCCAATAACGGCGCTGAAGCGGTAAAGCTATTTTCCGAGACCCCGGTGGACTTGATATTAATGGATGTACAGATGCCAGAGGTCGATGGTGTGGCGGCCACCGCCATGATTCGCGAATTAGAACAGAAATCAGGCGCTGTTCAATCAGTTCCAATCATTGCATTAACCGCCTATGCTATGACGGGAGATCGTGAGAAGTTCTTAAAAGCTGGTATGGACAGTTACTTAAGCAAGCCGCTAGAGATGGAAAAACTTTCATCAGTTCTCGATAAATGGGTAGGTCACCTCGAGGAAAAAGACAACAGGGAACCCGGCCAATGAAATTGACTATTAGAAAACAACTAAGACCATCGCTTTTTTCACTCTGGGCATGTTTTTTCCTCTCTATCTTCTCTGCTTCAACTTGGGGCCAAAATGTACCTGCAGATCTTCTAAACCTTAGTCTGGAGGAATTGTTCAGCGCCGAAATCGGCGACCCAGGTACTGGTGGTGCAAGAAACAAAACAGCGCCCGACACTAAAAGTAAATGGAGTTTTCAATACCGGTTTCAGCAAGCAGACTTTGAAGGCTTTAACAAAGGCAGCGATAACCTTTCCAATGACGAGGTATTGTTTACGCCTGGGCTAGAGCCGCGCACCAAGGATAATTTCCCGGTGGTGCCGACAACGATTACGCAAAAGGTTCATGCACTTGTTCTGGGATACGAACTCAGCGAAAAAATAAGCGTTAGGTTAGCCGTCCCCTATATCAAGCAAAGTACCGATCACATCAGCATTGTTCCCGCTTACGCGGATTTTACTATTCGTTCCAGCGGGATAGGCGATGTCTCTGTTATGGGATCCTACCAATTGGAAACGTCGAGTGAGAAGCACTTACAGTTAACCTTGGGCCTAAGTTTTCCCACTGGCTCCATTGACAAGGAAGGGGACACTCCCCGTGCCCCCGGCGATCAGCAGCTTCCCTATTCAATGCAACTGGGGTCAGGTACCTATGATATCCCTGCGAGTATTCGATATTCAGGCATCGGAAACGGATTCGTCTGGGGGACTGTACTGGCCGCTAAAATCCGTTTAGGAGAAAATGATAGAGATTACCGATTGGGTAATCGAGTTTCGGCGGCGACCTGGCTGAGGTTTAACAAGTTAGATTGGGTCAAGCCGTCGATTAAACTAATCTACGAGTATTCAGACAGTATTCATGGCAAGGATACCGATCTGATGGTTCCCGGCCCGTTTCCCTACCCGGCGTCTGTTACCAATCCGGAGATGTACGGCGGGAGTCAGGCTAAATTAATCCTGGGGCTCCGAATACCGGTACTATCAAACGGTAATTATATAGAGCTGGAAGTCGGCAAGCCTTTCTATGAATCCTTAAACGGACCACAAACCCGCGAGGATATTCGATACGGTTTTAAATTTAACCTGGAAATTTGATGACGCTTAATCTGAAGTAAGTTGTGTAAATTTCACTGCCTTACTTCCCACCACACGCTGGATTTACTGCGTGCGTTTGGGTGATCAAGCTGCACCCAACTGAAATCTTAGGGTGTACCTCGGGTTCTACTTATGAACCCGCCACTAATAGATCAACTAGATCAGTAACCCCGACTGATGTTTTCCAAGGTTCCGGCACTGCGCATATAGGACCATTATTTATGCAGTCTGAAAACCCTCGTAGGCATTTTTCGCCACCGAATCACATTTCTCCACGTATTCAGGAAAACCCAGATAAGGCATGAATACCCGAGGCTTTCCCGGCACGTTCGCGCCCAGGTACCATGAGTTGCAGCCCAGCAATAGCGTCTCGCCAGCCACTTCGTTGACATGATCTACCCAATCGTCCTCTGCCTCTATAGAAGCGTCGATGCTCGCTAGTGCTTGGTCCTGCAGCCAGGCGACACAATCGGCAACAAATTCAACGTGCTGTTCGATAGAGGTGATCATATTAGTCAGTACAGAGGGACTACCCGGCCCGCTGATGATGAAGAAGTTCGGGAAGCCCGAGGTGGTTAGCCCAAGATAAGTTCGTGGCCCTGCTTGCCATTTTTCTTTAAGTTTCAGACCGTCTTTGCCTTGAATATCAATTCTATCGAGCGATCCCGTCATGGCGTCAAAACCCGTCGCAGTGACAATCGCGTCTACCGCGTATTCCTTCCCGCCCGCCCGCACGCCGTGGGTAGTGATCTCTTCGATACCGGATTCTGCAATGACTACCAGCGTTACATTGCTACGGTTATACGTTTCGAAATAACCTGTGTCTGCACAAATACGTTTGCAACCAAATATGGTATCCGGTGACAACGCATCAGCCAGAACGGGGTCGTTTACTCGCTCGCGTATTTTCCCTCGCACAAACGCTGCAACAATGTCGTTCGCTTCTTTGCCTACCAGCAGGTCTGCAAAAGTACCGTAAAAGTAAAGTCCGCCCATTTCCCAGCGGCGCTCACACTCCGCGCGTATCTCATCAGGTGTGTGCTCTTCGGCTGTACGCTCGTTGCCAGCCGTATCCCACGCTATTGGCTGGGCGCGGCCATTTGCGCGAAACGCACGGTAATTTTTTTTCACCTCGGCCTCTTCATTTAGATCCTGTGGCCTATTATGTGCTGGCACCGAGAAGTTTGGCGTCCGCTGAAAAACAGTCAGTTGGCCCGCCTGTTCGGCGATAAGCGGTATAGATTGAATAGCCGACGAGCCGGTGCCTATCACGGCTACCCGCTGGCCACTGAAGTCGACGCCCCCATGCGGCCACCGTCCAGTGTGATACCAATTCCCGGCGAAACTTTCTCGCCCGGGAAACTCGGGATCGTTAGCGGAAGATAGGCATCCGGTGGCCATCACGCAAAAGCGAGCCGATATCACTTCGCCAGCCTCCGTGGTGACGTTCCAATGGCTGGCGTCTTCGTCAAAGTGTGCTGAAGCTACACGGGTGTTAAATTGAATGTCAGGGGCGAGTTCGAAACGATCGACCACGTGCTTAGCGTAAGCCATGATCTCTGCTTGCGGTGCATATCGTTCTTTCCATTGCCACTCTTGCTCTAATTCTGGCGAAAACTGATAAGAGTATTGCAAACTGGGAATGTCGCAACGTGCGCCAGGATAACGATTCCAATACCAAGTGCCGCCAACGCCACCGCCGGCCTCAAGAATTCGTGCGCGCAGTCCTAGTTGCCTGAAACGATGCAGCATGTAGAGACCGGCGAAGCCAGCTCCAACGACCACAGCATCCAGCTGTTCTATTTTAGGGGCGGAACTTGATTGGCGCATATACATATCGCTTTAATGCAGATAGGCCGTTGAGTGTAGCAGGGTTTTCCACGAGGGTGGAGAGCCAGGTTTCGCTGTTTAAATAATAGGGACGAGGCAAAATTAGGTATTAACTGGTTCCTGCGTAAAGGAAAGGATCCGCCCCTAAACGATGGTAAGTCACTACCCTGAGGCATGGCTATCAACGTTGTTGAATAACCGTCAGCACCTTAATCAATTTTATTTAGGGGGATAAATCACAAGACAACTGGCAGCGTTGCAATTTGAACAACAACGTCTTACCTTGAGCACGAATCAATATAAATGGACAAAATAATCCAATGAATCATCCCGGTAATACTGACTTTGATGTCAAAGACCGTTTGGCGATTATTAACTTATGCAATGCCTATTCAAACCATTTCGACAGAAATGAACTTGCGAGTTGGTTTACGCTCTTCACAGACAACCCAACCTGCATCATCTGCCTTTCCGATACGCCGCCCGTCACGCTCGTTGGTGACGACTTTAAGAACCTATTGAGCGGATATCGTGAGGGGATGGTCAACGCCGGCACTCAACCACTGCATCTTGACACCAATCTGACCATTCATGAGCAAACCAATGAGCGAGCCGTTGCCGAAGCTTACATGATGTATATCCCACTGGAAATTGCAGCTTTTAACGTTCCTGAAAAAACCCGGGTAGAGACCCAAGTGACCGGAACCGCGCGGTACACCTGGGATTTGCTAAAGGGTAAAGACGATATTTGGCGAATAGACTCTTACACCATTAGCTATTTTCAAAAGGTCGTTGAAGTTTCTGCCGGCTAGGGCAACGGCACCTGAAAATCACTCGTAAACTC
>Ga0115001_10003411_pt1 | contig 11879 bp, 14 predicted proteins | sample ArcticOcean_MG_C_12_FD_89869 | JGI IMG/M metagenome (GOLD analysis project Ga0115001, IMG submission 89869) | Marine microbial communities from western Arctic Ocean - ArcticOcean_MG_CB8_130 | ecosystem: Environmental > Aquatic > Marine > Oceanic | place: Arctic Ocean: Canada Basin | collected... | reverse complement strand
TCGAGGCGTCCGAACTGCGCCGCAAACGAGCATGTATTTGCATCCCACGGGCAGTCATTTGCGCGCGCCCACTTCAGCACCTCGAGGTGCCCGTGCTGCGCCGCCATCTGGCATGTAAACGTGCTCCAGGGACATCCTTTCTCACGCGCACACTTCAGCGTCTCGAGTTGCCCGCCGGCTGCCGCGTTTGCGCACGTCCACTTGTTCCACGGGCAGTCGTTCGCGCGCGCCCACTGAAGCACCTGGAGGTGCCCGCACATCGCTGCCGCAGCGCACGTGCTTATGTTCCACTGGCAGCCGTTCGCGTGAGCCCACTGCAACACTTCTAGGTGCCCGCCCAACGCCGCCACAGCGCACGTGTACTCGTCCCACGGGCAGCCATTCGCGCGCAAAACCTTCAACTCTTCGAGCTGTCCGCCCCTCGCCGCTGCCTGACAAAGTTATTCTTGACGCGACAGGCGCCCTCTCCGTTGCAGGCGCTGCACCGTACTTAAGCATCCGAGGTACACGGCACACTTTTATCAAGCTCCTCAAACCGAAGCCCCGTCGCCGCCACCGCTTCGCGCATCGCTCGGCTCACCGCTGGGAGCCGAGCGAGATCGGCGGGGTCGTCGAAATGCTCAGATCTGAGAACGTGCGTGACGACGATGTCGTTGAGAAGGCCCGGGATGGCCTCGCCCGCGTTCGCCTTGTTGGCCGCGTTCGCATCGCGGCGCTCGCGCTTTTCCTTTCGCGCGCGAGCTTTCTTACCGGACATCGCGTTGGAACAGTGGGTGGTGTCGTGTGCGCGTCGTGCGCGCGTGGTTGTGCGTCGAGGCTTCCGTGAGAGCTGAATGTTCGTCTCCTTGGTTCTTCAGAAAAAAGCAACGAATGGCCAAAATCATCAAACCCGATTTCCAGTTTTCATCGGTCTCAGTTATCAGTAGTTCAAATACAGGCTTCAAAGTTCCATTTCGACCGATTTGTTTGACCGCGGGAGTCCCGGTCAAGCCCGGTTCGTCTCACACATCTCGCTTCACGAGGTGCCGAGGTCGTCGCGTTTTTTCCATCAAATCGAGAGGCGCCACGTCCATTTGGAGCGGCGCGTCCGGTGGCGCGCTCGGGAGGTGGCCCATGGAGGCGGCGCGGGCGCTTCTCGGGGGCATCGCGGCTGCCGTATCAGGGCGAGCTGTGTCCGGTTCGGCGGCGTCCGGGCCGGGCACGCCCCGGTGGCGAGAGCTTCGCCCGGGGTACAATCGGTTGGACAGGCGTTCGGCAGGCGAAGCACGATTTGCTGTGGCACCTCGCGCAGGCGAGGTGCGGTGCTTCGCGAGGGACTCGGTGCGGTGGTTCGCGGGAACGCCGACGAAGGGCTCGGGCTGGCGCGGGTCGCACGTCCTGCCCACGACATGTCGAAGAGGAGCACGGGTCACGACGAACTCTGTGGCCGACGCGACCGGTGGGGACCCGGGAGATGACAAAACTCGGTCGCCGCCAAGCCGGCCACGTCGCGGCCGAAACGTCCGGTCGTCCAGCGCATCTCCGGGGTCGTCGTTCTCGGAAACCGCAGCAGCAGACACGGCGCCCACGCAAAACACGCGCGCCGCCGCTGCCGCGAAACGCCTCCGGTCAACAAACATGAAGAGCCCGGCCGCGACCAAGGCGCTGTCCAGCGTCCGGGCCACCGCGGGGGCGGGCGCGCGCGTGGGCAGGGGCGAAGATGGCCGAGGCGGATTGTCGAGGGAGAGGGAAAATGTTTACGAGTCCGAGCCGCCGCGGGAACGGGTTCCCAACGACCGCGCTTCGCATAGGGAAACCGAGGTTGGAAACGCCACCGTCAACTCCTTACCAACCCTGCGCAAAGAAGCGTCCACTATTTTGCGAGCGCTGGGCGCGGCGAGGGCGGCCCCGGGCGGTTTGAGGGGCGCGTTCGGCAACGATGCCGATTTGCCGTTTCGGGTACTCGACGCGCTGTGCGGGGCCGGGATGGTGGTGCAAGCCTCCTCGCTTTTAAGAGAAGCCATTGCGGTGAAGGTCCCACTGAAACCAGATGCGCTGGAGTGCGTGGTGCGCCACGCCGCGCTCGCCGGGCGTGCGCGCGAATCCGGCGCGCTCGCCGCGTTTTGCGAATACAGAGCCAACGCGATGGGCGCTGGCGGGAAATCTGACCCCCAGACCCGAACCCAACTCCCCACGCTCCGCACGTACACGGACTTGATCAGCGCGCTTGGCAAGGCGGAGGCGCGGAGGCGGCGGCGGCGGAACGGGGCGGTAGGGTCGTCTGATGTACGCGGATCGGACGCTTCGGCGACGTACGAAACGAACACGTCCGATTCTTCGGGCGAGCTCGTGTCCTCGGTGTCGGTGGCCTCGTCGGCCTCGGTATTGACCCTCAACGCCAACACGGTCACCGCGATTGAGGTGTGGGAAGTGCTACTTCTCGATTCGCGATCCAACACAAACCTCACCCCCGACGGCGCCGCGTACACCGCCGCGGTGGCGGCGCACCTCGTGTGTAACAACGCAGAACAGGTACGGCCGTAGGGGCTTTCCCTGCAATCCCGCCTCAACGTTTGATCTCTCAGCTGGTGACTGTTCGGACCGATTACCCTGACTGTTTGTCCATACATCGTCCAATACACGCGATATACTCGTCCTGCGAAGGGACGTGGTACCTCTGCCCTGAATGTTCAGACCGATTACGGTGACTGTTGACCAGGCCATCGTCCAATACACGCGATACACAAGACGTTGACCACTTTCTTTTCACAACCTCAGGCTGAGTTGTTGACTCGCGAAATGCGCCGCGCGGGGGTGGAAGCGGGTCCGCGGTTGTACAACGTGTTGATGACGCACAGGGGGTTGGTTAACGACCTTGATGGGATCAGACGAGTAGAGCGGCAGATGCGCATCAGCGGGGTCCGGCCGAACTCGGCGACGCACGGCGCGAGGGTCGCGGCGTACGCGCGGTGCGGGGAGCTGGTTCTCGCGGAGAGGGCGCTTGAAAGGTACGCATCGGGGCTTTCCAAAATCAGGCGGCACGACGTTTACGGACCCTCTTTGAGTGCACTAACTGTACGACTCAAGACTGACACTTCTTTTCATTCATATCAGCGGTCGGAACGACCCGCGGCCGTACGCGCGGCCAACGGTCCGGGCTTACACGGCGCTGGTCCAGGCGCTTGCGAAGAAGGGGAACGTTGGGGAGTGCCGCCGGTGGCTGAGCGAAATGAGTAACGACGGCGTCACGCCAAACGCGCACACCTACACTGTGGTGGTTGACGGTTTGGTGAGTTTCGGGGACGCGAAAACAGCGGAGTCGGTGGTACAAGAAATGCGAATCGCGGGCGTGGAACCAACCGCGGTGACCTACAACTGCTTGCTGAGACGCGTTAAGGCAGGCGGTGGCGGCGCGGGGGTTGGTGATGACGATACTTCAACGCGCGACGATGATAGTGGGAAGGAATCACGCGAAGGTGCCACGGGCAATACCGCTAGTACTACGGGTACTACTGCTAGTACTATAGGTACTACTGCTAGTACTACGGGTGCCACTGCGGCTACTACCACCACCACCACCACTCCTCGTCCCTCGGAGTCCCCTCGCGTGCGTCTAGCCCGGGCGAAGCGCGTTTTAGCGGAAATGCGCGAGTTCGGCGTCGCCACCACCGTCGTGACGTTCAACACTTTAATCGACGCGTGCGTGGACGCGGGCGAACCGACGGAGCAGATGTTTGGTATTTTGAGTAACCTAATCGCGGCGGGGCACCGGCCTGACGTGGTGACGTACACCACCTTGCTGAAGCACTTCTCACGTGAGGGCGACGTCGTCGCCGCGAGGTGGCTGATGAGAGAGATGGAGACTGATTCCAGGGTTGTCGTGGACCTGTCCGCGTTCAACGCCTTGATTGACGCGTTTACGCGGAAAGGCTTGACAAGAGAGGCGGTTGACACCGTGGCGAAAATGAAAACGGCGGGGCACGTCCCGGACGCGGCGACCTACGGCGCGCTCCTGGACGGGTTCGCGCGGGTCGGCGACGGCGTCTCCGCGAGTAGGCTATACCACGCGCTGAAGGGGAAGGGAAGTTCTGGCAACGGCAGACAATGGAGGCCATCTTGGTCCGACACTTCTGACGAACAATTCCTCGAGGTTACCCCTACCGCCCCGTCTCCCGACTCGCGCATGCGCTTCGCCGTGGTCGCCGCGTGCGCGCTTGGAGTTGCGCTCGGCACGGCTGATCCGGAAGACGCACAGGGAGTTGTGGAAGGAATCATCGCGGACGCGGCGGCGTTAGGGGTGGAGCCTAAACCCGCCCAAGAGGCGATTGCGCTGCGGCAAAAGTGGGGAAAAGAAAGTGTCATGGGACAAACCGTGGCGCGCTCGTCTTCGGCGGGGTCGGCGTACGGAGCCAACAGGCGTCACATCGCCGGGGGTTCTTACCGCCCAGCGGGCGATTCCGTCGCGTTTAGCGGGTCACGAAAAGACCGACGCCGCGACGCGCGCGCGGCGGGGGGCGACGCTGTACGCGGGATTGGCGGGCGAATTGAAAAAAACGTGGTCGACGCAAACGCACAAATCGGATCGCGCGACGAAACCTTCGGCGTCACGCGCTCCGGGTTCGAGATGTGGAAACACTGGCTGGGTTTGCCGAGCCGGTACTACGTGGAGGAATCAGGGGTAAACGGACCGGGAGTAGGCGGTGGCGGTGCCAACACCAAGGGTGACGCCAAAGCACCGTTGACGGTCGCGGAGAACGCTTTGGCGAAACGTCGACTCGAGACGTCGTCGGAGTCGTCGGAGTCGTCTTCGCGAAGTTTCGAACCTTTCGAAATTGACACTTCGGAAAAGAAAAAGTACACGCGCACCGAAATCGCGCGCGCCGTCGCGACCCTCCGCGCCGCCGCGTCCAAGAAGTTCCCAAAGGACCCGGAAAGCGCGCTGCGGCTTGCGCTGGACGCGTCTGCGGGAGGGGACACGAAACGGTTCAGCGCGGACGACGACGAGGAAGACGAGGTTTATTACGGAGGCAGCAGGGATTGGTAAAAGTGTGTAGTCTATGTATTACTGAAAATTTTCGAGTTTAGTTCTTTTCTTGTCTTTTTCACTTGGCCGGCGACGCGTACAAGGTGAAGTCCAGCACCCAGGGCGGGGGTTGGTTCTCGAGACGGACGGGCATCGCGCGTTCGATCACCGCGGTTATGAGGGGGGACAAAGCCACGCCGCCCACCGCGGATAAACTTTGAGCTAGGGATTCGCTCGAGCCGACCAAATACCTGCGATTGTAAAGGAACCGTGTCAGTCTTGTATGGGCAAACACTATGTCAGGATTTGGGAAAGGCCCAATACGCACGTCTTCCCAAGCCAAACCCCACACCCGACGTGGCGAACTTCGTCCCGGAACGCCCCGAAATCTGTCTGCCCGGAGTAGTCGATTATCAAAGCGGGAAGGCCGTCGAAGGTAGACACGCCGACGTACGCCTGGCACGATAAAAGCCGAAAGTGTCAGTCTCTCGTGATGTGTACGAGGGATTGGACAGGGTGCCGTAGTACTGTGTCAATTTACCACAGTACTGGTAAGAGTTACCAGTATGAGTAATCAGTCGTGGTAATCGGGCCGATCAGGGAGGCGGAACGTGGTGATTGGGAAATCCCTTACCTTGGCGGGCGCGGCGATGCGCTCGGTTTCGGCGGCGGTTTCGTTTCCGGGTTCGCCACTCGGGGTTTGCCCGATGCGGTTCTTGACCTGCGATTGCGAAGGAAAAGGGTCAGTCTTGAGTCTCGTGTAGTGGTAAGACTTGCGTCACTGCACTCCATACAGGGCATCAAACAGTCGGCGGGATTTGGGAAACGCGCGACACGTACGTTCGCCACGAGCGGTACGGTGATCGAGTCCGGCATCGCGTTCCCGTCCGCGTCCGTGGGGGTGACCGTATCGGTGGTGTCATCGTCGAAGCACTTCCCTCGCCACGGCAGGGTAGCGGCGACCCTGCCGAGCGGGTCGTTTTCGCGTTTCATCGTCGGTATGCACCCGAAATTGCACCCGGTGGGGGTTCGCAGCGGGCCGTTCGTGGTGTACGGGTCAATCAACCCTGAGTTGGCCAGTTCATTGATTGCATCCAACCCATCCTCGAGTGGTGTGATTTCCGTACCCGCCGCGGCGTAAGCGGCGTCGAAGCCGTCCCACGCAACGGTGGCGTTCACGGCGCATGCCGCTGTTTTCAAAGCAGTCAGGTCGGTGAACCCTGAGGTGCACGTGGCAAAAGTTTCCGTCGTCGACGCCGCGTTCACCGCGTCCACCAGTGTTTGGCCGAACGACGTGCTGTCCACCGACGAGACGTTGGAAAGCACGTCCGCCGCGTCCGCGGCGGCGTCAAGCACCACGGGGCGTAACGCGGGACCTTCTCGGCGTGCTTTGCTGTTCAGGGTGGAGCCGGCCAGGTTCTTGGTTGCTTCCTCGCAAACCACGCCCGGGGCGTGCAACGCGAGAAGAGAACCGACCGCGATGAAGCAGCTTCGGAGGGAGATCGTGGGTGGGTGGTGGTGCGGCGAGGGGTGAGGCATGGCGGGTGACGTGTGGTGGGGGCAGCGCACGTGGAAGTGGTGGACCTTTGAGACAAAAGAGGATAAGAAACGAGGAAACGAAAGGTGCACAGCGCGTGCTGCCCAGTCGAGGCTTCCCAGAAATGGCCTCGTTTTTTGGGAAAGCAGAATCAACTTTTTACAGTTGCGCAAATCGTAGTAGGAAATACAATCGTCTAGCCAGCTAGTCGTCCTCGTTCGTTCGCTCCAGCGCGTCCATGATGTCGTGCGCGATGAAATCCACCGCGTTGTGGTCGAACCCCATGGCGACCCACCAAGGCGAGGGGTGGGTTTTGTTTCGGGAGTTACCAAACCCGGGCGGGTTATCCGGGTCCACGAAATCCAACCTCTGGTCAAAATCTTTGTTTTCGGCGGAGTGTTCCGTCCCACGGACCACCCACTTCGTGTCCGTCCCGTCTTTGTGCATGCGCAGCGACACGTCACACAACACGCCCGCGACTCGAATCGACGCGGCACACGCGTCACCTGCGATTTGAAGCGGCGTTTTTTGTGACAAATCGAGCACCAAGTCCCGGACGTTGTCGAACAAAAGGGACGATGGAACGCCGTCGAAAGAAACGTCGTCCGCGTCGTCTTGCGATAAATAAAAGAAAGTGTCAGTCTTTCGTAACGTGTACGAGTAAACAGTCAGAGGTAATAACCGTCCCTTCGTCAGGACGAGTATGGGCAAACAGGGAGGCCGGGATTTGGGTTGGGAAATACGCATAGAGTGTATTAGTAAACAGTCAGAGGTAATAACACGCACCTTCGATCACGCCGTCGTACAGCCGCTTCGCGAGTTTCGTGCGCGACAAATGCGTGTCGAACAGCAAATCCGTCAAACCCGTAAACGCGATTTGCGCCACGTGTTTCGGCAAGCCTAATGTTTTGAACAGGTTCAATAAAATGCGATGCGGGTTCAACACGTTGACCCGAGAATCGAGGGCGAATAGTAACAGTTGTTCCGTTTCCAGAATCGCGGCTTTTGTTTTGTAATACGCCTCGCCAACCACGGGCGACGCGAGCTTCGCGTTTGGGTCGGGTTCCGAAGCATCAGCCTGGGCGGTAACGGCTGCGAGGGTGGTTTTGGTGTCGGTGCCGGTGCTTGGCGCAGCGGCGCCGCTCGGCGTGCGGCGTTCGGTCACGCGTCGCGCCAAAGCCGCCGCCTCTTCCCGTTTCGCCTCAGCCTGTTTCTTTAAAACTTCAGCCTCCTCCTCCTTTTTCTTTAAAACGTCAGCCTCCTCCTTTTTCTTCGCCTCCTCAAGCGCCTTCGCTTCAGCCTCTTCCTTTTTCTTTAAAGCTTCAGCCTCCGCCTTTTTGTTCGCCTCCTCAAGCGCCTTCGCCTCTTCCTCGCGTCTACGCGTCTCTTCCTCCTCCGCCTTCTTTTTCTTCGCCTTCGCCTCCTCAAACGCCTTCGCCTCTATCGCCCGTACGCGCGTCTCTTCGCTTTTCGCCCACCGCGCCGCGGCGTTTACGCGCGCGTCTTTCGGCCCGAAACCCTGTTTCTTGAGTAACTGCGTTTCGGTCATGAGAAACGCGTACTTCGCTTTCGCGACATCGATGGGATCGGGGGGTGGGTTGGGTTGCGCGGGCGCGTTTGGGGGTTCGGCGGACGCGGCGACGACGCGCTCCGGCTGTGTCGCCGCTCCTTCCCCATCCGTATCCCCCGTGGCCGTACCCTGGGTCGTGCCACTTTGGGTAGCGTCACCCGCGTTCTTCGTCCGGCCTTCAGTCGGAACCGCCGCAGCCTCAGGCGTGCCACTTTGGGTAGCGTCACCCGCGTTCTTCGTCCGGCCTTCGGTCGGAACCGCCGCAGTCTCAGGCGTGCCACTTTGGGTAGCGTCACCCGCATCCTTCGTACGGCCTTCAGTCGGAACTGTCGGAACCGCCGAAGCCTCAGTCGTAGTATTTTCCGGAGCATCACCCGCATCATTCGTATGAACACTAGTCTCAGCAGAGGTATTCCCTCTGGTCGGAGCTGTCGTCCCACCCGCCTCTTCCGTGAGCCGATCTGTTGTATGTTCCTCAGTCTCCTCGGTTTCTTGTTTCCGTTTCCTAGTAACCACCCGAGGCGGCGCGCCGATGCCTTTCGGAACGAACGGCGCAACTCCCTGGTTGAGTCGTCCAGACAAAAAGCGCACGTCTTCGGCGCTGTGGAACAGGAAACTCCGCTCGCGGTGTAACACCCCCGGGTCGCCCACAAGCGGGTGTAACACTCGCTGCAGCACGTTGACGATGTCACTAATACGAGTCGGTCTTTCTTCTATCTTTGATGCTAGGAAAATACACGCCGGGATTACGGTTTGCGGCGATTGCGTCGCGTGCCGATTTTCGCGCCGCGCGTAAAACGTGACCAGAAAAACAAGCGCCGTGGTAATCATGCCCCCGGGCAAACCGAGAACCTCCGCGACGACGCGAAGGCACCGCGCCGCGTTCTGCGTGCACTGCGACTGGGAAACGACCGTTTCGTCGGGGCCAGCCGTTTCGTTGCCGTCACATACCGGCGTGCACGGCGACCTCGTTCGCGCGCGGGTTTCTCGTGAAAGATCTGCGGTGGCAGGCGACGCTTGCTTGACAATCGGAAGAGACTGCAAACGCCCATCCCCGCGTTCCATCGCCGCGTTCCGTGACTCAACCGTGTTCCAAGTTTGTCTTTCCATTCGCCTGGCTGTCTCACGACCGCCGGGTCATGTCCGAAATCTCTCCGGGAACGACGAGGCCTCGTTTCCCACGCAGGCGCGCGCGTTGCGGTCTACCACTGATGACGAGAAGACAAAAGTTGCTGCTTGAGTTGGAAGTCGAAGAGGTCGATTTGACTTTTAGTGCTTTGCCCGACTCACGACTGAAAGACATGGAGGCCTTTCCGTCGCGCCACCGCCTCGGCACAACGCGTGGCGTCGCGCGCGGCGAGTTCGTGGGTGAGTCGCAGAGTCGGTTGGACGTGCGGTGAGGCGAGTTCCCGTTCTCTGTCCGCGTGCGCTTTGATATCAGCGCGAGCTTTGCAGACCAAGGGGTGCCAAGCGACAAGGAGACTCGCTTCCGACTGAACCTAAACCCTCAGGTTTGCGATCTTTGCCGTCCAGGATGAGCGCGACCTCCATGGACAACGCGTGGAACGACAACACCAGCGGGTTGAACCCGAAACAGGTACGGGCTTTGATTGGTGTAACCGCCAGACGCGCTTCGCGTGACTGCGAAGTCGCTGAACTGAAACACACGTCACACGACACACCATCGCGCGCGCGTCTCGGGCACGACGAAAGCACTCGGCCACCCTATCCAGGCGGTTGTGTTTGCGAAAAGCTTTTTTGACTGTTTTTTTTTTGGGTACTGGGAGGTTTCGTATCCGTCGACTCACCGTCCCATAAAACTACCCTAATACCCTGCCCACGTCTCACCTTCCATTCACAAAACCAAAAAAACGCAGGTCCCCACCCTGGTGTTGCGTTCGGTGGAGAACGCGCGGACCGCGCTTGAGGGCGGCGACTGCGACAAGGCGATCAAGATGATGCTTTCCACGGACAAGCTGTGTTCCAAGGTAGTGGCGCCCCCAACTATTCACGGCCTCGCGATGCGCGTGCTTTCCGACGCGTACGTGGCGAAACAGGACTTACCGAACGCTAAAAAAGCTCTAGAAAAAGGCCTAGCCTTGTGCAAACCTCACGACGGCAAGGCTGGTATGCCCGAATTCATGAAAAGGGATTTGAACGGCCGGATGGGTGACCTGTTGATGGCGCTCGGGGAGATTGAAAAAGGCGAAGGCGACGTGCAGCTCGCGGCGCGGCACATGAGGCAAGCCGCGGAGCGGTTCGAAACCCTAGGGCAAAACGAGTTCGTCGCCGCGACCTTGAACCGAGTCGCGCTGTGCTTGATGGAACAAGGGAAACACGGAATGGCCCTTGATGAGTTAAAAGAAGCGGAGAAACACGGCACGGGGAACGAACACGAAGGTGCGTGTTTTATTTTTCGTATCCGCAACACACTGTTTCTGCCGCCCCTCTTCGAACGCACTACTCGTGACGTATGTAGCAGTTGCCAGTACTAGTAACGTGTACCAGTACTGGTAACACTACTAGTAACACTACTAGCAACGCCACCCGTAACACTACCCGTAACCTTTACCACTACTCGCAACTGTTACGAACCCACACTCGCGACTCTCTGACTGACCCTTTGTTTTACCCATCGCAAGCCGCGCTTTTAAGTAGCACGTTGTCGTTTAAAGGAAAGTGTTTGCACGCGCTTGGTAACGTGGACGAGGCGCGGGAAAACACAACAAGGGCGTTGCAGTACGCCATGGCGTGCGGCAACGAACCTGTGATTCACGAGTGCCAGGATTTTCTGAGTGCGACGCAGGGGGAGAGTAAGGTGGACGAGGGGGCGTTTCTCTAGTGTTTAGGGAGCGGCGAGACACGGTATTAATAACAAGGATTTATTAAGACTGACTCGGAAGACAATTTGCCCTAGGATGAATAACAGAGAGTAGAAGTGACTACTCGAAATACTGATTCAGGTACCAAACTCAAACTGTTTAAAGGCGTACGGATCTAGCCGCACTAGTTAGCTCAATGTTCGTAAGAAAAAGAAAAGAAAAAAGAGTGACTCGGAAAACACACCCGTCTGCCGACTTCCGACACAAGCTGCGCTGACATTTCAGCGACCGAGACAAGCGAAGCGACGCGTCAGACAACAGGAACATCCTCCCTTTCATTAAAACCGCGTCAATACGCAACCCTAACCATCACTCACTCCAATCACTCCAAGCCGAAAGCAAAAACAAACGTAACTAGTTTTCCTTGCGCTTCTCCAGCTCCTCCACGATGGACATGCGCAAGCCCTTGCCCTTGGGCAGTGAGACCATGGGCTTGTTGCCGGTGCCGATGACGAACACGTTTTGCGACCGCGTGGCGAACTCGTGTCCGGACGCGTCTTTCACGTGCACCACTTCGAAGGACCCCTTGTGCTTTTCGCGCCTGGTGATGATCCCGACGCGCCCGGCGTTGCGACCGCCGGTCAACATCACGAGCGCGCCGGCGTCGTACTTGATGAATTCGGTGATCTTGTTCGTGGCGATGTCAACCATCACGGTGTCGTGCTCCTTGATCAGGGGATCAGGGTACCGAATCGTGCGCCCGTCGTGAAGGTTCACGCACGGCACGCCCTTGTCCCCGAGCCTCTTCTTGCTCACTTTGCACAGCTTGTACTGTTGGTGGTAAGGTAAGAAAAGGGAGGGTCAGACGTGACGTGTGATGGAAGGGAAGTTTAAGGGTGAACAAACACGCAATCGGGGACGTGAGAAAGCGGAAGCGATGGAGCCCTG
>Ga0115001_10003404_pt1 | contig 11889 bp, 19 predicted proteins | sample ArcticOcean_MG_C_12_FD_89869 | JGI IMG/M metagenome (GOLD analysis project Ga0115001, IMG submission 89869) | Marine microbial communities from western Arctic Ocean - ArcticOcean_MG_CB8_130 | ecosystem: Environmental > Aquatic > Marine > Oceanic | place: Arctic Ocean: Canada Basin | collected... | reverse complement strand
TGTAATTCTAGGAGTGCTTCTATGTTTTTACAATGTAACCAAAAGCCATCTCTTTTTATATAATCAAAATCAACTTCTGTTGTGTATTTACTATCATGACCTAAGTACCATTTGTTCTTTTTAAACCTTACATCAATTTCTACATGAGCACAATTTTTATATGCTTTGTCTATATAGCTAATACTATTTTCTTCGTCTGGATTTTTACCGTTAAGGTTACCTCTATGAGATATGAATTTCATTTTTAAGTTCCTCTATATTTTCTCCTTTGCCGGGCAACTTATCCCTTAAAAAGAAGTGTATAAAATTGCATTCATTAATCTTTCCATCTCGAATGCCTTTATAAAGCCCATTCCATCTCCAATCCATATTCTGTACTGGAATGTTGTATTTCCTTAACCAAGTATTTAATAGTGTTTGGTCTGTAGACCATTTATATGGACCTATGCCATCAACAAAATCTTGGAATTCAGTTCTTTCTAAGAACTCTCTTGCAGTGCCGTTAATATATTTAGTAATAGATTTATTCATAACCATCATACCCATATTAAAGAAGGCCGCACCTTTAGCATTATATGGCATATTTAAAATTGGTCGACCATCTCGAACATATTGCATATTAGAATAGTTTATAACCTTTTGAACATACTTGTCACTAAGTGGCATATCTTTTTCTATAACACCACCAAAACAAACTTCAGGATCTAAGTGTTTAAATATATTTGGAGCCGTATCACGAATATAGATATCAGCATCTATTATAGCAATTTGGTCATATTCTTTAAAATAGTCAAATGCATTTTCTTTTTCATATATAGGTAAGTACCCACCATATTTCCCATAGGATTCTGGGGATCTATTTGTTCTGAGCACATTTGGTTTAATTCGTAATATAGGTTCTGTTTGTATAATATGGTCTATATTATATTTTCTACAATATGCTACTACTGATTCTGTACACCAATTATATAAATTCGATTCATTGTGTACATAAACTTGATATATTAGTTTTTTCATTTACTCTCATTACTTTTAGACTTAGAGTAAGCTTGAGCACCAAAGAAGGCTGCAACTAAACCAGCAGCCGCAACAAAATAAGTTGGTGCAATATCAGCAAGTAATTCGCCAGCTTTATCTTGTCCAGTTAAGGCACAAATAATAATTGCTAAGGGATATAATAGAATACCAAATAAAGCAAACCATGCCATCTTTCGAATTTGGTCTTCTTTAGCATCTTCATTTTCATGCCTTATTCTAGTATATTCTAATTCTTCTATTTCTTTTGCTCTTCTCATCTCATCATCTGTTATTATTCCATCACCATCAACGTCTAATTCATTATAAATTGAACCGTGTTCTAATTTCTTTGCCATTGATTTAACCTAGTTTTTTGGACTCCACTAATATAATAGTTGCCAATTCTTTGGCTTCTTCGAAGTTCTCACGGAGCGAGTTAGATTTATAACCGTTCTTAACGAACCATTTTAAAGTATTTATATCTGAATTTGTTTTGTCGTTTTCCATCTTATAGTCAGATGTTATCTCTTCAAATTTAGTTCTTAGATTTAATATATTATGTAGACTATCCATTACTCTCCAGTTATCCTTTCGTATATTGATTTCCAATCTGACATTACAGCTATTCCTGTTGTATCTTCTAGTTTAGTATAAGGATGTTTTAATAACAAAGAATCGAAACCAAACTTTGCTCCAACAAAAGCATTCTTTACTTTATCCTCGATCCAATAATGCCCTGGATAATAGTCAGAGTATTCTTCGAGAATATCATCTTTTTCTGCGGCAGTATCAAGATATATAATTTCTCTCATTGCATCACCAAAGATTGTTTTTAAATTTCTAGTTCTCAATTCTTGAGAATAAGGGTTAAGAGATAAAGATGTAATCACAACAAATGTATATCCTAGTTCATATAATTTATTCACATATTTAACAGAGTCATATAATGGTGGTAAAAAACCAATATTAGATGAGTTATTAAATTGTAAGATATATCTTTGCATATCTTCGAAAGGCATATTATACCTAACAGTTTGGTCGTATGTTCTTACATCACCTTCAGCAAATATATTATGCTCTTTCATCATATAGTAATCAAATGAATCTCTCCAGTTTAGAAGAACTCCATCAGCATCAGTTAGTATTGTGTAATTTCCATGATACATATTATTTAGCCCCCATTAGTGATATTCCTTCAGGAAAACTACCAGCTTCAGTTATTTCATAATTTGCTTTCATTTCATGAACATGTCTATCTTGATTAGGTTTTATAAGATTTAATGGATTATCACTAAATCCTGGTAAGTCAAAAAAACTTCTTTCATCATTTTCATGAAAGATTTCTTCAACAAGATTACTCTTCAAGACACAATTGTCATTGGTCATTCTTTCTACTACTGGATGGTTATAATCAAAGTATGTATTTTCTTCAAGGTTAATGTCCTCAAATTCATTTGCTACTACATCAATTACATAGTCTCTTGTTTCTTGTACATATAATCTAAATTTTTTCATAATATATTTACTCCTCAGTTTCATTATTATTTTTAATTATACATATATTATACTAAACTTTAACAGGGAAGTAAAGCTTTTTTTTATCTTTTTTTTAAGTTATCAACTGTTTTTATTTATTCCAATAATTTTTAGTAGCTTCTGTATCAAAATCGAATCCCCAATAATCAATATCTTTCTTATACCAATCAGCAATTATCTGAATTGTTTTATCGGTGTATTGATTTCTATAAGTTTCGCCTTCTTTCATAAAAGTTGTGACATTCCTTGCAGGTGACATATTTTTTAAATTAAAGTATTTACACATGTCTTCATTTAAATGTCCAAATCGTATATTATCTGTTTTACATTCTAAACCTTTTTCATCTGATACATGATCCCAAGCAGGATACCAACCTCTAATTGCTCTATGCCACATAAATTCCTCTCCGGCCCATTTAAACCTTTCTTCAAGGAATGCTTCGAATGAACTGACATCTGCGTATCCGATCGGCAAAGTCTTTTCAATTTCAATTAGTTTCTTAGCGAACATATATCTTGATACAACTCTGTCCCAAGGATTTCTAATGATAGCAAATGCTCCATGTGTATTACGAAAATTTATTTTTAGATCTCGCCAACGAGCATGTTCATTACCGTGATGGTCTTTAGTTGATATCATCTTCTTTTTAAGTCTATTAGTATATGTGCGGGTAATATGCCAACATTTATGATTAATAAATATTTTATTTTTTAAATGACCACTATGTCTTATGGTCATACCTGCATTCTTTGGAATATGTACGAATATTTTCCTCTTATCGCTAATGAAACATTTTCCTTATTTTATATTCTTTAATGGTATCTATTAATAGTTGTATATGATTATCTCTGTGTTGCTTAAATACAATAGGTTCTTCATCATCAACGTCCATTATTATTACAGTATTAACAATGGGCATTCCAGTTCTTTCTTCCCACATAACAGCATACCCAGCCATCTGTGCAAAATAGTTTGATATCATATCAGCAGATTTTTTACGTTTAGATGTTTTAAAATCTATTATACTTGGAACACCATTAAACACACCAACACAATCAACTCTACCTGCAACACCTAAATGTTTACTATAGAGAGGAACTTCTAAAGCATATATCTTATCAATGTTATTATCTAGTATAGGTTTAATATTTTTTAATGATTGTTGTATGTGTGGCATGTAACTAGATGTATCTTTATTGTTTAAATAATCTTCTACTATCTCATGTACTAATGTTCCACGACCACTAGCTTTTAAACTAACCCTATTTGCTTCTTCTTCGCCAACTCGGGCTCTCCATTTAGCAATACCTTCTTCACTTAATATGCTAAGAACGGTAGTAATGCTAGGGAACTTATTACCATCAGGAGTAGTATAGACTCTGCCAGACTTTGATGTTTCTGCAACCAGATCCTCATAACCAATATCAATTTTTTCATATTCAAACATTATCTCGTTTTTCTCTTTCCATTAAATATACAAACGAAGTACAATCCACCTCTTCCGGCATGAACTTTATGAAATACACCATCTGGGATTAATACTACATCACCAACAAATACATTTATCTTTTCATCATCCAATTCCATTTCACCAAAACCTTTTAAGAAGTAATAAACTTCTTCTTGACCTGCATGACTATGCCCAGTAGTACTTTGGTCAGGGTGTAATTCTGTACTACTTACTACAAGTGTTTCGAGAGTCTTGTTATCCTTAACAATATATCTCTCATCTTGTTTAACGATATCCCCCTTAATATCATATACATTTAATTTCATTTTTCACTCCTTAAATAAACTCTTGGACACTTTGTAATAATTGTCCTAGTTGTTTTTCCACCATATATGGAAAGACTTTACCTTTATTTAGGTTTTGTTCTTGCTCATTAAATTTATTTATTATATCTTTTTTTATATCTTCTGGTGTCTCACCCAAGTCTATCAACTTTTTATTCCTACAATAGTTGCTATACCAAGAGGCATACGTCGGAACATGTTCGCTTGTAATATCTGTTATTATTTCACTAAGTTTTTTCTTAGATAAAGGTGTTTGCCTTTTATCTTCGTTTACCAAAACATCGTTATCAGATAATACATTCGGTACACCGTCACTTGCATCGCCTCTTAGTATATGCTCGAGGAGAAAGAGTTTAGGATTAGGTTCATTAATTAGTGCCTTCTTCATAGGCGAGAATTGTTGAACGTTATCATATTTTTGTAGTTGTACGAAATCTTTATCAGATGATACTATCATTACATTTTCATAGTTCCCAAATTCATGGGTATTCTCAACTAATGTACCGATAATATCATCAGCTTCACAACCTTCTATTTGTAATACTTTATATGGAAAGAATTCTTTTAATTCTTCTCTCACTTTATTTAATATACGAAATGCTTCATTCCAATCCATTGTATCATTAGATCTACCTTTTCTTCTATTCGCTTTGTACTCTGGATAGTATTCTCTTCTCCAAGTATAAGGTGCATCTGCGGCTATAACAATCTCACCATACTTGTCTTTAAATTTACTTCTATACATTCGAATAGAATTAAGTATCATATGTCGAACTAGGTTTTCTTCTAGATCTACTTTATTAACAATAATACTTGCTATCGATATTCCATTAAAGTCTAATATAATCATAATATAATCTTTTCTCAATAATTTAAAGTTACGGTGTAGCTATCCATAATATATAACAAAGATACCAAAATATAAGCATACACATTAATTTAGCGAAGTCTTCCATGTTAATCACCATAGTGACCATTTTGTACTTCTCTATGTATCCACTCAATATGAGATTCAGCAATACACTTATCAAAGTTACTGATTATGTCTAGTTTATCAAATACCCATTTTTTAATATCTTGGATATCTAAAGAACTATTTAATATTTCAGGGAAACCATCAAGTTCTTCGATAGTTTGGTCGATATTCATCATATAATTTTTTAATTTACTCATAATATATTCTCCTCAGTTTTCATTATGTATTTATTATATACTACTTTATTACAAAAGTAAATACTTTTTTTAATTAATTATCTTCCGTAAGGTATAACCTTACATTCAGTTGGTGAGTATGGGAATTCTCTGCCAGCTTCTTTTAATATTTTAATCCCAAGTTCCCAAGATTGACTGCCTTGCGAAAAGATAGTACCATTTTCCAACCCATAAACTTGAACGGCAATAGGTTTGTTCGTATACGGACACATATGCGCACGAGCATATTTAAAGTTATCGGCATATACCGCAGTAATAAATCTAAGGTCGTCTTCTATTTTATCTAGCTTTACCTTAGCTTCTCGGTATACATCTTGCTGCATGAATAACTCTTTGCGAGCAGTTTGGTATTCTGAAGTTTTGAAAGCTTCATAGTTTCTAGTTAAATAATCAGTCATAATATTTAACCTTTCATATTAAAATATTTTATTTGATGTTCTAAGTAGTCATCGAGGTTTTTTAAACTTGATGACCACCAGATTTGGTTTGAAGTTGAGTTCTTGCATAGTTGCCAACCTCTTAAATATTTATGGATAAAATAACCTTGATTTAATAACTCTTCGGTCAAAGTATATACTTTGCCAAAGTGACCTTTTAATTTTAATGTTTTTTTAATGTTTTGCATAATATTTACTCCTCAGTTTTTTTATTATACATATATTATACTAAACTTTAGCAAAGAAGTAAAGCTTTTTTTTTCTTTTTTTTAAGTTATCAACTGTTTTTTTATGTCGTGTTATATTTGCTATAGATATGAAAGTTTTGAAAGGTTAACAATTCTTTTGTCATTACCCAATCTTTTACCCAATAAGATTTATCTTCTCCTAATGCTTTTAGTAATGGATAATCATTTCCACCTGCTTCACATCTATCCCCAAAAAAACGAACAAAGTCTATATCTTCTCTAAAATCTCTTAGTATCTGACTCTTATCGCATCCAACAGGGTGTATGTCTACTCCTGTTTCTCCTGCGACAGTACAAGTAATATCTTCGAAATTTAAATTAATTTCTTCTGCTATCATTCGCCTTTCTTCAAACTTAACATCATATTCATAATATTTCTTTCGTTGTTCTAAATCAGCATTTCTACCTACAATAGAGAAGTTGACCATACCTGGCCTATCTTCTATATGATTACCTAATTTAGTTGGATAAGGACTTTTTAATAACCAACCTTCTAGAAATTCATACAACTCATCTTGTGGACACCAATGGTTCTTATGTATATTTTTGCCTTTTTCATACACATCACTACCCGAACAATTATAACTCTTTCGTACAGCAAACATAATATCTTCGCCTAATTGTTCTAGTGTTTTTGGATAATCAGAACCTGTTACGATGTAAACTTCATTATGTTTACAAAAGTCTAAAAACCAATCTTTAAATTCAGGCATGATTGGTTGTCTACTTGGGGTAAGAGTACCGTCAACGTCAAATATATATTTCATTGTCCACCATTATTTTAAATGTTTAGAATGTATTTTACATCCAATAAATTCATTATAGTAATCTTCAGATAATAGAACATCATTATCAAATTGTAATTTAGCTTCATAGTAAGACATTGTACCTTTAGTCTTACATAACTTTAAGATTTCTCTTTTATAATTATCTTTACCTTTAGTTTCTATTGATTCGATTAGATGGTTACTGGAACCATAGTAATCTCTCCAATTAGAATCTACACGTGTTTTTATTTTACGTTTTCTTGATTTATTTTTTGGAAGTATCTTAGGTTTCCAAAAGTTCTTTTTACCAATGTACTTCTTATTAGTATCTAACTCGGTAATTAGATATACAAATCCTTGATAATCTTCTGGTGTATCATCAAATGTTTCATTATCATAGTACCACATAAAGTTATTTATCCCAACAATGTTCTCTTAATTTATTTCTAAATACTTTATAATCTTCTTCTGTTTCTACTTTACCTATATTAGTTACAGTATCTATTCTTTTATTATAGTATATATTATTATCTTTATCTAGTGCTAAGACCTTACCAGACCCTATACAATTTTCACCCCAAGCTGTTTGTAATCTTTTTTTATTGGGTGGTAATGGTTTTCCAGATGGTATTAACTGTATCAATTGATTCGTTGCTGTCCATGTATCTGGACCGTATCCTAATGTAGGAAGACCCATTCCTGCGGCAAAGTAATACGAACTTCCTGAATAAGATAATAGTAAACTAGAATTAACCATAGTATCGAATAATTCTTTTATTGGAGTTTTATAACTAACTAGTTTATAGTTTATTTGGAATTTTTCTAATTCATTAATTATATTATAATATGGTTTATCTATTGTAGAATAGCTATAGGAAGTAATTGGGTTATTTAATAGTTCATCGACTGCTTGAACAACAACATAATCTTTAGCATTTTCTTTCTTCCATTGTTTCTTAAAAGGCCATATAAAATAATTGCCGTATGGGGTGGTAAATTTCTTTTCTGGTAAACCGATATCTTCTTCATAGAAACTTATAATTATACCTTTTTTAGGTGGTACAAAGTTATTACATAGAAATTGATATCTATCTACATTTGTTTCGGGGTCTTCTTCTTTGAATTTTTTATTTTCTGATATGATACAAGCTCGATAAGGCTCATCTAGGTAATTGTCATTCTGTAAATCTTGTGCTTGAAAGAACATAAGACCGAATGCAGAATTCATAGTACAATATCCATGACCATGAACATGAGTAAATCTAAAGGTATGGGATTTACCTAATTCTGCATTACTTCCATCATCTTCACACCCTATATATAAGGTATTAATAAGTTTCATTTTATTCTTCGGCTTCTTTATCCACGTAAAGAATCATGTCTTCATCACTTTCTACTTTATCAACTTCAGATCTACGTCCACAATGGGGACAAAATTCTGGATAATCATATGAGTGTACAAAACTTTCATTTCCACATTCTTCACACTTAACTTCATATTCTTCCATCAGTATCTTCCTTTATTCGAAACAATATCTGTTGTTTTCTTTCGTTAGTCGCACGCAACCATTCTGTTATTTCTTCTTTTTTTCTACCACACCCAATACATACATTGTCATTATTCAATTCACATATCTGTCGGCATGGCGAAGCAATCCTAGAAATCGATTTCACAAGCACCACCAGCACAAGCCGCTGCAGCCAAAGTATCTACATCAGTATATATCTTTTGTGTTACATCTTCTAACCAGTTAATCTGATTTAAATTTGCTTGTATCTTATTCCATTTATGAAGTAGATATGCATCCTTTAAACAATACTCTGCTTTCTTAATATCATTGTTTGTATAGTTCTCAGCGAACTGAAGGAATCGTCTAACCCAATCTTTCTTTAACGCATTAGCACTTGATTCTACCGATATATCCTCGCCAAATCCTTGAGCAGTAGTACAAGCATCCCACAGGTTTTTATAGCACTTTAACGCATCCACAACCATGCCTGAAGCGAAGATTGCTGCATTACCATACTTAGTAACCATTTGTTTTGCGTTTATCACCGCCGTGTTAGGTGCTTGGTTGAAATCTTTATCACCCGTTGCGGCAAGGAATGATATGCCTGCAAAAGCATTTCTATTCTTATAAACATACTTCTCTACTTCATCCCAATCATCTACAATAATAGTATTAGAAACATTATGTCGTATTCCTTTATCGGCACATAAATTTATATTAGTGCCACTATTCACCCATGCTCTTTGTGCTGTTTTAACTAAATCTAAATGTTTCACACCCATTAAATTATCTTTAAAGTATGAACCTTTCTTTGGTATGATAGGAAAGGATATAACAACATCAGTTCCACCAGCAGACCAAACAGATTCTTCAACCATATATGGATTTGCTTTTACTATAGCTTGAGTTATTTCTGACTCTTTATTCATTTGTATATTACGAATATAGAGAGGAGAATGTTCTGCATGAATACCACTTGCAGTTTGTAGTAGTACAGAAGCATTACCACTTGGTTTAACACAAGTCGTTCTTGCGGCTTGATTAATACCAATAACTTTTGCGACTTCTTTGTTTGTTGCTTTAACTATCTCTGCACCTTTTTTGAGTACCTTTTCATCAAAAAGAATTTCTGGATTATTCATCCAGCCAGTGATAGAAACTCCTAGTAAGGCTTCTCTATCAAATATCTTTTTAGTTGTTTCTGAGAGGAAATTAAAGTTGGTGTACCCTGCTTGTAGGGTACCGAGGATAGATGCGGCACGACATGCCAGATAAAAATCTTCCTCGGTATTGCACATGCCTCCATTGATTTCAGTTAAGTTACAACCTTGCCAACCTGACTTACCATCTATCTGTGGAAACATTCCTATCTCTACACATGGGTTAGTTGTATGTTCAGTTGATTCAACGAAGACAAATCCTGGTTCACCGAATTGTTTTACAGAGTTCATAATATGACCAAATTGCTCTGGTGATGTATTATCTCTAACAATTACAGCTGAATTATTTGACCTACCTCTTTGAGGATTATCCATAAACCAATTACCTGTTTTAGCATTCATCATTTCATCGTCATCAGGTGAGAATAAACATATCGTAGCAGACCTACGAACACCCCCTGATAATACTGCATCTGCTGAATGCATAGTTATGTCATAAACATTAATTGGTTTTAAAGAAATATGGTCTTTTGAATTAAGTACAATACCTTGAAGAAGATATTCTATTCTATCTAATGCTCTTCGCAAACCATCAGGACCTGGTGCTTTAAATCCACCTGATATTTTTGAACCCTTAGGTCTAATTTGCGTCAAGTCAAAGAAAACTCTACGTCCTTCGAAGTCAGGGTATTTTCCACCCCCAACTAAAAATGAAGACATCAATACGTCCAATGCTGAAGCCCAGCCTTGTATTGAATCTTCTACTATATAACCTTTTGCTTGTTTTGTTCTTGATTGTATCTTTGGTAATTTAGCAACATGATGTTTCTGTACTGAAAACCCTGCTCCTGCTCCACATAATAATATGTAGAATACTTCACCAAAGAATTCTGGTCTATCAACATAAGTAGATGTACAATTATACATCTTCATTTCATGTTTTAAAAGTTGGTTGCCACCGAATTGTAATGCTCTCTGAGCACCTAAAACTCTTTTTTGTTTATATGATTTTCTTGCTTCTTCTATATAATGAGCAAGATTATTATTTTGTTCAATATAATAATTCGTATGCATTTCCATGACCCTGTCAACTGCTTCGTCCCAAGTTTCATATCTATTTTCATCATCTTTATATCTTGAATAACCTTCGTAGAATTTCGTTTGAGACAAAAATTCTCTCGTGTCAACAGCTGTTGCCATGCTTAATACCCTTTATTTTTCTGTTCTTGAATTATAACTATATTATATATAGTTTTTTAGATTTAGTAAATACCTTTTATTTACTTTTATTCAAATTCATGTTTTTTATTATCTTTATCTTCTAAATAATGTATTCTAAGTTCTAGGTCATCTATTTTCTTAGTTATCTTAGGGTACTTTTTTCTCCATGCATTTTCTGGTTGTTCTAACCAAGTAAGACCCCATCTCTCAACAAGGAAGTCCATTGTTAAATCAACCTTCGCATAAAACCAAAGACCTATTCTTGTGGTCTTCATATAAGTGATAAAGATTACACCGAATATTGAACCAGCGATCGCTGTATAAATCCAGAGTGTATCCGAAAACATTCTACCTATCATATCTTCTCCTCGTTTTGTTGGGGAAATTAAAAATCTATATACTTAACTGTACCATTATCTACTAGTATTTTTCTATTTGCCATATGTGCGGCTTGTGTATCTTCTTTACTACCACCCATATATGGAACACAATGACTTTCTTCAATCATAATTTCTGTTACTAGTCTGCCATCACTTGCAATAAAGTCACCTAAAACTCTACCAAACTTACCCTTCATATCTTCACCTTTTTTAGATACTTGAGTTTTTAGAATGCCTGTTTCCCCTAGTAATTGTTCTAGACGATACTTAGCGGCTTTTCCAAACAGTTTTTCTACAGGGTCACTAGTACGAGATTCAGGAGTATCAATACCCATGACACGAACACGTTCATTTTTCATCCATACACCAAATCCTAAATCGATATCAACATCAACTGTATCACCATCAACCACTTTTATAATATTACATTTGTATTCATACATTACCTACTTCTCCCTTGACCATTATACTTTTTAAAATTTAATCTTTTACTTTTATTCATGGTGCTTGTAATAGGTCTTCTACCGATAGAGGTACCTTTTTTAACATGATTTATAGTACTAACATCTTTTTTTATTGCCATATTAATCCTCTTTAATTGTATA
>Ga0115001_10003401_pt1 | contig 11893 bp, 7 predicted proteins | sample ArcticOcean_MG_C_12_FD_89869 | JGI IMG/M metagenome (GOLD analysis project Ga0115001, IMG submission 89869) | Marine microbial communities from western Arctic Ocean - ArcticOcean_MG_CB8_130 | ecosystem: Environmental > Aquatic > Marine > Oceanic | place: Arctic Ocean: Canada Basin | collected... | reverse complement strand
TACCGATGTGAATCGCGCCAACCAGGTGGCCCGCTTCATACTCATGGCGCTCCCTGACATCAATGACAACGAGGCGTTCACCGTCTGCAAACATTGCACGCAGATCGGGGGCTTCGCATTCTGGAATCTGAGCGCGAGCCTGTTCGACGATGCTCAAGAACCGAGGGCTGTGTGTTTTGGCCATACACCGTCCAGTTCGGATAGCCTCATGAGGACTGCGGCCCACGCCGAGGCATGGCAGGTCAAATCACTGGTGCTGAAGCGGTCCTTCGGGCGCTTGAAGCCGGTGAAGCCATCACAATGGTGCTGGTTGACCGGGAAAAGGACACAGAACACATCCGTTCGGCGTGTGAAGCCCGCGGCATTCCTGTCGAAGAAGGCTCGACGAACGATTTGTGGCGCATGTCAGCAGAGGGCTTTGTTGATGCTCTTGCTTTGATTGATCGACAGCCTGTGGCCAGCTTGGACGAAGTGTTCGAACGCGGAGGCACTGTGTGGTTCTTTGACGGCGTAACATACTCAACGAACCTTGGCTTTGCCATCCGCACTGCGGAAGTCTCTGGTGCTGATGCGGTGGTGCTTAATGTCATGAAAACCCATGAAGAACGTCGGACGATCCGACGCTCGAGCATGCGAGCGGATCGATTCCTCCCCGTTGTGTACAGCACAACTGAAGAAATTCTAACGGTTGCGAAAAAGAACGGTGCCCGTGTGATTGCCGTGGAAGATGTTGGCACCCACGGGCCCTGGGATGAGGATTTAACCGGCGATGTCTTGCTTGTTGTTGGGGCGGAAAAAGAAGGAATCAGTGATGCTGTTCTCGAAGCTGCTGATGCTTGCGTGCTCTTGCCTATGGATGGGTTTGTCCCATCCTACAACCTTCAAGTCGCGGTGAGCGTCGTTGCTGTCGAAGCCTTGAGGCAGCGCCTCCAAGCCTCAGTCAAAAAGTGAACCGAGGTCCTCGAGCGCCTCAGCCGGCGAATCATGTTTTAATCCAACGATGAACGCCGCTACGGTTTCTTCGAGTGATGTTGTTGGGCCCACTCGGAGGTGCTGGAAAATAGCCTCCCTGATCTCTTTAATGGCAACCATGGCGTAAGCTGAAAGGGCTTGCCTTGCCAAAGGATGGTCGATCATCATCAATGCTTGGACGGCACCTTCATGCCATGATGAATCGCCATGGACAAGAATGTGGAGCAAATCTTCAATCGCTTCACTCCCAGCCATTAGAGCGTAAGGACGCAACACAAAGAGCGGCACGCACATATCCGAAAACTGGACCAATCGCTTGAGGATGGGGAGGTATTCCTTTTTATTGGTGTCCAAATGGAAGCAAAACAGCTCAATGGCACGGGCCTTAACGTCAGACTCTTCACTGTTGGTCAATTCAACAAGCAGGGGCATGTATGGCTTCGCTTTGACACCCCGTCCCATCAAAAGTGCTTCAACAGCGGTGAAGACAAGAATGGATGAAGGGGCCTGACTGATCGAATCTTTCAACAGACTCAGCGAAGCACGGCAAGATCGTAGGCCAAGGGATTCAAGAGCGCTTTTCACGACATCGCAATTGGAATCCGAGAGCATTTCCCTGACGGAACCAAGTGGCAAATAGGCGTAAAGCGTCGAAGGCAGCATGGCGTGGCTCACACCTTCTGCACTGAGCAAAAGCAAAAGTGATGCGCACAGATCAAGGTCTGGCACTTCTGGATAATACTCGTCGCTCATGTTGATGCACACTTCACCGCCGTTGACTGACGCCGGTACATGTCCGTGAAACCAGTGGTTGCTGGAAAGGGAACGTTGAGCACATAAACGGACGTCGATGATGATTTCCACGCCAGCCAGTTCGACGACAATCAACCGGTTTGTGTCATCCATTGTGTAGGTCAATACACCGTTCGAATCTTCAACGATTTCTTCGATCCATGAAAGAGCGCGCAGGTTTCGTTCAACATCCTCTGGAGTTGCATCGGTGTCGATCTCAAGAGAACCAAACGTGGTCGAGAGGACCCTCGGTGCTTCTTCCGTTGGTGCTTCGCTCTCTGCCTTCCCCATCAAAAAAGAAAGACTTCAAGGTTATTTAATCGATTCAGACCGCAAACAAAGAAGTGGCCCATCACTCTTGTTCGCTTGATGCTTCTTCTGAATCATCTGAGCGGCGAATGACCAACAGCACAAGCAACAGAACTGCCGCTCCACCGGTACCCATCGCCACGTAGAGAAGGGCGTCTTCTGCCGTCAATGGCTCATCCACTTCACCTGCATTATCGACAGGTTGCTCGGACTCGTCAGTGACACCAAAGCTACTGCCAATGCTTGGCGGGGTTGATGCGTTGTGGCTGTCCATGTCGGCAAACAGGCGGATCGTTCCATTGACCACGCTGCCATCCGAACGGATGTCTTGGTAGTCGTAATTTCCTTCGGTCCAATTGACGTTGAATTCAATGAAGAAACTCGTGGTGCAGTTGGCGTCGACCTTGGTGTTGTTCTCGTCAGTTTCGCAATACGCATGCAATTCGCCAGAATCCCAGTCAAGCGTGCCGTTGTACAACCCATCGCCATCGTGGTCGTGGACCAAACGGTGCGTGAGGTTGGAGTTGTTGTCTGTGTTGTGCCACAGAATGGAGTCGTTATGAAAAATTTCGGGCGCACTTTGAGAAAAGCCGCTTTCCTTGACAAGCACGGTGAATGCGCTTGCAGTGTGGCCGCTTGCAAGCCCGGGCATGAGTGCCACCCCGCCAAGGAAGAGTGCCATGAGAACTGGAAGCATGGTCCGTCGCATGGTCAAAAGGCTTAGACAGTGATAAATAAACCATATCACAAACATCGATGAAGATGAGCAGTACAATGAGCGTATTGAAATACAACCCTTTGAGTCCGAAGCCATGCAACCACGCCGCTTGCTCTTGGACCGCGAAGCAGCAGACCAACTCATCACCTACGCGTTCGTAGGTTTGGTGATTGTGAGTTTACTCTCAGCAACAGCCTATCTCGCCCTTGGTGGCGATAAAAATGTCGAGGACGCCCCCTCCACAAGCGCTTGGGTCGACCCGGTTGTTGAAATCGAAGACGACAACCACAGCCACACCGATCTGCTAGCGCATCGCTTGAAAACCGACAACATGCAACTCATCGACTACCACAACCTCAACTGCGACGGCAACGTTGCGCCACCTGCAGAACTTGACAACGTCGCCGGACGCCCATGCTATCCAGAATACAAGAACGTTGGACCAACACCTGGTGACTCTTCTGAAATTTCAATTGAAGGCAACTTCATGGATGATTGCGTCACCTATCCGGATGGAACAGGTGGCTGCTATGCTTATGTTTCCTCATACAACCAATTCGAGATCTTGGATATTTCCGAGCCAAACAACATCGTCTTGCTCTCAACATACTACGCTGAGATTGGCCGTATGATTGACATTAAGGTCACGCCAGATAACAACTGGGTTCTGGTCAACCACGAATTGACAAACAGTGATCTTGACCCCATTCCAACCGATGATGACGCCAACAGTGGCGCCAACCGATTGGATGTGATTTCTGTCGTCAACAAGAACGAACCAATTAAGGTCGCTGAGTGGAACAATCCTCCAGCAGGATTCCACAACCAAGACATGCATGTTGACTGCGAGTGGGAGCCTGCAAACCCACTCTGGTCGATTGAAGAATGCCACCTCTTCCTCTACGGAGCAGACCCCTATCCAGAAATGGTTGAAGGCGATTCAGGGACCTTCTACAAAGGTACTCAGATTTTCTACGTCCCACTTGGATTTGAATCTTGGAACCCTACATCAACAGACGAACAGCAAAATGACAGCCGGCAAATCCTTCGCTGGGGAGGATACACTCCTAAGCCGGAAACCACGTGCGGCGGATCTATTTTCAACCACGATAACGTCTTCCACATTCACCCAATCACCGGGCAGAAACTTCTCTACATCTCCTACTGGGATGCTGGACTAAGGATCGTTGATGTTTCAAACCCACCAGAAGTCCCTGACCCAGAAGGCATCACTTGGCCTCAAGACAACGAAGTTGGCCGATGGCTTGGATGCTCGAGCGCTGACGATGGATGGTACGGCCCTGACGGCGGTGGCCATGCAAACATGACTTCAGAAGAATGGGGTGGAAGCACCGGTGCACTCAACGGCAACGGCTGGATTCACTACGCCGTTCCCTACGATCACCTGCTCTGCAATGGCGCCAAAGACACCGACCCAATGGAAACATGGGATGCAGAATGCGGCACCGGACCAAACGACGCTGAATTCGGCATCAACTGGCGCCACTTGACCATGATTGCTCCTGAGTACGGCACCAACACCAACCACACCGGCTACATTTGGACCATCGACACCACTGACCCTGCCAAGCCGTTCTTGATGAGCAAGTGGAAGCTTCCTGGTTCAAGCATCTTGCCTGACGGCAGCGAACACCCTCACCACTACATCCCTGGAGGCTACATCTACAGCCCACACAACGGCGACACCGGCACCAACGGCAACGTCTACTGGACGCATTACCACGCTGGTAACTGGGTGACCGACCACAGCGACATCTGGCAAGACCTCGTGTGGGTTGACGGCGTTGTCGCACCTGAAATCGGCTACCCTGCCATCGCTCAAATGTCTGAGACCAAAATCATGGGCTATTTCCTGCCCTCCGGTCCAACATGGATTGATGACCCGACCACAACGCTTGGCTACGACATGGCTGACTGTTGGGCCTCGTGCATGATTCCATTCGATTGGGGCTTGCAGTACGACCCTCGTGGTTATCTGTTCATCTCTGAGATGGTGACGGGTGTCTATGTGGTGCAAATGGATGAAGACAAGAATCCAAACTTTGTCTATCCGGCGTTGTATCCATCGACTGAAGACGCTTCTGAAGAGTGAGCCCAATTGGAAAAGGATTTGGTTTTTACACCAATCGAGTTTGAATGGACGTTTTCGTTGGTTTTACTGCGGCATTGACGCCCCAAACAACCTCGACAGCCTGCCAAACAGCATGGTTCATCAGCGCCGCTAGATTCTCACCTTCGGATGACTCTGGCTGGTTTTCATTCACCACGAGACCTGCCTCGCTTCCAAGAAGCGACCTGACCTGGACGAACCCTTTGCGCATTTGCCGCGCTACATCGGCAACTGAATTGACGTCGGAATCTTCACACATCGAAGCCACGCGTTGTTCGAGCCACGGTGGGAACGAACCTGCATCAAGCGCATAGATCAGCTCTTCGTTTTGATGTGCTAAGTCGACGTTCCCGAGTGCCATAATCTGAACTTTCAAGCCGTGTTCTTGGAGCATGCGAGCGAGGAACGAGCCGACAATCCCGGTTCCAATAACGTAGTGAACACCTTCACTGTGACCTTGATTGCGATTGATGTGATGCTCGTATGCTTGGACATCAAGCCGAGAGGCATGCGTCACGACATCCCGTTTACGCACCACCCCCATCACCGGCATTGAAGGGAAAAACGGACGGTCAAACAGCCCGTGGCACCATTGGATCCCGACAACGGAAGAAGGGTCCCTCCCGTCAAGCGCGTACTTGTCATTGAGCACCTGGCCGACGTACAGAGAATGTTCCAAAGACTCTGTCCACAACGGTACGGCTTTGCCCCATGTCATACGCAAATTATTGTGCAATTCCCCATGGCGAAGCAGTGAGCGTTGGCATAAATTCCACAACTCGAGAGGTGAGGCTGCGTACTCCATTTGATGATCTTTCAAACGAACAACTCGGGGGTCGTCAGATGTTTCTCGCCAAGATTGCAGGGCCCATTCAGGAAGGTTCGATGAGTCATAGGGGTCAGAGGCGGCATAGATGTGATGCCAAGGGTGTTCGCGGAAAATCAAAAGTTCATCCAAGTATTTTTCTGCAGAATTCGTGCCAACTGCTGCCGCTTCCCTGGCCACCCGCATGGGGGAAATGAAACCATAGTGAAAAGCCGCAGAGAGTCGTGATACGCCGGAGGCGTCTGCAGCGTTATTTCGCCGCTTAGCATAGCCGTTCAATCCCTTGTCGTAGAAGGTCTGCCACTTGCTCAATGCGGCTCGTTCGCCTCCTCGCTCGTGCCACACTGGCAAGACTGTTGGATCGATTGAACAGGTTCTCAAGAGGGAGAAACGATGCTTGAGGTTCTTGACCTCCTCAACCACGTTGACTGGCTCAAAGGGCAACGGGCCAGTGTAGGGTTCTGGCCTGGCCTCGCACACCGGCCAAGAGGCTTGCAAACGCTGCTTTCTCATTCGCTTGGTGGCATCACGGAACTTGTACGGGCGGTCGACAGACTTGCCAAACAAGGGCATTGGAATCACGCAGTGGCAATCAACATCGAGCACGGGGCAAGCCGCTGAGCCAGCAATTGTCTCAACCCAGTCGGTCCATGGGGGCAAGGGAAAGAGATCGGTGATGATGCAACTGGCCGATTGGCTAAACGCCTTCATCACCGATGGGCGATGGCCTTCACGTGCCACGTGCAGCGCATATCGAAGCCCTACTTTTCTGCACCCTTCATCCATGTCCACAGCCGCATCAAGCAGCATGTTGTGGTGGCGCAAGGAGGCGTGTGGATAGCGTTCATCGATGCCATGATAGATCAGCAACGGCAGGTCGTGTTGAGCTGCTATGAAGCGTCCAACTTCGATGGCTGGATTCTCATCAAGCCGGAAGGACGATTTCAGCCACACGACGACTGGCCCCGTTCCGTGAGGCGCACCAATGCTGTTGCGATGACGGGTTCGTTCGCCCAGATGTTCGGGTAACTTGCCAATCATGGATGGGCGTATGCTCGTTGGGATATATACCGCTGTTTGGCCACAACCGTTCAGCCTCACCAAGGTCGCCTCGTTGTTCTGCGATGTTTCCGAGGTCGCCAAGTAAAGTGTTAGGAAAAATACGTGATGGTAATTGGCCTTTATTTGTCAATATACAATCTAAAAATCAGTTGAACATTATCTCAACTGAAGAGATGTTTTCACACATGGGTACAAAAATGATGGCTTCAAAATATCAACATATCGTCGAGCCAAATAAGAATGTTCTACCAAGCAGATTACTTCTCAAAGGAACCCAAAGGCATCCATCATTCACCGGTGAAGATTTCGATAGTGTACCCGAGATGTTTTCCAATTTAGAATGATAGATCTGCTGGAATTATATCCCTTTGAGACTCTATTGAGTTTTCAAACGATTCTCTGGGCAGATCAATATGCGTGCCTCCTCCATCTAACCATTTCTCGGTTACATCTGAGGTTGAAATAGGCAATGGATTCACACAATCAGCGATTGTCGTCCCTATTTGAACAAAAGCGCTCCTCTGTTTGAGAATTGAACAATAATCCCAAATTGCAGTTCGAATAAGACCAACATACGACGCCAAGTCCCCAGGAGAGCGTCCACTGACAAAGGTTCCTGAATACTCTACTTGTACATCAGTTCTTACACCGTCTCCACCGTGGATAAAGAATCCAGTTCCGACATCAAATTTTCCTCCAAGTGGGGCAAGAGCGGTAAGAAATTTATCAATATCATTTCGAGCTTTCGATTCAAATTCTTTAGTCCAATAATCTGGATAATTTAAGCCAATAGAAATCTTAATTTCCATAATTGAATTAGGTTCAAGTCCGCTTAGCCAAGTTGTAAACATCTGTGGTATTAGCAAGTGGCTTTCGTCCCCTATTTTCCGCTCTCCCTTCATTTTTAATCGTTCCAAACACCATAGTGAAAAGTGATCATTGAGGTTGTCTTGCTGCGGTAGTGTATTGATTACCAATTCATTACGGCTTTGATCTATTATTGCTGCAGTATCTCCTCCTGAACTGATTTGGACATTTCCATCCCCGACGATTGATTGACTGAGGTATTGTTTTTGTTCTACGTGTTGATTTTGGGTGAGTTCTTGGTGTTGGCTTTGATCGATTGTCTGTTGGGATGTTTGATTAATTTCTCCGATATTTGTGAAATTATTAGTGACATTCGGGGGTGAATCTTTCGATTTCTTACGCCTAAACGGCAGAATTAACAATAAGAGTAATAGGATAATCATCACAGCCGAAGTATAGATTAATATCGTTTTGAATGAGTCATCGCCATTATCATTATTGTTCTCAATGATTGTTGTGTTGATGATATTTTCAGTTTTAGTATTATTTTCATATGTAATAATCGTGTTTTGAACAGGATTGTAAATGTTAATTGTAGGACTATACACAATCGTGAGGTTTCCATAAAGGACTAATGTCATTTTTGTTTCGTTTTCATGCTGACCTGAAACAACAAAAGTTAATTCGTACAATTCTTGTGTATCGGTTGTGCTATTCGATTGTAAATATGTTTCATTCCCATCAACATATATGCTGAAGAAATCTGGGAGAGTTGAGTTAGAATCAAGTTCCCACGTTCGATTTTCTGATTCAAACCCGGTACTATTTGAAAAAACACTGTTCAATCCAATGTTGATTGGTTCAAATTTATCTTTGCATCCATCTCTATCAGCATCATCCTGGACTGTGAGACCAATAATGCCGAACGGGCATAAATCATCATCATCTAAGACAAGATCATTATCATCGTCTAAGTCTTCATTTGCATCTGCACAACCATCGGAATCATAATCAGTTGAATTATTCGAAATCCAGCCGACTGTTCCTCTTGAGCAGTTGTCTAATTCATCATTTAATCCATCATCGTCGTCGTCACCATCTGCAAGTAAATTGGTCAGAGTCGGCCCATCAGGCAATCCGTCACTATCCCAATCTGCCAAGATGGATAATTGTACTATCTTCTCTAATGAGATTCCAGTAAGAGAATTATTCGCCCAGATTGTGTATTGAGTGGTGACGAGTAGAGAGGGATTATCAGAAGATATATTTCCTTCAAAGAAGGTAAACTCGTCTGGTAAATCAGGCTCTATTTCCCAAGAAGTCGCAAGCATGCCTGAAAGATTAGGTACAATGTTGAAATTATTTTGATTCTCTACTCCTTCAAAGAGAGTTTGTTCTAAATTGTTAATTTCGAACCATAGTGATTTGAAATCAAGTAAGTCACACACACCGTCGTTGTCTCCATCAACTGGAAATGAGGTGTTATTTTTTGGATCGGTGCCCCCACATGAAGCTTCATCAAGATCGTCCCAATTGTCGTTGTCATCATCTAAATCCTCTGTAAGGCCAGTTGATGATGTACCAAATAACTCATCTGGCATTCCGTCTCCATCGGTATCAAGATGGGCGGCAGCATCATTTGGAAAATCATCAGAAGGATGGGTGCAGATATTCGTTGGTAAAATTGGCATCAAGGGCCCATCGCAATACGAATCGCCATCTGAATCTGCGTTCATGCTGCTTGTCCCCGTATCAAGTTCGTCAATGTAAAGCGAAGTGTTTGTCTCAACATCATTTGCCAAACCATCACCGTCTATATCTGGGTCTTCTGCGTCACACAGAGTATCTCCATCAAGGTCTAACGTCGGTAATGATAGTTCATTTTTTGGGTTTGATTCACATTCAGCCTCCCTAGTATCGTTGTATCCGTCATTATCATCATCATCATCTTCTGTGTGATCGTCTTTGCATCCATCACCATCGTAATCAGAAATTGAGTCTGATAACCAACTTAATTCACCTTCTGGACAATCATCATTGAGATTCATTATGAAGTCATTATCGTTATCATTATCTTCCGTTGAGTCTCTGCAACCGTCTCCATCATGGTCTGTTGTAGGCGTACTTGTCCACCCAGTTTCGCCATTTGGACATGAGTCGGCAGTGTCATCAACTCCATCTCCATCAGAATCAGTAATGTCTTCTCGGACATCGTAAATTGTGTAGACATACATAACAAGTTCATCCGATGCGAACGATGTCCCATTATGATAAAGAGCAAATCGGAGTGTAATCTTATTTGATGTATCTTGGTAACTATTCAATATAGGTATTTCCTGAACCCTCACACTCGTCGAGATGAGAGTATCTTGGGCTTGAAGGACCCAATTTGAATTTGAATAATCGAGAATACTGATTGTACCCTTTGAATCTATAGGAACCGATCCATCTGGTGCTTCCATCTTCCATCGAACATCTGCTCGAGTTGTATTTGACGACATTTGAATTTCTATGTCAAGAATGATGAATGTTTGTCCAGAAGTGCATGTTGCACTACCTCCGTCACATCGGTTCGCTTCGATAAACGTTGAAGTAGCGTTGTTGCTATCGAACCCATTTGGGAGAACTTTGACTTCTGACCAAGTTGATTGAGAATCAATAGAATCAGAATATGATGTTGCATGGACTTCATCAGCTGATGAAAGCGGTACATAAGAGGATAGAAGAAGAAAAATAAAAAGAATTGCAACTTTGGAGTGTCTCATATATTATGATTAATAATATCACTCTTAAGAATTACTTAGGTAAATTTATGGAAGATTGACTTTCACTTATGTGTAGATGAGAAATGTTTCATTCTTCCTCATCATTCTGTAAATTTTTAATTTTGAGAACGACTGTTTCCTTGCCATCGGCGCCTCTTTCGCCCCTTGTTGAATAATCAAGGCTACACCATGACAAAATGCTTGCGCCTCCTGAGCACGCCGCTTTGGTTACATTTGTGACCAATCTGATCACTTGATTTGAGGTAGAAAACACCTCCCGCATCTCTTTGAAGATTGATTGGATTTGGTTTCTGAAGTGTCGATACTCAATTTCTGTTTGATCATTGCATTCCTTACGCAGCATTTGGCGCACCTTATTTTCCAAGGATGAAGCCATTTCTGCAAACGTAAGGAATGCAATGTCAGAAGAGTGAAGGAAGACTTCGCATTGCCATGGAAAGTTCCTTCTATTCAGTGCGACTTTTACTTTTTCAGCATGCAAGGCGACTTCTGGATTTGTAAAATAAAGTAGGAAAACCCCTTCTCTAGAAGTTAAGTGAACGAAGTTTTCTTTGAAGGAGTTCTTCTTTATGGATTTTTCTTTTTGATTCTGATGTTTTATAGATTTGAATTCGGAATGGAATATTTGAGCAAACTCCGTGTATTGCAAGGTGCTTATTCCTTCACAGAATGCAATGAAATCGTGAATGGAACGGTTTTTACCTTTCAAGAAAGACATGTATTTAGTGGTTTTTTGTGGATCGATTTCACCCTCCGGCGTTACTGCAAAATCGTTGTGTGCCATACTATTTCGCAGAAGGAATATATTTTTGAAATCGGAGTTGGAGAACACATCTTTCTCCTCCGGTAATTGCTTAACCAATAGGGCATAAACATCTGTAATTTTTGCTTTCCATGCAAAGGCGGTTCCAACAAAATATTCGGATTTATCAGTTTTTATTTGTGTTCCGAGAACATGTAAATATGTGTTCCTTACTTGGATTTCAAGTTTCAGAAATTGTTTTGCCATTTTCGTTTTGGTATCTTCTGCAAACACGATATCCTGTGCTGTAATGATACCTGGGTAATCGCTGGCTTCATACTCTACAAGTAATGGTCTATGCTCTTCGTTCATGAGATAAACCAGTTCTTCTAATTCAACATCTTCACTAACACGTGTCTCTATCAATTTGAATTGATTTTTTCCGATTAAATGTGTATATTGCCCAGATAATGTTTTGAGAACCAGGAAATCCCAGTTGTTTGCTTCCGAAAACAATCTAAACGCCAAATCTTGCACGACTTCATCTTCTGTGTTTTCGATTACAGCACCAAATGGATGCTGAGCAAAATAACCTGCAGTACCAGGCGTGTAGTCCGGTGTTGCAATCGTTAGAGGAAAGTCTGTTGACAGGAGTGAATCTGATTCTTGACCTCCTTCCCAATGTTTCAATGGTTGTAAGAGACTGAGTATGTGAACAATTTGTTTACTTACATCGAGATCGGTTGGT
>Ga0115001_10003399_pt1 | contig 11893 bp, 12 predicted proteins | sample ArcticOcean_MG_C_12_FD_89869 | JGI IMG/M metagenome (GOLD analysis project Ga0115001, IMG submission 89869) | Marine microbial communities from western Arctic Ocean - ArcticOcean_MG_CB8_130 | ecosystem: Environmental > Aquatic > Marine > Oceanic | place: Arctic Ocean: Canada Basin | collected... | reverse complement strand
TCAGCAGTGTAAGCTTGTGACGCATTCTTTTTTTTTCTTGATTTTGATTTTTTCTTAGTTATTGCTATTTTTTTCGTTTCTTTTTCTTCTTGCTCAGGTTTTGATATTTTACTCTCAGCTTTTATTGGGTATTGTGTCCATTTATTATTACATGAGCTACATTGAACTAATCTGCCTGAATCACTGATTGCTGCATCTGGAACGTTAAATTTTTTTTTGCAAGAATTACATTGAATAATCATATAGTTCAATAATACAGTTATTTTCACTAAACTTACATTATTTTTTTATTTTTTTTACATTATAAAATTTTTGTTGTATATCTCGGTTCTATTTAATAAGGGCGGTTAGCTCAGTTGGTAGAGCATCTCGTTTACACCGAGAGGGTCATAGGTTCGAGTCCTTTACCGCCCACCATATTAAAAAGAAGTGGGGGTGTAGCTCAGTTGGTTAGAGCGCCTGCCTGTCACGCAGGAGGTCGTGGGTTCGAGCCCCATCACTCCCGCCACTAATTTTTGTATACGGATAATTGTTAACATTTATCTAAATGTGACTAAGTAGACATGTGAAAAACTAGGTTTATTAATATACTTTAGTGTAAAATCTTAATATTATTTATTAACAATGATCTATAGTTTTTTATCTGACTACCTATCAATAATTTTATTCCTTTTTATTGCACTAGGTTTAAGCATTGGCTTTATCGTAATTAACTTTCTATCTTCACCTAGCAATCCAGATCCAGAAAAACTTTCAGCCTACGAATGTGGCTTTGAAGCTTTTGACGACTCTAGAATGGAATTTGATGTTCGTTTTTATTTAGTAGCAATACTTTTTATTATTTTTGATTTAGAAATCGCATTTTTATTTCCGTGGGCAATTTCTCTGGGTAAAATTGGTTTGTTAGGATTTTGGTCAATGATGGTTTTTTTAGCAGTATTAACTGTGGGATTTATTTATGAATGGAAAAAAGGAGCTTTAGAATGGGAGTAAAAATTAATTCTTTCGAAGAAAAAGAAAAAAAAATTCCAGATGAATTTAAGGAGCTTGCTAAAAATTTTACAGAAAATGGTTTTATAACAACCTCAACAAATAATTTAATTAATTGGGCACGCACAGGGTCGCTTCATTGGATGACATTTGGTCTAGCTTGTTGTGCGGTAGAAATGATGCAAACTTCTATGCCCAGATATGATTTAGAAAGATTTGGTGCAGCACCCAGAGCTTCACCTCGACAGTCTGATGTAATGATTGTTGCGGGGACCTTAACAAATAAAATGGCACCTGCTCTTAGAAAAGTTTATGATCAAATGCCTGAACCAAGATATGTAATATCCATGGGTAGCTGTGCTAATGGTGGTGGATACTATCATTACTCTTACTCTGTAGTGAGAGGATGTGATAAAATAGTACCTGTAGATATTTATGTTCCTGGATGCCCACCGTCTGCTGAAGCTTTATTATATGGAATACTGCAGCTCCAAAAAAAAATTAGAAGAGAAGGAACGCTTCAAAGATAATTTATGTTAATAAAAAATATTCAGGAACTTGAAAAAGTTGTTAACTCAGAACTAACAAGTAAAATATTAGAGTCTACCATTTCCTTTGATGAATTGATGATTGATGTAAGTAGTTCAAACTTAATTGATATTATTCAATTTTTAAAAATTGATGAAACTTGTAAATTTAGACAACTTATAGATATCGCTGGAGCAGATTTCCCTACAGAAGAAAAAAGATTTAAACTTATATATTTACTTCTTTCCCATGAAAATAATTTAAGAATTAAAATATCTACAAGCGTTGAGATGGGAAAAAAAATTAAGTCATTAACTAAAATCTTTCCTTCAGCAAATTGGATGGAAAGAGAAGTTTTTGATATGTACGGTATAGAATTTGAAAATCATCCAGACTTAAGAAGAATTCTTACGGACTATAATTTTGAAGGCTACCCACTCAGAAAAGATTTTCCTTTAACTGGATTTAAAGAGGTTAGATATAGTGAAAAAGATAAAAAAGTAATATATGAACCGGTAAAATTAGAACAGAATTATAGAAATTTTGATCTTCAGAGCCCTTGGGAGGGAACAAAATATATCAAAAAAATAAATAAAAAAGAAATAGATGATAAAAAAAAATAAAACATTAACTTTAAATTTTGGACCACAACATCCAGCGGCGCACGGTGTTCTGCGGCTGATTTTAGAGTTAGATGGAGAAATTGTAGAAAAAGCTGACCCACATATTGGTTTGTTACATCGTGGCACTGAAAAACTTATCGAACATAAAACTTATACTCAAGCATTACCTTATTTTGATAGGTTGGACTATGTAGCTCCTATGAATCAAGAGCATGCCTTTGCTTTGGCAACAGAAAAACTATTAAATATAGAAGTTCCTATAAGAGCTAAATATATCAGGGTTTTATTTTGTGAAATTGGAAGAATTTTAAGTCATATATTGAATGTTACAACTCAAGCATTAGATGTTGGTGCATTAACTCCTTCTCTATGGGGCTTTGAAGAAAGAGAAACTTTAATGACATTTTACGAAAGAGCTTCTGGATCAAGACTTCATGCTAATTATTTTCGAACAGGTGGTGTTCATCAAGATTTACCAACAAAATTAATTGAAGACATAGGAATTTTTTGCGAAACTTTTCCAAAAATAATAGATGATTTAGAAAAATTATTAACTGACAATAGAATATTTAAACAAAGAAATGTGGAAATAGGTATTGTATCAAAGCAAGAAGCTTTAGATCACAGTTTTTCAGGTGTAATGATAAGAGGTTCTGGTATACCATGGGATTTAAGAAAATCTCAGCCTTATGAGTGCTATAAAGATTTAGAATTTAAAATTCCCATAGGCAAAAATGGAGATTGCTATGACAGATATCTTTGTAGGGTAGAAGAAATGAGAGAGAGTGTAAAAATAATCAAACAATGTTTGAAGCAAATGCCTAAAGGACCAGTTAAAACAATTGATGGAAAGATTTCTCCACCGAATAGAACAGAATTAAAAGAATCGATGGAAGCTTTGATTCATCATTTTAAGTTATTCACTGAGGGATATAGAGTGCCAGCTGGAAATGTTTATACAGCTGTAGAAGCTCCAAAAGGTGAGTTTGGGGTATATTTAATTTCAGACGGTAGTAACAAACCGTACAGATGTAAAATTAGAGCACCAGGGTTTTCACATTTACAGGCTATGGATTACTTAATAAGAGGCCATATGTTAGCCGATGTACCTGCTGTACTCGGTTCTCTTGATATCGTTTTTGGGGAAGTTGATAGATGAGTATTAAAAAAGTGCACGATAATCAGCCTAAAGAATTTTTTTTTTCACAAGATAATTTATTAATGGCTATTAAAATTTTAAAAAAATACCCTAAAGAAAATAAAAAAAGTGCTGTAATGCCATTACTTTATTTAGCGCAAAAACAAAATCAAAATTGGATACCTTTAGCTGCCATGAAGTATATTGCTAAATATTTATCTATTTCTTATATAAATGTTTATGAAGTAGCAACATTCTATTCAATGTATAACTTAGCCCCTGTCGGCAAGTACTTCGTTCAAGTATGTACAACTAGCCCTTGTTTGATTAGAGGAGCTAACAAAATAGTAGAGGTCTGTAAGAAAAAAATATCTCATAATGAGAATCAGATTTCAAAAAATGGTAAATGTTCCTGGGTTGAAGTTGAATGTTTAGGTGCTTGTGTCAGCGCTCCAATGATGCAAGTAAATGAAGATTATTTTGAAGATTTAGATGAAAAAAACGCTGCTGACATAATACAGTCCTTGATTGAGGATAAACCTCTAAAATCTGGATCTTATAGAGGAAGAAAAAATACAGCGCCAGAAAAAATAAAAAATTCAAATGGAGTAAAACATGCTTAAGGAAGAAAACAAGATTTTCAAAAATTTATATAATGATTTCGGTTGGGAAATAGAAAAGTCTTTAGATAATGGAGATTGGAAAAACACTAAAGAAATATTATCAAAAGGAAGAGAATGGATAATTAATGAAATCAAATTATCTGAACTTAGAGGACGTGGAGGTGCAGGTTTTTCAACTGGTTTAAAATGGTCATTTGCACCTAAAGAAGTAGGGTCAAGACCACATTATCTTATAATAAATGCTGATGAATCTGAACCCGGAACATGTAAAGATAGAGACATATTAAGGTTTGAGCCTCAAAAATTAATCGAAGGTTGTTTAATATCTGGATATGCAGTCAATGCCCATGTTTGTTATATTTATATAAGAGGAGAATATTTTAATGAAGGAAATAGACTTCAAGAAGCTATAGATCAAGCTTATAAAAAAAATTATCTAGGAAAAAATGCATGTGGCTCGGGCTGGGATTTTGATATTCATATTCATTTTGGTGCCGGTGCGTATATATGTGGTGAAGAAACAGCTTTACTTGAAAGCATTGAAGGTAACAAAGGTCAACCAAGACTTAAACCTCCGTTCCCAGCTTTAGTCGGCTTATATGGATGCCCAACTATAGTAAATAACGTTGAAACTATTGCGGTAGTTCCAACAATTCTTAGAAGAGGTGGAAAATGGTTCGCTTCTCTTGGTAAACCCAAAAATACTGGGACAAAAATATTTTGTATATCCGGAAATGTAAATTCACCCTGCAACGTTGAAGAAGAGATGGGAGTCACCCTGAAGGAATTAATAGAAAAACATGCTGGTGGCGTTATAGGAGGGTGGGACAACCTATTAGCAGTAATACCAGGAGGGTCTTCAATGCCTCTTTTGCCTAAAAATATTTGCGACACAATTTCTATGGATTTTGATTCATTAATTGCAAATAAAAGTGGACTAGGAACTGCAGGTATAGTTGTTATTAATAAAGATCAAGACATTGTTGCCTTCATGGCTCGGATAGCTAGATTTTATAAACATGAAAGCTGCGGTCAATGCACACCATGTCGAGAAGGCTCTGGATGGATGTGGAGAATTCTGGATAGAACGGCTAAAGGAAAAGCCACTCATTCTGATATAAACTTATTATCTGATGTTACTAAACAAATAGAAGGTCATACAATCTGTGCATTTGGTGAGGGATCCGCTTGGCCAGTACAAGGACTACTAAGACATTTTAGAAAAGAAATTGATAAACGTTGTAGTGATGAACCATTAATTAAGAAAAAAAGAAAGATACCTTATTTAGTGGATCAACACTTACTAGAAAATAAAGATGCCTAAAATAAATATAAACGGTAAAGAAGTAGAATTTGAAAAGGGAATGACAGTCTTGCAAGCCTGTGAGCTTGCAGACGTTGAGATACCGAAATTTTGTTATCATGAAAAATTATCTATAGCTGGAAATTGTAGAATGTGTCTTGTTGAATTAGAAAAATCTCCAAAACCAATAGCATCATGTGCTATGCCCGCAACTGAAGGAATGAATATTAAGACAAATACTGCGTTTGTAGAAAAAGCAAGAAAAGGTGTTATGGAATTTTTATTAGCTAACCATCCACTAGATTGTCCAGTGTGCGATCAAGGGGGAGAATGTGACTTACAAGATCAGTCATTATTTTACGGTATGGATAAATCTAGATTTTCAGAAGACAAAAGGAATGTTAAAGAAAAATACATGGGCCCACTTATAAAAACACAAATGACAAGGTGTATACACTGCACTCGTTGTGTAAGATTTGCCAGTGAAGTTGCAGGTGTACCAGAAATAGGTGCGATAGGTAGGGGTGAAAATATGGAGATTACCACTTATTTGGAAAAATCAATGGATTCAGAACTATCAGCAAATGTAATAGATTTATGTCCTGTAGGTGCACTAACTTCAAAACCATACGCTTTTGAAGCAAGACCTTGGGAGCTTAAAAAAACAGAAAGTATTGATGTTATGGATGCTATTGGCTCAAACATAAGAATTGATACCTATGGTTGGGAAGTAAAAAGAATTTTACCAAGATTAAATAACGACATAAATGAAGAATGGATTTCTGATAAGACAAGGTATGCATGTGATGGTTTGTTAAAACAAAGGTTAGATGTTCCTTATGTTAAGAAAGACAACAAATTAATCAAATCTAATTGGGATGATGCTCTTGAAACAATTGCTAAAAAGATTAAAGAATTTAAACCTGACCAGCTAGCAGGGCACGTAGGAGATATGACTTCTTTGGAAAATACTTTAGCATTTAAGAAATTCTTTGAACAATTAAGATGTTCAAATCTAGAGTGTAGAGAGAGAAAATTTTATATAAACAAAGAAGATAAAATTAATTATACCTTTAATTCTTCCATAAATGGAATTGAAGAATCTGACCTTATATTGTTAATAGGGTGCAACCCAAGGCTCGAAGCAACGATGGTCAATGCTAGAATTAGAAAAGCATACAATCTAAATAAAATAAAAATTTACTCTATAGGAGATCCTGGCGATCTTACTTATGAATATACAATCGTTGGAAATAATACAAAAGATGTTGCAAATTTAACTAATGATGAAAGTAAATTAAGCAAAGATATGAAGTTATCAAAAAAACCCATTGTAATAATAGGTGAATCTGCTTTAGAAATGAAAAGTGGCCAATTCATTTTTGAAGAAATCAAAGAATATTTAAATAAAAATAATTTTATTAGGGAAGAGTGGAATGCATTAAATGTTTTAATTCAAAATGCATCTACAGTTGGTTCGCTGGATTTAAAATTAATTAACTCTACAAAAGAAAATAATTTTCAATTTTTTGATAAATTAGAAAATAATAATTACAAATTCTTATACTTATTAGGTTCAGATAATTTAAATATAAATAAAAATGACGAATTTATAGTTTACCAAGGAAGCCATGGTGATAGAGGTGCTGAAATTGCAGATGTGATACTACCCAGTGCTGCATACACAGAACAAAATGGTCTTTATATAAATTTAGAGGGAAGAGTACAAGAGTGCAGAAAGGCATCATATCCTCCTGGAGCCGCTAAAGAAGATTGGAAAATTTTTAATCTAATACTTAAGAATTTAGAAAAAAAAGATTTATATAAAGATCAGTTATCTATAAAAAACGATGTAATTAAAATAATTCCAAATTTCTCCGATATAGATTTACTACCTAAAAAAAAATTTAATCAAATCAATAAACCCAACACTTACTTTTATGAAGAAACTATAAAAATTAATAAAATTGATTATTATTTTACAAACTCAATTGCCAGAGCCTCCAAAACTATGGCTGAATGTAGAAGCGTTAAAAAAAAAGAATTAAAAGATGGCACAATTAATTAAATGGAATATTTAAATATTTTTTATCAAGAATTATATAAAATTTTATTTTTGTTAATTCCAATACTTGTTTCAGTTGCTATGATTGTTTGGCTGGATAGACGGATATGGGGTTTAGTTCAAAAAAGAAAAGGCCCAAATGTTGTTGGTCCTTTTGGACTTCTTCAAACTCTTGCAGATGCCTTGAAGTATATGTTTAAGGAAATAATTATTCCAGCGAGCGCAAATAAACCAATATTCATTTTAGCCCCAATAGTTACGATGACTTTAGCTCTAATAGCCTGGGCGGTTATACCAATGAGTGCAACTATGATTTTAGCTGATATTAATGTTGGTGTTTTATATATTTTTGCTGTTTCGTCATTAGGAGTATACGGTATAATTATGGGTGGTTGGGCCTCAAATTCTAAGTATCCATTTCTAGGCGCAATAAGATCTGCAGCCCAAATGATTTCTTATGAAGTATCTATCGGAATAATTATAATTAACGTTTTACTTTGCGTAGGCTCTTTGAATTTAAAAGATATTGTTCTTGCGCAACAAAATTTATGGTTTGTGGTTCCTTTATTTCCTATGTTTGTAGTTTTTTTTATTTCAGCTTTAGCAGAGACAAACAGACCACCTTTTGACTTGCCTGAAGCAGAAGCAGAACTTGTTGCTGGATATCAAACAGAATATTCAGGTATGATGTATGCAATGTTTTGGTTAGGGGAGTATGCAAATATATTATTAATGTGCGCTTTAGGGTCCATATTATTCTTAGGTGGGTGGCTTCCATTAATAGACATTTTTCCTTTAAATTTAATCCCAGCACCAATTTGGATGATATTAAAAATACTTTTTTTATTCTTTTTATTTGCACTAGTTAAAGCTATTGTTCCAAGATATAGATATGATCAATTAATGAGATTAGGCTGGAAGGTATTTCTTCCTTTTTCATTAATATATGTTGTCTTAACAGCAAGTTTTTTATTTTATTTTAATTTACTACCAGGTCAGGCTTATTAAATGAAATTAAACAGAATTATAAAAACTATATTTTTAGCTGAGTTTGTAAGTGCTCTATTTTTAGCAATTAAAGAAATATTCAAGCCATCAAAAACTATAAATTACCCTCACGAAAAAGGTTCTATCAGCCCAAGGATGAGAGGAGAACATGCGTTAAGAAGATATCCAAGTGGGGAAGAAAGATGCATAGCCTGTAAACTTTGTGAGGCAGTTTGTCCGGCTCAGGCAATCACTATAGAATCTGCAGAAAGATCTGATGGAAGTAGAAAAACAACTAGATACGATATTGATATGTTAAAATGCATTTATTGTGGTTTATGTCAGGAGTCTTGTCCAGTAGATGCAATAGTTCAAGGACCTAATTTTGAATTTGCAACTGAAACAAGGGAAGAACTTTATTACAATAAAGAAAAACTATTAGATAATGGCGATAGATGGGAAACTGTTCTCGCAAAAAATATTAAATTAGATAAACCGTATAGATAAATGTTAGCACATGCATTCTTTTTTTATTTTTTTTCTGCGATAGCTATATTTTCAGCTTTAATGGTTATTACTGCAAGAAGTACAATTAATTCAGTATTTTTTTTAATTTTAGATTTTATTTCAGTCGGCTGCCTTTTTATTATGATAGGAGCTGAATTTTTAGGTATGATACTTTTAATAGTATATGTAGGAGCAGTTGCAGTACTTTTTCTATTTGTTGTTATGATGCTAAATGTAGCCTCCCAAAAACAATCATGGTTCTCTGGGAAAAAGGCAACTCACATACCGTCTGGATTAATAGTTAGCATTCTAATTCTACTGGAGCTTCTAGTTATAGTCGGTGGATGGAAATACAAAGAAGATATATTAAGTAGCAGCAGCTTAATTGTTAATGAAAATATATCAAATACGCATCAAATAGGATTAGTAATGTATACAGATTATATATTGTATTTTCAAATGTCAGGATTAATATTACTCCTATCAATGATCGGAGCTATTTTATTAACATACAGAAAACGTGAAGCTGTTAAAACCCAAAGTTACATCAATCAAATTTCAAGAGAGCCATCCACATCTATAGAACTTAAAAAAGTTGATTTCAATAAAGGGGTTAAAGTTGATGATTGAGATTGGACTAGGACATTATTTAACTTTGGCAGCGATTATATTTTTTTTAGGAGTAGTTGGTATTTTTTTAAATAGAAAAAATGTAATCGTAATTTTGATGTCAATTGAGTTAATATTGTTAGCGGTAAATATCAATTTAATTTCATTTTCTATTTTTAGTGATGATATTGTTGGGCAAATATTTACAATGATAACATTAACAGTTGCAGCGGCAGAAGCAGCAATAGGTTTGGCTATAATTGTAGTTTTTTATAGAAATAAAGGATCAATACGTGTCGAAGATATTCATGGCATGAAAGGTTAAATGGAATACATTTTATTATTTTTACCTTTATTAGGTTCCATACTTGGTTATTTAGGAAAATCTATAAAGTTTTTTTTTTCAGAAATAATAACGAGTCTTTTTATTTCAATATCAGCAATATTATCCATTATAATTTTTTACAAAGGAATAAATTTTAATGACTATGGTAATTACAAAATATTTACATGGATTAATTCAGGAGATTTCGTAGCAAATTGGTCGATCAATATTGACCCATTAAGCTCTGTAATGCTAGTCGTTGTAACGCTCGTATCTGCTTTAGTTCATGTTTATTCAATAGGATACATGAGTCGCGATCCTCATAAACCGAGATTTATGTCCTATCTATCATTGTTCACTTTTTCAATGCTGGCTTTAGTAGTCTCTGATAATTTTTTACAATTATTTTTTGGTTGGGAGGGTGTGGGCTTATGTTCTTATCTTCTAATAGGTTTTTGGTACAAAAAAGAATCTGCAAATAATGCTGCGATCAAAGCATTTATAGTAAACCGTGTTGGAGATTTTGGTTTAGCTATTGGCATTTTTTTAATCTTTTATCATTTAGGAACTATAAATTTTAGTGAAGTTTTTGAACTAATTCCAATGAATATAGATAAAGAAATCTTTTTTTTGGGGCGGGAATTAAATTTTATTACTGTAACTTGTTTATTTTTATTCATTGGCGCAATGGGAAAGTCAGCACAATTTTTATTACACACATGGCTACCAGATGCTATGGAAGGGCCAACGCCTGTCTCTGCATTAATACATGCAGCAACCATGGTAACGGCCGGCGTTTTTCTAGTAGTTAGATGCTCTCCAATATTTGAATATTCACAATTTGCACTAAATCTAGTTGCAATAGTCGGGATGTTTACTGCGGTTTTTGCCGCTTCAGTTGCTTTAGTGCAAAATGATATAAAAAAAATAATAGCCTACTCAACTTGCAGTCAATTAGGTTATATGTTTTTTTCAGCGGGCATAGGGGCTTATCATGTAGCAATATTTCATTTATTTACACATGCTTTTTTTAAAGCACTTTTATTCTTAGGCTCTGGTTCTGTGATTCATGCATTTAAAGATGAGCAAGATATTAGAAATATGGGGGGTGTGTGGAAAAAATTACCTTATACATATTTGTTGATGATTATAGGCACTCTTGCTTTAACTGGATTTCCTTTTCTATCTGGCTTTTATTCGAAAGACGCAATTATAGAATTTGCTTACTTTAAACATTCTAGCGTTGGAAATTATGCTTTAGTGATTGGTATTTTCACAGCATTTTTGACTGCTATTTATTCCTGGAGACTAATTTTAAAAACATTTCATGGCCCATATAATAATAAAACTTTGCCGATAGAAAAAACCCATGAATCACCAGCAATAATGATTATTCCATTAGTATTCTTAAGTTTTGGAGCAATACTTGCTGGATATATGTTTAAAGAAATTTTTATAGGAAGTCATAGTTATGAATTTTGGAGATCTTCAATCTTTTTTTTAGAGACAACCAAACATGATCATGTGCCTTTATGGCTTTTGATAATTACGCCCGTTTTAGTTATTTCAGCTATACCTATTTCCTATTATTATTTTATAAAAAATACACATGTTGTTGAAGGATTTAAAAAAACAAATGAACAACTTTATAAATTTTTATTAAACAAATGGTATATAGATGAACTTTTTGACTTAATAATTGTTAATCCAATAAAAAAACTTGGGCTTATTTTTTGGAAAAAAGGTGATAGAGATATTATTGATAGATTTGGACCTGATGGAATATCAAAAATAATTAAATCAATTTCAAATAAAGCTGTTCAATTACAAAGTGGCTATATATATGATTATGCTTTTGTCATGCTTATTGGTCTTAGTGCTTTAATAACATTTTTAATATTAAATTAATATGAATTTTCCTATTTTATCTTCAGTAATATTCTTACCGCTGCTTGGATCATTTTTTATCTTACTCTCTCGCTCACAAAACAACAATCAAGGTGCTATATATGTCTCGTTATTTACTAGCCTGGCAAATTTGGTTTTATCATTATTTCTTTGGTATGTTTTTGATAACGCAGAAACAGAATTCCAATTCGTTGAGGAGAAAAATTGGATTAGTGGATTTATTAAATTTAAACTAGGTGTAGATGGAATTTCAATACTGTTCATTGTTCTCACAGCTTTAATTACTC
>Ga0115001_10003392_pt1 | contig 11903 bp, 10 predicted proteins | sample ArcticOcean_MG_C_12_FD_89869 | JGI IMG/M metagenome (GOLD analysis project Ga0115001, IMG submission 89869) | Marine microbial communities from western Arctic Ocean - ArcticOcean_MG_CB8_130 | ecosystem: Environmental > Aquatic > Marine > Oceanic | place: Arctic Ocean: Canada Basin | collected... | reverse complement strand
TTTAGGGTTTCATACACGAAGTTTCAATTTGATTAAAGTTGATTAAAAAGTAATATATAACGCATTATATTATAAAACCATCTATTACTTGAGAGCGTTCGCACGCGCGCGCGAAGCTTTCATTCTAAGCTTTCGTTCGTTCGTTGAAAATCGTACGATCGATCGTTTAATAACACCACGAAAACAGATGTTTACTTTTTTAAACTCTGTCGTGTACGTTTTTTATCACACCACTAAAAAAGCTAATATGTACTCCTTCCTATTTTATTCGCAAAACAAAAAACCAAAACTGCAAAAGCGCACGAATAAACTATGTGACAAACGCTTTGCCGAAGAAGAAAGATAAAAAAATGATGCGATTGTTAATGTTACATCTGTAATCTTCTATAGCGTTCGGCGGCATGCGCGGATGCACTCGTCGTCGATACTCCCACTCGTTTTTGTTTAATGTCTGCTTTAATTTTCAAAAAGTAGTTCTCGGCATCTCTCCACGCGGCGGTGCCGCCGTGTTCCGCTTGACCGGATTCGATCATATCCGAGATCGCGGATATGATGTGCTGCACAGTCTGCTCGTCCACTGCTGAGCACTTCTCGAGTTCAAAAAAGTATAAGTGTTTATTCAACACGTGCGCGTATAAGCCGAGAGATTCGCCTGGACTAACGCCTAAAGCGCGAGCGGCTTGGTTTGCGATTTTCAAAGCTTTGTTGAGACATTTCTTGACGCCTTCAGAGTCTCTTATTGCTTCGCTTTTTAAAGACCAGAATAAATGAGCGCAGTTCGCGGCAGCCGCGCATTGATCAGCTCTTCGTAATAAACGATTCGCGAACGTCGCGCAGTGGTGTACTAAAGCGTCTCGATTTTCTTCTTCTAAATTTATGCACGTTTGCAAAGCACCGATGAGATAGGTTAAACCTCGGTTTTGCGCCCTCGAATCAGTCGAAAGCTTCTCGTCAAAGGTTTCAAACGCTCGTTCGAAGAACTCGTAGGAAATATCGGATAGTTTTGCGGCATCTGCGAACATACCGGCTTCGGCCCACGCGACTAAACCGCGTTCGGCACAACCGGGAATTTCAGAAAACCGTTCCGCGGATTGGTGCGTGATTTGAAGCGTCTTCTTCAACGTCGCTTGAAGATAGTTTTCGAACGTTTCGAGTTCTTCAAACGATCGCTTGGACGTTTTAGTGGCGGCTAAATCGTTAGTACTATCATTGTCGTCGTTGTTGTTATTACTACTCACATTACTGTTGTTGTCGTTATTGTTATTATTCTTTTGTTTGTTCTCTTCGACTTCGCGTTCGCTCAATAATTCTTTTGCAAATCGCATGGACGAGTAACACAACGCTGGCAACGTGAATCGCATACGTTTTTCACCTCCAGTGAATAACGTTACTTTCGCCAATTTTAACAAATGTAATTGCGCGTCCCAATCGTGCGGGCAATGGATTTTGTGAAGCAATTTCGCAACATCCATTTGTTCCTCTGCAAATTGCGCATCTTCTTCGTCTTCGACTGTAGCGTATGCCGCCGACGACGCGGTAGCGGTATTAGTAGAAGTGGTAGAAGCTTGTTGTTGTTGTTGTTGTTGTTGTTGAGAATTCTTACCCTCCAAAAATTCTCTTTTCTCACGCAACGATAAAGTATCTAACAATTCATCGCTTTCTCTCGCGGGCGGCGTGTTCAAATCAGTCATTTCGTACGATTTAGAATCGTCATCTCTCAACAAAGGTGCTATGAATTTGAAAAGAGTTTCGCAAGTTTTCACGTCGCTTAACGGTTTATCGGATTTCAAAACGCCGCGCACGATTGCCAAAGCGCAATCGCGCCCGGCCGTTTTCGGATTTAACAACTTCAAAGCTTTTGGAAACGCGTTTAAAGATAGTGCTACATCTACCGTGAATATTTCGAGAGGAATCGCGAGCAAGTTGACGAGCGCGGATACCGCTCGAGGATCGCGAATGTATCTTTGCGGCGACATCGATAAACGAGTTTCATCTTCGCTCGTGACGTTATGCGCGTCGAACGCTTTCGCGACGCCGACTAAAATTTCGTTCATTTTATCGACATCATTCGGATATTGTTTCAACGAAAAGTCCGCAATCGCTGCATATATTTGCACAATCTCTAACGCCGACATTTCCCTATTTTCAATTGCAATCATTTGCGCTCGGTTTAAGAAAACTTTCACGCAGTCTCTCTTATCGAACTCGATCCTTCTCATACTTCTCTCCTCGGCGGATTCAGCTTCGTCTAAATAAGCCGATAGGCGTTCGCTTAAACTCGCAAAAATTGCCGACGATTGTACGGTTGGTTTCAACGAACACACCGCGCTTAAGAATTCACTACACGTTGCCAAATGATACTCCGACGGAAACGCTTGCGCTAACGCGAGCATTAAATACGGCTGCGCAACGTCGTCTCGACAATTCACAATTTGTTCTAAAATTCTCGGCAGCACGCTTTCGGCGTACATCTCAATATCTACTCCTTCTAATTGCGATAATACTGTCAAATTCTTCCCGACGATATCTCTTAACTCCAAACGTTCTTTTTCTCTCCTTTCGCGCTCCATTTGTGAAACTTGTTGCGCGCCTCCGTGTCTTTGCATGCGTACCCATAACTTATTCATCTCCGTAAAATTATTTAAAGTGAACTCGATCGAATCCTCGACAGTACCGCCTCCGTTCTTTTCTAACTCATTCCCTCGATCTGGTAACAACCTTTTTGCCATTTGTGCTAAATACGCTCTCAAAAACAAACCATGCACTGGATGCTGCGCTCCCTTTGCCATCTCGACTAAATCCCTCAAAACATCCCGCGCCTTCCCCTCCCTCGACTCGACATAAACGACCCCAACGCACGTCAATAAATATAACCTAGGCAGAACGTTCCCGGCATGTTGCACGAGCTCGTATAACTCCATCGCGGTTCTCCCGTGTCTCTCGCGTTCTTGAAAAAACGCTCTCAAATGTTCCAACTCGCGCGTTAAATAGACGTGTAAATCGTAATACCGCTTCGGCGATAACTGATGCGTCCTTAGCTCACCGAGCATCGCCGACGCGTTCTTCAACGAATCCCTCAAGTTATTCTCCCCCTATTTAATAATGGGAACAAAACGGACGCGAAGAAATCAAACAACACTCAGTGAGCGAGCGCTCTCTCTTCACTTCTCTTCAGCTCTTCAGCTCGAGAGCGGCGAAATCAATCAATCAATCAAATTCAAACGACGAACAGATCAGAAAAAGGGAACAGAACAGAACAGGGCTTCGCTCGTACTCGATGAAATTCTTAAACACGTGACCCTCCGCGCTACTAATGAAACGAGAACAGGAAGAAGAGAATACGAAAACACGACTACGAATAAACTAAGAAATGATTACCGTGGCCATTTTCATTTGTTGCGAATGTTTCTTAACGGTTAATAAAGCGTCTTCGAGCCATACGTTTTGTTCTTCGTCGTCCGCGAATGTAGATGATTCCATTTTTTGATTCGATTCGATTTGGGTTTAAGTAATGACGTGGTTTTTAGTGCAAACGGAGAGCCTGTTTTGATAGCGTGTGATTTATGACGGTGATGTTTCATACTTTTGTCTGTCAATAGTGATGAGTAATTGAGAAGAAACACACCTATTACATTTTCGCGATTGGCTGTTGCGTACGAACCACCCGCGAGAAGCTACGAAACGCGGATATTTTTCTCATAATTCATCGGTATGGGCATTAGTTTGCTAGTGCGTAATTTAAGCAAACGTGGTGGTTGCAATCGCGAGCTTCGAGACAAGTTTGCGAATCTCGCGAGTTCTTCGCGTAAGCGTTTCGAGGACGTCCAAGCGCGACCGTTAATGGTAGCGCGCGCGCACGCGTCCACGCATACATAGGACATTAATTCTCAAAAGCAATACTTAACCATTGAAAGGTTGCCTACAATTGCTAATCGATCGTCGCTCGATTTCAATCACAACGTTTCACGCTTCTCGCGCCCGGACAGGATGTGATGTTCGGAGTTTTTGTTCGTTGCAACTATCCATTTCGGCTGATAATCCCATCCAACATCATCATCTCAAAGCGATCTCCAATCGTGCGATTGAAAATAACTCGTGAATATTAAACTTCGTTCGCAATTGAGTCCAACTCTGTTCTAATAATCGCCTTGCGACCACCTCTAAATCATGAACGTGAAGAAATATAAATTTTTCTGATCAAACTCGTTTGATTTCCTCGCGTTAATATGTTCGTTCGAACGAATATCTCCTCGATCGCTCGATGAACAACGAACAACAAACAACTTTCTCTGTGCATTTCCACACACACACACAGACACGCGCGCTCTCTAGTTCGTCATATTTTTGGTAGTCCTTCCAAAAACGTGATAAAAAGTTTGACCGGAAAATTTAATAGACCGCCATATCAAAAACCTCCACAAAAAGATATCACGCATCTCCTACGCTCGACACAAAAGGAAGCGCTCCAAGGACCGTCGCAGGACATGTTCGCAACGCTACGCATGATCCAGCAAAACCACGCAGTCGCTTCTGATCACAAGTTTCAGAAGAAGAAAAAATCTTCCCAATCGCGCGTGAGATCATCGAGCGCTGCGAATAAAACGTCGTCAACAACGACATCATCAGCAACGACGACGGTAGTAATAAAGAGGAAGATTCTTCCTCTGCGACAGATTTCGGGACAAATACGAACGCGACAACGGTTGGAGCGCAAAGAAAAAGCGAGAGGGGAGAATTTGGTCGTGAACGGTACCGCGCAGAAAGTGAACCGAACACGAACGAGGCTATGGTCGGACGATGAAGAAGATGTTTCAATAGTTGCAGTGCTGAGATGTGTGATGTTCACTTTATGGACGTTCGCGTTGGCTATTCCGTTGTTCTTGACGATGTGTTTAATGTTCCCGTTTGTATACGTGTTCGATAAGACGAGGAGGAACGCGTTGTCGTTCGTGAACGATGTGTGGGCCGTGTGTTCGACGACGCCGTTTGTGAAGATTACGGTCACCGGGCGCGAGAATTTACCGAAATCGGACGAAGCTGCCGTATACGTCGCGAACCATCAGAGTTTCATGGATATATTTAGTTTATTTCATTTACGGAGGCCGTTTAAGTTCATCTCTAAAACGAGCAATTTCGTTATTCCAATAATTGGTTGGTCCATGTTCTTAACCGGTCACGTACCTCTAAAAAGAACCGACAGAAGGTCGCAAATGGAAACCTTGAAGATTTGCCGCGAAACTTTACAAAAATCCGGCTCGGTCTTATTCTTCCCCGAAGGCACGAGAAGCCAAGACGGTTTAATGCAAGACTTCAAAAAAGGAGCGTTCTCCGTCGCCGCGAAAGAAAACTGTCCAGTCATTCCAATTACGTTAGTCGATACCGGGAAAGTCATGCAAAACGGTAAGGAGTGGATGTTACGCCGGCGCGAAATAAAAGTCATCGTACATCCGAGGATAGATCCGAGCGAAGATGCTGATTATTTAACCTCTAAAGCCTTCAAGACTATTAAAGAGTCGCTCGTCATGAACAGCTAAGTAAGTAAATATATAACTATAGATAGAGAGAGAGAGAGCTAAACATTTGTACTGCTACTATACGACTTAAAGACGTCGTCACAAAAAAGCTCTCTTTTGAAGCCCTAATTAAAAGCGCTCCAAAGCGCTTAAAATCCGTCAAAAATTCTCACTCTCATCGAAATCAACTTCTAAGATGTCTTCGCACATTTTCTCTCCGTTCAACGCCCTCGTCGCGTCCGAATCGATCGAGTTCTTGCAAGCGCATTTCCACATTTCATTCACAGTTTTGGAAATCCTCATCAAATCCATTCTCCTCTTCTTCATGTTTACGATATATTCAATCTATTCATCGAAAAGGAAATTGAGCGAGAGCGGGATTAAAGAGATCTTAAGAGTGAGAATGATCCCGAAAATTTTAAGGAAAAACTCAATCTATCACTCTCGGAAAGTTTCGGAGGACGATTTCGGAAAACTGAACAATCGGGACAAATCAGAAGATGGACTGTTGAAACGAATGGATGAACGAATAAAGAAAACTGACGAGCGAGTCGTAGGAGCAATACAGTTCGGATGTCCATTTGCACACGTAGGGAACGCGAAACATGCGAGGACTGTTTTAAGAGACGGTGGTTCGGAGAAGATGCCCGCGTATGGTGCGTTTAGGCGCTTTGCCGGGAGAGGGATATTTACCGCGACGGGCGAAGAGTGGGAAGCGAAGAGGGCCGAGGTCTTGAAGGCTTTTGGGGAGGTCGGAATGGAGAAGTTAAGGGATGTCGCCGAGAGGAGGGGTGAGGAGTTAGTGAGCGAGTTGGAGGAAATCGTTGTCGTCGGTGAGGGCGATAGTGATGGAGTCGTGACGACGATGTTGCCTACGTTGCAGAGAGTTGCTTTAAGGATTACGTTTGAGTATTTGACCGGGAAATCGATCGAAGACGCTTTTAGAGAATATTTAGCACTAGTAGTAAGAGGAGGAGGAGATGATGATAATGTAAGTAGTAGTAGTAGTAGTAGTAGTAGTAGTAGTAACAGTAGAAAAAACATGAATTGGAAAGAGATTGAGACGGAATATTTAGACAGCGCGACGATTTTAAGACGCATAATCCCGGCCAGAGCGCGTTCGATGTGGATAGTTTCAGATTTCCTATATTATAATTTTTCGAGCGTTGGTAAACAAGAACATGAGACTATCGTTAAAGCGAAATTCTTAGCCACGCTTGCAGTGAAAACATGCGCTAAAGATTCAGCTTTGATGAAGATCATGAACGGGAAAGCGCACATGAAACGATCGAGCGATCCCGTAGACGAAGCGACGACGTTGTTATTCGCTGGACACGATACGCAAAGCGCGACAATGTGTTGGGGGATCCTCGAGCTCATTAAACACGAAGAAGTGCAAGACGCTTTAAGAAAATCGTTGCAACAACGAAATAATAATAATAATACGACGGCGGCGGCGGCGGACTATGATAATAATAATAATAATATGATCAACAACAACAACATAGCCACGTCACAAGGCAAACCAGAGCTCGAAGCCGTCATCCGCGAGACGCTTCGTTTACATCCAGTCGCACCGCTCGTCGTGCGCCAAATAAAAAAACAATCTGTATTTTTAGAAAAAGACTTGGCCATTCCAAAAGGCGCAGCCGCGTGTGTATGGTTACACGTCGCGCATAGAGATCCGGAAGCGTTCAAAGACCCAGATTCGTTCATGCCGTCGCGCTGGTACTCTTCGGACGAAAATGTTCTTCGTAGACTGGTCAAAAACGACGAAAACAAAATGAACTCCTCCAACGAAGAAAGCGAACAACAACTCACGTTAATAAAACCTGGACAAGCGTACCAACCATTCGCGAGCGGCAGTCGTAGCTGCGTCGGACAGCACATCGCACTCGCCACTCTCCGAGTCGTCTTTGGTAAACTTTGCGAACATTTTCGATTCACTGAAAGCGGACTGACGAAATCGATCGATTCCGAAATGCTCCCGAGCGCAGGATTCACGGTTACCCCTATTCACGGTTGCCGCGTTAGAATCTCAATCGCTCACTAATGTATTTTCTTTCTGACGCGTCGTCGTAGTTTTTAATGTAGGTCATGTCAAGTACAGTACTATTTATGCACGAAACCTTTCGGCGGTACTAAGTCTGCGTTGATTCCTAACCACCGAGAACTCCAAACAACGCTCGCGATAGTGCATTGGACTGACAGCACCTTCCTCTTTCCATTTGCACTATCGTTCACTATTTCAATCATAAAACCTAACCGTCCTAACGACGCAGGGAAATCCGGAAATGTCCGTCCGGAATTACACTTCCGGAAATAGCGTTATTAGGGGATGTAGGGTTTTTTCTTAATAATTTTTAAAGTTTTTTACACCGTCCACGTAAAATTTTCGCGCGAGTGTCCACTACGACGACGAAAGCTGCGACTTAAAAGATCGATCATGATGCCACGATTTTTTTCCATCGACATCATCGTTAAACATTCGTTCGTTTATAAGGAAACGTGTCGGATTTACGATTTGAAAGAAAGTAAAACGTAAAGAGGAAATTAAAAGTACGAGATCTTTTGCGTCCAAAATAAGTTGTATTTAATGTTTGACTTCTTTCAAAGACATTGTTTTTGATCAATCAGTGCACTAAAATCAAACAAATAAACGAATGATATCATTGGTTCCCAACGCATTTCACCGCATTATAACCTTGTGATATCAAAAAAAACTTCGCGGCGCTACGCGCCGCACTTAATTGTAATTCCGGAAACGTAATTCCGCGGGATTTTGAAATCCGCAAATCCCATCTCTAATACCTAAACGGTATATAGACGCTCGACTGACATCATAAACATCAAAGAGACGTTGATATATTTTTCATTTCCATTTCTTAAAAAAACAATCGAAACAAAAAAAGCCCCTCCCGCGTTCGATTCCAATTTCTCCAAATGGTCTTCTATTACGAATCGAACGATCACGTCGTATACGCAGGCCGCGATAAATACGAGAACGAAATTCTTTTGAAGAACTGCTTCGACGACGTTGACGTTTGGTTCCATTGCGACCAGATTTCTTCCGCGCACGTCTACTTACGCTTAAAGTCCGGGGAATCGATTGAGACCATCGATGAATCGATTTTAATGGACTGCTGTCAATTAGTCAAACATTGTTCAATCGAGGGGAATAAGATGCGAAAAGTCGACGTCGTGTATACTTTAGCGAGTAACTTAAGGAAAACGCGCGCGATGGATGTTGGACAGGTCAGTTTTCGGGACGAGAAATTGGTTCATAGGTTTAAGAAAATTCGAGATGGCCGAGGTACGCAGCCGCGATTTGTTTTTATGTGAGAACGTTTCTTTTGCGTGTAACGTTTGTGAATAATATTTCTTTGTGTTTTCGTTGCACGTGCGGGTTGGGATGGGTTGCGTATGCGTGTTTTTACGCTCGCGAGAGCAACGCTGATTTGTGCGCTATTGCTCGTGTACTCGAATGATTACGTGCGACGTGTTTAGCCATTGATGATGATGACATTTTTCGGAATTACTCCCTCTCCCAATTCAAGATAACGAAATAGTCAATAGATTGAATAAAACGAAACGCGAGGTAACGAATCCGGATTTAGAGGGCGAGAAAATGAGATATTTAGAGGATAAGAAACGAGAGAAACGAGAATTTCAGAGAGTTATAGATGAAGAGACTAGAGTGAGAGTTGAGACGATGAAGGAAGATTTGGCGAAGAGAGATTATAAGTTATTAGATGTCGAAGAGAAGAAGACGACGAATAAGCAAATGATGGAAAAGTATGATTCGTACGAAGAAGCCGAAGATGATTTTATGTAGTAGGTTTTTAAATAGTGTGTGTGTGTGAGTGTGTGTGTGTGTGTGTGTGTGTGTAGTAATAATTTTGTTTTGTTGATTTCAAATGTGTTCCTTTAGCAAAACCTCCGCGCTGGATGATTTTGTTGCAAACGTCGTTCTTCAACTCTCTCTCTCAATAATTTTTTTTTCTCTCTCTCTCTCTCTCTTTTATATTCATATTTTGTATGTCTGTGTACATCCAATAGTAAATAATTTGTTCTTAAATATAATCAAATTTAAATCAAATCAGCAACGTTGTTTGGCAATTGTTCGATGACGGTTTGATAAAATCTTTGAATGTCTTGCAACAAGCGTTCGTCGTCAGCGGTGACAAAGTTAATCGCAACCCCTTTACGACCGAAACGACCGGAACGACCGATTCTGTGCAAGTAGTTCTCCGGTTGAGTCGGCAAGTCAAAGTTGATGACCAAAGAAACTTGCTGAACGTCGATACCTCTCGCAAGTAAATCGGTAGTGATCAAAACACGCGATGAACCGGAACGAAATTCGCGCATGATGATGTCGCGAGTGTTTTGGTCCATATCACCGTGCGTTGCAGAAACGGTGAAATCTTTGGAGCGCATTTTATCCGTGAGCCAATCGACTTTTCTTCTCGTATTGGCGAAGATGACAGATTGCGTGATTGCCAAAGTTTCGTACAAATCAATCAACGTCTCGAGCTTCCACTCTTCCTTGTCGATGTTGACGTAGAATTGTTTAATACCTTCCAAGGTCAATTCATCTCTCTTGACGAGAATTCTGACCGGCTTGGTCATGAACTTACGCGTAATTTCCAACGCTTCAGGCGGCATAGTCGCAGAGAAGACACCAACTTGCAACTTTGGCGGCAACAATTGAAAAATGTCATAAATTTGATCTTTGAAACCTCTCGAAAGCATTTCATCGGCTTCGTCCAAGGCAAAGATCTTGATCGAGTCCGACTTCAAAGCGCGTCTTCTTAACATATCGTAAACTCTACCTGGAGTCCCAACGACGACGTGCACGCCAGCTTGAAGAATTCTTTGATCCTCTCTCACTGACGTCCCGCCAACGCACGCGTGGCACTTCACTTGAAGATAATCCCCGAGCGCGCGCATAACCTTCTCAATTTGCTGCGCTAACTCTCTCGTCGGTGCCAAAACCAAAGCTTGGCATTCCTCCAACTCATAGTTCAACGATTGCAAAATACCTGCGCAAAACGTCGCCGTCTTACCAGTACCAGATTGAGCTTGCTGAATAACGTCCAACCCTTTCGCAAACGGTACGATCCCTCTTTGCTGAATCGCCGAAGGCTTTTCGAAACCGTACGCGTAAATCCCTCTCAATAAGTTCTCGTGTAAATTCATGGTATCGAACGTTTCGTGGACTTCGGTCCATTCCGTGATGACGTTATCTTCGCCATCGCCTTTGGTTAACGCTTCCATGCCGGCGTCGTACGCCGCGTCGTCGAAACCGCCTTCGCCGGACATTTTTGTTTTTTAGTAAGTTTATTTAAGTTCTGTTCTTCGAAAGATCTATGTTTAGTAGTAAAGAAGAACGTTGTTATTCTGGTCAGCGCGTGATATACATACATATATATATATATGTGTATGTGTATATCTATACGTAGATAGATCATTATTAATATATCTCCGTTTTTATGGAGAAAATAGGCTTCCACCACGGCCCTCTTCAAACACACAAAAGACGACTTTCTTGGTCCAAGAAAAACAGCGAAGCGAAACAGGCGGCGCAAAAAAACTTTTGTGAATAATCAAAACATCTCTCCTCCCTTAAGATCGATCGAAGAACGCGATCGGAAACCAATCGAACGAACGACATCGAAAACAATCTCCATGATTCGAATTCGTGCGTTTCCTGTTACTCATTAATTCGCAAGCGCGCGTACACGTGTTCAATTAACTCTCGTCTTTTCCCTCTCCCCAATCTCTCTCGTTTGCGAGATTGACTTTCCGAGAATGGACGAATGCGTGATGGACGCGAGACTGGTCACTCGATCGCACGATTTACGTTCAAAAAAACTGAACGAAACAAACCAAGGCGCGGTAAAACGGAACGATCGTCGCACCTCTTTTCTGTTTTTGAGTCTGTGTATTGGTCCTTCCCTTAGGCCTTGTTTTGGGAGGAGTCCGTTTTTGTTCCTTGAAAAGAGGGATTTTCGAGCACGAATTCGCTCTTTATTGATTTATGAGCAAGTGGCCAAGTGACCATCGTTGTTCTCTTATTATTTCTTGAGATGGTCGTCTCCACTGTACGGAATGGTCATTTTTCGCTAAAAACGCGTACTAACTCACTCATTTATTAAAAACACAAAGAAGCAAAAAAAAAACGATTCCGCCCCACAAAAAATCAATCACTTATTCAAACTTTTATATCCCGTGCAAAGAACGAAACAAAAGGAAGAATAAGAAACGAACAGTAGAGAGAGAAAAAGAACAGTAAAAGTGATATACGAACTTAAAGAAGTGAACGAACGATGTCAAAACCTGCGCAGCTCTCGAAATTCGCGCAGGACTGCTCGGCGTGGTCCATGAACA
>Ga0115001_10003390_pt1 | contig 11906 bp, 11 predicted proteins | sample ArcticOcean_MG_C_12_FD_89869 | JGI IMG/M metagenome (GOLD analysis project Ga0115001, IMG submission 89869) | Marine microbial communities from western Arctic Ocean - ArcticOcean_MG_CB8_130 | ecosystem: Environmental > Aquatic > Marine > Oceanic | place: Arctic Ocean: Canada Basin | collected... | reverse complement strand
TTCCCGCTACCAGATTAAGATAGGTATACGAACACTTTCTGAAAGTTGCACTCAACAGACTCTTTCCTTTAACCAGTTTGATCACAATTTGATCACACTCAGAAAGGAAATAATTTTTAAAAGTGATTATTCAATTTTTAAAAGAGAATTATGCACAGTCTTTAAGTCTGTCAGTTTCGGTAACAAGTTACTTATGTTGATTGAAAATTTCATCTGTTCTATATTTTACTAAATGAAAAATCCATTTATTGATTTGTTTGCTGGATGTGGAGGACTATCTTTAGGATTAGAACAGGCTGGTTTTAATCCTGTTTATGTTAATGAATTAAACAAAGATGCCCTTTCTACTTATTTAGAGAACAGATTAGAATATGAGTTCCTTAAATCAAAAAAATTTCATTCTAATGATATTCGTGAGTTAACTAAAAATAATTCTACTTTAAGTGAGCTTTCAAAAAATTTAAAAACTAAATTTAATATTAATAAGGGAGATTTATCTTTAGTAGTTGGTGGCCCACCGTGTCAAGGGTATTCGGGTATAGGCCATAGAAGAAGCTATAAAGTTGATAAAGAAAAAATACCTTCAAATTATTTATATAAAGAGATGTACAAGGTAATTGAACACTTTAATCCTAAAGCTTTCATCTTTGAAAATGTAAGAGGTTTACTTAGTGCTAGATGGACTAAAGATGGTGAAAAAGGTGAAATATTTAAAGATGTATTAAAACAATTTTCCAAACTAAAAAATTATAATTATTCTTTTTCATTGGTACAAAGTAAAAATTATGGCGTTCCACAAAATAGACCAAGAGTTTTAGTTATAGGTGTTAGAAAAAATATTAATTCAAAAATAGATAAGGAAGATTTCTTTCCTAAGAAAGATGAAAGTTACCCGCATCTTAGTGACTTGTTAAGTGATCTATTAGATAATAATTATAATAAGACTTTTGTTACCAGCAAATATTTATCAGAACCTAAAACTAAAATTCAAAAAATATTAAGGACTAGAAAAAATGGAAAATCTTTTTTAAAAAAAGGAGAAAAAATTACTGAACAGGAATATAGCAATCATTCCAATCTGGTAGTTAAAAAGTTTAAATCTATGCTTGATAATAACGGAGTTATAGAAAAAAAATTTAAAACTAAAAAATTTTCACAAAGACTTTTAACAAAGAAATGGAATGGAAAGGGCCCAAATATAACAGCTACTTCATTGCCTGATGACTATGTACATTTTTCTCAGCCGAGAACTCTAACTGTTAGAGAATGGGCCAGATTACAAATGTTTCCAGACTGGTACACTTTTAAAGGTAAAAGACATACTGGAGGAATAAGAAGAGCTGGTAACCCACAAAAAGGAATATTTGATAGAGAGGTTCCTAAATATACTCAAATAGGTAACGCTGTACCTGTTGAGCTTGCTAGAAGAATTGGATTAAATTTAAAAAAGATTATTGGATAGTTTTTTATTTACCATTTTTTTTCAGCCTCAGGATAGACATCGTTAAAAAAATTTTCAAAAGAAATAACATTACTTTTTTTTGGAAATTTCTTTGTCTTAATCTCATCATACAAAACAAGTGTTATTTTATTTTTTTTTAATTGGTTTATTTTCTCTAAACTAAAATCTCCATGATCACTTTTTGTTGCAGCATTAAGACCGCTAGGTGTAATTAAATACCTTTTTAACTTACTGGCTTGTAATTTACCTTGCGTGAGCCTGACTCTATCTTTCAAAGTATTTTGACACTCGGCACTTATAGAATGTTCAGGATTTTTCTCTGCAAATTCAAGACTTGGTAGAATAAAGTCTAAAACCTCTCCTTTAGTAATACTTACTTGTGGTTCATATCTGTAGCCACAGACATCTAGTAAAGTCGCAATATGGTATTCAAATAAATCACCCGCATTACTTTTTCCTGATTGCTTATTTGAAAACACCATTTTAGAAAATAATTCACTAAGTTCATTAAAAACATTAATAGTTAATTGATTTATTTCTTTTTCTTTTATTTGTATTTTTTCTAAATTTTTAAACTGCTTGTAGATAGTTGGAAATTTTTTTTGAGTTAGTTCTTCTTCTGTTAAATATAGCTCTACCCAGTTCTTTTCAGCTTGTAAAACAGCATCATTCCAAATTTGAGTAGAATGCTGCACTAATCTAAATATTATATTGCTAGCATTTTCTAAGATATAGTCCTTAGTAAGTATTTCGTGTTCATTTTCATACCATTTTTTAATTTCTATTTTAAACTCTTCTTTTTTAAAATATTTTTCTCTAATAAATTTAAAAAATTGACTTTCTTCTTTTGTAGGTTTCATTTTATTTATATTTTAATAATTTGTAAAAATTATTTAATAATTTTATTTGTTCAACTGATCTTGGAGAAGTTTTTAATAATTCGGGGTTAAAAAGAATAATAGAAACACATTGAGCTCTGGAAATAGCTACATTTAATCTATTTCTATTAAAGAAAAACTCTTTATTCCTCGGCAAAATATCTGAATCAGAAGATGTCATGGAGATAATTGTTACCGCAGCTTCTTGCCCTTGAAATTTATCAATTGTACCAACTTTAGCATTTTTTAATACTGACATAAGATAATTTACTTGAGCGTTGTAAGGACTAATAATCAAAAAATCTTCTAAAGTTAATTTTCTATCTTTTGCTCCATCAAAATATTTAAGTCCTATCATTTCATTTAATATTTTCTTTATAACCTGACCTTCTTCAATACTTTTTTGAATATTGTCTTTATGGTCCATACTTATGTGGTGAACACCCTCTTTTTTAATAATATGTTTTTTATCAAAAGAAATTTTTCTCTTATCTGTAATGACATCAGTAACTAGTTTATCTTCGTAAAAATTATTTGAAATAAATTCATTAATTTTACTGTTTAATCTATAGGTTTTATTTAAAAAAATACCTCGATGTGCTGGTATTGTATCTTTACCTTCTAATAAAAAATCTAATATTGACTTGCCTGATTCACCCGGATGAGAACCTTTAATAGGTTGCCCGAGCTGCAACTGATCTCCAATCAAAACTATATTCTTAGCTACGCTACCAATTGCAATTATGTCTGCCAAACTTACTTGTCCTGCTTCATCTATAAATAAATAGTCTAATTTTGAGTCATAATAACTGCTAGAAAAATGATACTTTGTTCCCGCATAAATAAGTGTGTTGTTGCTATTTAAGCCATCAATAAAATCTTTTTCATTTGATGAAGTTTTAATATGTTGGCTATTGTAAATAGTGTCTTCGTCCGTAGACCTACCCATTTTAAGACCTCTAAAGGGAACACCGCTAGAAATATTTTCTATCTTATCTAGTAAATTGTGAATTACTTTATGTGAATTAGCTGTAATGCCAATTTTTTTATTAGATTTTAGAAGCTCAACAATGGCGTTAGATGCTTGAGTTGTTTTGCCAGTACCTGGTGGTCCCTGTATATAAATATAGCTATTATCTAAATTTGAAATAATTTTAGGAATCTCACTTGTAAAGTCATGAGTTTTTATAATTTTATCGCCTTCTTTTATTCCTTTTATTTTTGGATTCTGTTTTAACAATATAGAAATAAGTGCGTTGTATTTATTTTTTTTCTCTATAACGCTGTCTATAAATTTGTATGTACTAGCTTCCAACTTATCCGTTTTAAAAGGTGGTGGTGGGCCAATCGAAATATTATCTTGTAATCTTCCTTGAGATGTTCCTCTTTTAATAGTTACAATTTTTTTATCGTGGTCTATTGAAATTATAGATCCTGCTCTATCTTTAATCTCCGGATCTAAATTATTGGCTAGTGTTGCTTCTTTGCCTGCTTTAATTTTAAATTCTTGGTCTTCATATTTGTAGGTATAAATTAGAGATCTTTTTTCCTGAACCTGAGATCCAAATATGTGCATATTACCTATACACGTAGGGTCATCAATAAGCTCATCATCAGTTAAATGTTTTCTATCAAAATATTCTCTCCACTCAGGTTTGTTTTCCCGATTGTAATAACCAATAATACTAGTGATAATCTCTTTTATAGATTTATTTTCAATTTGTGTATTAGATATCTTTTTTTGATACTCCAACATTTTTATTTCATTGTCTCTTAACTCCATTTCTTCTTTGGAGGAGAGAAACCAACGAGTATTTTCTGGTTTAACTTTTAAAAGCCAATTTCTTAATTGATATGTAGATTCACAATCTTGTTTATTATATTCTTCAATTTCGTCTAATAATTTTTGATCCTTATTTTCCATCCATTCTGTATAATAATCTTGTGAAATATCACCCTTTTGAAGATCACCACTTCTTTTAAAATTATAAAACTTTTCTAAATTTTTGATCGAATAGCTATTTTCTGAAACTAATAAAGCTTGTTTTGTGACTCTAAATAAATCTACAAATTTTCCTAAAATTATATAATGATCGTATTCAACCATATTTACTTGATGAAATGATGTTAACCTTTCCAATGCAGTAATTTCATATGACGCATAATGGTATATTTTAGCGTCAGGATATTTTTCAAAATGTTTTTTTGTAAAATCAAAAAATTTTAAAACGTTATTTTTTTCTTCTTTTTTTGTGTGCGCCCATATAGGTTTAAATTTTTCCTTATCATTTTCTATATAATAAAAACCAAATAGATATTCTAATTTACCCGGAACTACGTAATCAGGGACTGATTCAATATCAAAAAAAAGATCACATTTTGATTCTCTTGGAAGTAAATTAAAGCCCTTGATTTTATTTAAATTATCTTCATATATTCTAAAAACAGGTTTTCCAGTTTTTTCATATTCTTTCTGCAGTTTGGCTTGAATGATTAACTTTCTAGAAATTTCACTCCTGAGACCTTCCAATTTTTTTTCTTCGTCTTGTCTAGAAAGAATACTAGCTGTTTTTATTTTCTGTTCTCTTAACTTTTTAGAATAATTTTTATTCATTCCTCCAATTTGATTTAAATCGTCTTTATCTTTCCATATTTTTTCACACGTATCTAACCATGGACAAACTAGACAAAAGTCACATTTTTGAGGGGTTGATTTATTAATTTCATTTAATACAAAATGTTCATATTTTTCTTTGTTGATTTTAAAAAATTCATAAACTTGATTCAATTGAACAACTTCTTTCTTCATATCTTTAAGCACGATTGTAAAAATTTTAGGTAACACACCCTGTATTGATTCTAGCAAAAAGGTATACATACCAATTTGAATAATATGATCTGTTTTTGCTTTTGATGTATTTTTAGTATCTAAAACTTCATAGCTATAATTTCCAAATTTAGAAGGAAGTTTTTTATTTATTTCTAGAAAATCAAATTCACCTATCCATTTATCTTTTTTTAAATAACCGCCTCTAATAATTTCATAACCCTCCTTCATACATGAGATAGTTTTATCAAATTTTTCTTCTCTTGAAATTTTAAGATTTTTAATATCAATAACTTTTTTATATTTATTTTTTAAAAGCTGAAGATAGTTATCTTCGTGAATATTTCCTTTTTTAAATCTTAGCTCACTACTAATTGTTTTTTCTTTTTTTTTAAGATTTAATTTTTTTTCATTAATTTCATTAAAAATAATATATTCACAGTTCAAATAATTCTTTATCATTGATGGTGAATACAAATTTTTCATTTATTTTTTTTCTTCTCTCTTCTCCACAGCATATAAAATAACAAGATCAAGGCTGGTTGTAGTAATACAAATATAAAGATATTGGCTAATTCGTAGCCCATCCCAGTTATTTCACCTATTAATTCCAATGCTTTAACGCACCAATTAAAAAAACTATTAATCATGAGATTTGATTGGTAAAATTTTTTTCATTTAATTTAATAAATTTTTGAAACATATCTTGCCAAGATAGGCTTAGTTAGACTTTCATTCATAATTTTTATCTTACCGTTCTCATAGTAGAAGTAAATTCGATAAAATTTTTCACTATCTTCATGATCGTGCACTTCTTCCACTCTAATTTCACTAATGTTCTCTCTCTTATTCTTGATCATATAAGCTTAATACCTTTCTGTTAGACTTTAATGAGTTAAGTTGCAGCTGCAACAATTCCAATTGCTCCTCTAGCTTTATAACTCTTTGTTTTGTTTTGATGTAATCTGTAACGAAAAGATCACCTTCAGATATTTTTTTGGATTTAAGTAAGTAGAACTCTGTTTTTTTTTTCATATTATACCTCTTTGTTGGTTTTCAACACGGTTAATAATTTATTAGTATATGGATTTAAATTATCAAAACAAGTATTTTTATTTTTCATTTTCATAAATTTTTTTATTTTATATTGTGCCTCTTAATTTAAGTATTAGGTATAGAGTACATAATGTACAAAACATAAGATCTCTCATTGCATTCCTCATTTCTTTATAGCCCCCTAAAAATAAGTTGGGGGCTACCACTACATGTTTTATTTACAGAAAGGATTGTAGTGAATTTTTTATTCATCTTTTCCAATGTTCATTAAAGTAAATCCAATGAAACCTATGATCATTGGAGAAAACCTAGACAGTGGTCCTAAGAAATATGTTAGATTAGTGCCCGTCCATGATAATCCAAAATCTAGAATAGCTACTCCAACTAAAAGCATTCCGATTAATTGTACTATACTAGTATTTGTTTCTTCTTTTATTACTTTGGTTTTTTTCATTAACTTCTCTCCTTTTGTTTGTTTGACATACAATACATATATGAACTCCTTGTCTGGCTCTCAAAGGGAATGATTAAGGTCTTTTCCCCTGCATAAAACTAGATTAAGCTAGTGATGTGCCCATTAAAAAAGGTTATCCCAGAAAGGCTTATTCTTTTGAAAGAGTACTAAAAGATCTAGCCGATGAAATAAGTTACGAAACTATTGAAGAAGTTATAGATAAAAAAAAGAAACAAATTGAACATATAACTAATCCTAATTTAAAAGATAGAAGGCTTCATATTCAGGATGGTCTAGATTTAGATATTTTTTGTAAGAGAATGGGTAAAGGAACACCTTTTATCAACGCTTATAAAACTTTACTTGATAAATATATTGTCAATAAAGAAGGCCACGATAGTGCTGACGAAATAATTGATAATTTACTTAAATTAGGTGAATCAATTGGTGATTTAATGGAAGAGTCACGTAAAGCACTAGATGATGACAAGGTAGATGATAAAGAGAAGGAAAAAATTGCTGACGAAGTTATAAACTTAGAAAAGAAAATAGCTGATTTTAAAATAAAATTAAATATCGGTGAAAAAACAGACTATAAAAGTCAAAAAATAAGAAAATATTAATTTCTCATTGAGGTCCATGTAAAAAATGAATTTGTATGCTCGGGAGCAGAACTAGCATTAAATATTATGATTAAAAAAACTATTGATATGTAACTTAATAGTCCATATCTTTTTTGATAACTTTCATACTTTGAAGTCAAAACCTTGTTTTTTTTATTAAGTTGAAAGCTATAGATGCTTAAAAAATTTGGAATTGCTGCATAAATATAGGAAATTAAAATTATATAATCCATTATTGTCAGATATTCTAACTTAGGCATATCAGAATCTATTACAAAATTATAAGCAATAAGTGAAAGTAAACACACAATTGTAATAGTTAGTCTGGACTCAATTTCTTTTGGATCAATCCAAATTGCAGACCAGCATATTAAAAGAATTAGTAATATTGGAAAAATAACTTTAAAAATGAAATAACTGCTCTTTCTTTCAAGCATAATAGATACCTCAACACCATCTGTGTACCAACCGTAGTTAGGGGGTTTGAATGTTTTATAATCAGCTTTATAATCAACAATGTTCCAACCCTGAATATTGTTTTTTTCTGCAAATGCTCCTAGCTCTCTATCAATGTAAGGACTTATACTTGCTTCGAATGATCCAAGAGAATAGCTAGATTGATATAGATGTATTTTAACTTCTTGTCGATCAAATGGAAAAGAGTGTAATTTAAATTCATTTTTAAACCTGTACTCTCCTTTAGATCTAAATGTTATTTCCAATTCATCCTTTGAAACACCTTCTTGTGAGCCAACTAACAAAGGGTAAATTAGATATTCTCCATTAAATTTAGAGTTATCTTTTGATATCAAATTTTTGAAAACTATCCCGTAATTTGGGTCTATAGTGTCAATTGAATCCCATTCTTTAATTGAATAAATGCACTCTTCAAACCATTTGGTTCCATCATTATCCTGATAAAAAAGTACTTCTCTTGCAAGTTTAGTAATTGGAAAGGTGTCTGGAAGTGTATAAAGAAAATCTGTTCGTAAAGTAGCATCTATTTTTCCATTTTTTTCATCAACATCTATTGATTCAATGTAGAAATCTAAAAAAGGAGAGTCATATTTAACCTCTTTATTTATAAGTTTTATCTTTTGTTTAAATTTTTTTCCCTTTTCATCATAACTTTGAAAAACAATTTCAACTTCTTCGTCTTCATCAAACATATCTTCCAATATTTTTAACCCATCAACACTTTGAAGGTTATATAAATCAAGTTTTCTAATGTCTTTACCGTTAACACTTAATATCAAGTCATTGGGTTTAATTAAAAATGCAAGCCTTTGATTTCTAATTTTGCCTACTCTAAAATAGCCTTCTTTTGATTTATTGACTTTAAAAAGTCGATCATCAAAAATAATTATATTCTTATTTTCTTTTCTTAGCTCTTGATTTGTTTTTATTATTTTTTTTAACTCTATAATATCACCTTTAAGATAAGACGAATCACCTGAATTTAATATTTCAGCTAAATTTTTAATGTATTTCGTTGCTAAATTAAAGCCAAAGCTGTTTTCAGTAAAAATTGCAGATTCGGATAAACTAAGCTTTGCATATTCATTTTTGAGTTTGTCAAAAAAAATATCACATCTTGGTTTTGCATAAGCAAAATTTGAAATTATAGAAAATAATATAATCAAAAAATAAAATTTATATCTCATATCTTTAATTTCTCATTTTCAGATTTTTTTTGCATTTGTAGATCTTTTAAATGTCTATGTAATTTTTTAGCATAAAAAATTAAAAATACGATAATTAAAAAATGAAATGGATATTCTAAGAAATTGTAAAAGCCGTGAATTAAATATGGAAATAATAATGAATAAATCATAAATTTTTTATTTCCTGTAAAAGCATACATTCCAAAATAAAAACCCATTATACAGCCATTTAATCCATGCATCGGTACAGCACTATAAGATCTCCATATGGCAAGTTGTTGCGGTGCAATTTCCCAAGTTTCAGCAAGTCTAAAAACGTAATCATAGTTTTCATATGTTGCAAAACCAAGAGAAACTACAACTCCATAAACTATGCCGTCCATTGGTTCATTAAACTCACTCCTTCTTAAAACTATTGCGTATAAAACTAAAAATTTTAAAATCTCTTCAGTCCATGCAGGTCCAAGAAAACTATGAGTTAGATCCTTTTCACTACCTACATCACCAAAGTTGACAAACATAAAATTATTCAAGATTCCTGCTGGCAAACAAATTAAAATCCCAAGTACAAAAACTATTGCTACTGTGCCTTTTGGTTCTTTAAATTTATCTGAAAAAAAAAAATAAAGTAGGATTAGAAACGATGGAACTATGGTGATTAGTAAAGTTGTCATTATTTAATATGCTAGCATAAAAATTCTAGGCGTAATATGGCCGTAAACTATGAAACTATTGATTTTTTTGGGGGTCATTGGGGGGTTTAGTCCTTTCTTGACGAGTGAATCTGAGTTAGTTATGGTTAATTTATGTTGATGATGTTGAGTAATATAAATGTGATTAAAATAATTTTTTAGGTTCCTTAAATCTATCTGAGTATACAAAATAAAACACAATTAAGAGACTAGGTAAGAAAGTTAATAATAATGTCATAAAAGTTTTTTCATTTCCAAAATATCATACTACATTTTGATCACAATTTGATCACACTCAGATTCAAAATAGAGGTTTTGCTTAAAAAAGTTTTGTTGTATAACAACGTTAAGGAGAGGGTAGAGGTTAGAGCGCAGGACTCATAAGCCTGAGGTCAGTGGTTCGATCCCACTTCCCGCTACCAGATTATCTCAGTGTAATTAGTACTTTCTTAGCTTAATATTCTACAGACTCTTTCTTTATTATGTCTGGTAAATTATATTTATTACTCATTAGTAATTAATCAAGATCAAAGCTAATTTAAATTAATTTTTTTTAAAAATTTTGATTAATTCTGGCGCAATAATATTTGCAATAGCTTCTGAACCTTTAGGTGTAGTGTGTACTCCATCCCACCAATAATCATTTTTTCCATCTAATTCTTTAGCAAGGTCAATACAATAATATTTTTTTGTTTTACAGTGGTCTATGAGAGAAATATTTAGTGCTATTAACCTTTTATTTTGAAAACCAGTCGAGTCAAGTTGATTAATAAATATTGGCATAGCACCCATTTTAACTGTTTCATTGTATAATTTGTCTACTCTTTTTAAATAATCTTTAAAAAAATAATCTTGAGACTGTAGAATTTTTTTTTCGCTATTATTTTTTATAAATTTTTTGTAAGAAACAAAATCAATTTTTGGCCCCTTGCTATATTCTTTAATTCCTACATCAAAATCATAAAGCATTACTTTTTCAGAGTTGTAAAATCTATGTTTTGTTTTTCTTGCTAAATCATAAAATATACTTCTAGTTTTTATATTGTCCCAAATACTTTGGCCTTTATTTGGGTCTAAAACAACTCCATCATATTGATCGGCTTCCCCGGGTGAAACATGCGTATCGTTTATACCAATATAATAAATTAAGTATTTCGGTTTAAAATTTTTAAGTTTAGGGAACCAAAATTTTAAATTAGCCATATGGCCTTTTGTTGACTGACCTTCTATTCCTGCATTGAATAATCTTATATCTTTTGTTTCAGACCTAATTCTTTTATTAATTATTTCCGTAATAGTAAATTCATCTGGTTTATATCTTTCGTCTGTAGTACTACCCCCGATAAGAACAGCGCTAATTTTTTCAAGAGGAATTTCTTCTCCTCTAAAACCATAATAATTTCTCTTGTATACAAATTCATATTTTTTTCCTTCATAGGTTAAATCATAATTATTTTTTCTCATTCTATATTCTCGCATATATGGACCAAAACTATCCTCATCAAACCAATATCCAAAAGTAAGTTCAATTAAACTAAATAAAATTAGACCAATAAAAAAATTAATTGTAATTATTTTTAGAATTTTTTTCATTATATTTTCCTAATCTAGTTCAAACTCGGATTGATAAGATTTTCTTAAATTTTTAGATTGTTCGTCTCTATACATAATAAAATCCTCTATGACCAGAATATCTAAATTTGTTCCTAGCATACATTTGAATGCATCGCTAACAGAACAAACAATTGGCTCCCCTCTGATGTTAAAAGAAGTGTTCACTAACACAGGGCAACCTGTAATTTCTTTAAATTTTTTAATTAGTTTATAATACCTAGGATTAGTCTCTTGATGTACAGTTTGTACTCTAGCAGAGTAATCAACGTGTGTAACAGCAGGTATGTCCGATCTTTTAATATTTAATTTTTCAATTCCAAAAAGTTTTTCTTGCTCAGGTGTCATAGATATTTGTTTGATTTTTTTAATATCGGCAACAAAAAGCATATAAGGACTGGCATCTTTTAATTCAAACCAATCACTAAGGTCTTCTATTAGAACAGATGGAGCAAATGGTCTAAAGCTTTCTCTAAACTTAACCTTAAGATTAAGTTCTTTTTGCATTTTTTCTGATCTCGGATCAGCTAAAATTGATCTGGCTCCTAAAGCTCGTGGTCCAAACTCCATTCTTCCTTGAAACCATCCAATTGTTTTTTCTTTGCTTAAATGTTCCGCTAAAATATTTATTAAGTCATT
>Ga0115001_10003389_pt1 | contig 11908 bp, 3 predicted proteins | sample ArcticOcean_MG_C_12_FD_89869 | JGI IMG/M metagenome (GOLD analysis project Ga0115001, IMG submission 89869) | Marine microbial communities from western Arctic Ocean - ArcticOcean_MG_CB8_130 | ecosystem: Environmental > Aquatic > Marine > Oceanic | place: Arctic Ocean: Canada Basin | collected... | reverse complement strand
GATATTATTACGATCGAGATTTTAATCCCTTTGAGCCCGAGGGCGAACAAACAGATTACGCTGCGTTAGTGGTTAAGAACTTAAAAGCTTCGCTGCAACCGGCGTCAGGTAAAAGAATTTTACCATGGTTTAAAAGAAGAAATTTACGCGATAATCCATTTAATGCGAATGGAGAATTGTGTAAAAAAGAAGATAATTAAATTAACGAGATAATTATAACAGGTTTTAATTATGGCACTTGGCGTATCACTACCAATTAACAGAGACTCTTCCGACGGATTTGCTATGAATTATAGCGTCAAGGAGACGCTGCGTCAAAATTTTATCATGCTGTTATTAACCAATCCTGGAGAAAGAGTGATGGAGCCGGCTTTTGGTGTTGGCATTAAAACATTCTTGTTTACAAATAAGTCCGAGAATTATCGATCGCCAATTATAGCTAAAATAAATCAGCAGGTAAAGAGATATATGCCAGCTATAATCATCGGCGCAATAGACTTTGCCGAACCGGCACAGGATTTAAATTCAATATCGATGAGAATAACCTATTCAATACCAGATATGGCAATAAAAGATTTAATAGAACTTACTATTTAATGTGAGGAAAACAAATGGCAGAAGATCAGAAAAAATTCTTACCCATAGATTATACCAATAGAGAATTCACTGAGATCCGACAAGATCTTTTGGAGATGGCGGAACGCTTTTATCCAGATACCTTTCAAGATTTTAGTGAGGCTTCGTTCGGAGCTATGATGTTGGATGCGGTTGCATATGTAGGAGATCAACTTAATTTTTATTTAGATTATAATATTAATGAATCCTTTCTGGATACCTCCTTTCAATATGGAAATGTTGTGCGCCACGGAAGAGCTTTGGGATATAAAGCCACCGGTCGAGCATCCACTTTCGGAGAAGTAAACTTATATGTACAGATCCCAGCACTTTCTAGTGGCTTAGGCCCAGACGTACGCTATATTCCAATTTTAAAAAGAGGAACTAGATTTACTTCTAAAAATGGGCTATCCTTTATGTTGATAGAGAATACTGATTTTAATGATCCATCAAACCCGGTTATAGTATCCCAGGTTGACAACACTACCGGCGCCCCCACTTACTATGCTATCCGCGCGCAGGGTAAAGTTGTTTCTGGAAAACTTGGATCGCAAACTGTGAAAGTTGGTGCTTTTGAAAGATTTAAGAAGGTGCGCCTAACTAATCGAAATATTGTAGAAATCATTTCAGTATTTGATGCAGAAGGTAATCAATATTATGAAGTTGAGTACCTAGCACAAGACATGGTATATAAAGAATTATCTAATGATAATTTTAAAAACGATAACGTCGCCTCGGTGCTCAAACCAATGTTGGTCTCAAGAAAGTTTGTTTCGGAGCACACCAGAAATGGATATTTTTTACAGTTTGGTTCTGGCGACGCCAATGAGACAGACGTGGTAGCATCACCACAGTCAGTTGCAATTGATGTTTTTGGCAAGGACTACGTGACTAACACATCCTTCGATCCAACAAGACTGTCAAAAAATACTAGTTATGGAATTGTTCCGTCTAACACATCGCTTTTCGTTGTTTATCGAACTACCAACAACACAAACTCAAACGTTGCAGCAAACTCTGTAAATGTTGTATCGGCGCCCTTGTTAGAATTTGAAAACAGATCTGTCCTAACTAATGGTGCGATAAACACATTGATCAGTAGTTTAGAAGTGTCCAATAGTAAACCGATTACAGGCGATGTAACAAACCCATCGACCTCTGAAATTAAAAGAAGAATTTACGACACATTCCCGACTCAGAACCGAGCAGTCACACAAGCTGACTATGAAAATATAGCTTATAGAATGCCAGGAAAATATGGTTCTATTAAAAGGTGTGTGGTACTCAAAGACCAAGATTCTATGAAAAGAAACTTAAACATGTATGTTATTTCTGAAGATAGTTTTCGAAAATTAACGACTACAAATAATACGATTAAAACAAATTTACAAACATGGCTAAATAATTATCGAATGATTAACGACACGATTGATATTTTAGACCCGTACATCATCAACCTAGGAGTTGACTTTACTATTAAGCTGAAGCCCGGTATGAATCGATCAGATATTCAAGCCATCGCAGTCGAGAAAATTCGAAAAGCATTTGCAGAAGGGTTCTTTATCGGAGAGTCGCTGTATGTTAGCAATTTGTACTCGATTTTGAAAGATATAGATGCTGTTTTAGATGTCTCGAGCGTAAAAATAACCAACAAAAGTGGCGGACAGTACTCTGCAACATCATTTGTAATAAATAAAAATCTGTCCCCCGATGGTAGTCAACTCTTATGTCCAGAGAATGCAATTTTTGAAATAAAATATCCAGAAGTGGACATCCGAGGCAAGATTAAATAATGGGATTATTAAGATATACGGCATCAGCAGACAATACCATCGTTAGCGCATACGAGCCAAATTTGACAACTCGCGGTTCAGGCGCCAATTGTGGTGCCTCCGACATATTAGAAGTGTTCTCTATTTATGGCAGGATATCTTCTGCATCGCAAGAACTATCCCGCGCCTTAATTAAATTTCCAACGACGGGGATTACAGCAGATCGTACTGCCGGCACTATACCAGCTAGCGGCAGCGTTAGTTTTTATCTTAAATTGTTTAATGCACAACACTCCGCAACAACCCCAATCGAATATAAATTAAATGTTGCTGCCGTAACTGAAGATTGGGAAGAAGGAATTGGACTTGATCTGGTTGCTTACAAAGATCTGAATAAAGGTCAGATAGGATCCGACTGGATCCAAAGAAAGAAAGGATCAACCTGGGGCATGCCAGGAGGTAGTTACAGAGAAGATTCAGATTACTTATATACAACTCACTTATCCAATGGCTTAGAAAACATAGAAGTTAATATAACTCCCCTAGTTGAGCGATGGTTAGCTGGAACCCAAACAAACTATGGCGTTAATGTAAGATTATCAGCTTCATACGAGGCATCCGCTTCAGAAACCTATGCCGGCATCGATTCTAGTGTTATAACCAACTCTGCCGGCGCAAGAGATTCTTATTACACCAAAAGATTCTTTGCCCGTGGAACTCAGTATTTCTTTAAAAGACCAGCAATTGAAGCTCGTTGGGATTCGTCAATCAAAGACGACAGAGCTAATGTATACTTTAGTAGTTCCCGTGCCCCAGCAAATGATAACTTAAATAAGATTTATTTCTACAATATGATCCGCGGCCGCTTAGTAGATTTACCTGGCATAAGCAACGAATACGGAAATGCTTCTTCGTATATAAAAGTTAGCTTATTCTCAGGCTCATCAGATAACAGTGCGCCATCTGGCTCAGCAATCTTCTTACATAATAAGACCGCCCCTGCGTTGACTGTTACCGGTGGCTGGGTTTCTACTGGTATCTACTCATGCTCTGTCTGTTTTACGGCTTCTGAAGACCTTGACACGTTATACGACGTGTGGTTTAGTGGCTCTAACTCGACTATAAGCGCTACAGGTTCTAGTAAGCAATACTTTACAGGGACCCTAACTCCCGAAAACTTTAACACAGCCGGCGGAGTCACGTCAACAGAGCCAACATATTATATTAACATCACAAACCTCAAGAACGGCTATTCTAACAAAGAAAAAGCTAGATTGAACCTTTATGTCCGAGAGAAAAATTGGAGCCCTACAATCTACAATGTAGCCAACAATGACATAGAATCGGTGGGTATCAGAAGTGCATCCTACGGTGTGCACCGCCTGATCGATGATCAAAGGGTTATCCCATTTGGCACCGGAAGTGATCTTCATACGGTATTATCATACAACGTTTCTGGCAATTATTTTGACTTTGATATGAGCCTTCTTGAAAAAGGTTACTCTTATGCCTTTAAATTTTCGTTTTATGATGATAGACTTAACTCCTGGGTCGAACAAGATAAGACTTTTAAATTTAGGGTCGAAGAGAATTAGAAATGAGTATTAAAAAACTTTTTGATGCATCGAATAAAATAACCCAATACAGTGACTTTGACACTGAAAAAGGTTCGTATGCTTCTGTAGAATCGTCAGATAACGCGCGCAGCTTAATAGAAAACCAAAATAAGTTTGTTCCAAATGTTGACTATTCAAATCCAGAAAAATTTGCATTCTACGGCTCAGCTTATCTTTATTATAAGTCTGCGTTTGATCACGTCTCTGATTTTTATCCTTATGATGGATCATTAGCCGAACAAAACGCTTTCTACAACAAATTACTCCCAGTCGACAAATATATTTTTAATAAAAAATACCCAAGAACGACAGGATATGCGGTAATTTCAGCAAATCCCAATTTAGGCACCGAAGTGGGTTGGGGAACGCAAACTTCAACAACCGATGGATATGGTTTACCAAGCAAGTTGGAATATATAACCTTTAAAGGCGGACCGAATACAGGCTCACAGGGCACCTCTCTAAAAGATCAGGCGCCGGACGAACACTCGTCCAAAATTGATCGAAGTAATATCTACGACGAAAATATTTACGAGACTGCTGGACTACCCACCGACTATGGCAAAGGTACCAGACAGTCTAACTTGCACGCAGATTTTGATACTGGAGTCACAGTTGAGTTTTGGCTAAACACTGGTTCAATCAGCACCTCGCTGACAGAGAAACAAGTTCTCTTTGATTGGTGGAACCAAGAAGCGGCATCTAGTAATAGCTACGGTCGCATTCTAGTAGAATTAACAAGTTCAACAACAGTTAACGGCGCTGCCCAAAGACCCTTTATGGTTACGGTGATGTCTGGTACTACAACAACAAGAAACTTTATTAGTCTTGGAAGCAGTAAATTACATTATGAAATGTCTGACTGGAAGCACTATGCGATCTCCATGGTCAATAGTAGCTCTCTTTTTAAGACAAAATTGTATGTAAACGGTAAGCTCGATGATGAAAGCAGAAGAGCCTATGATCTTACGTCGCCAATTCGTTCTTATAATTCGTCCACTGTGACTTCTTCATACAGTTCTCAAGAAAACCTGCAAGGTTGGTGGAGACTGAATGATCCAAACCCGCTCTTAGGCTCTGCAGACAGCAGCGGTAAGGGGCGCGCCTCTGAGGTACCCGGGTCGTCCAAAGCACCGTCAACATCAAATTTGACTCCACATAAATTTATTGTTGACAGCAGCACTAATTTCGATGGCGTCAATGACGAGATACAACTGACCTCGAATTCGGACACTACTTGGGAGTCACTGATAGGGCAGAATGCAGCTAACCCAGTAATGACTTTCTCCGCTTGGGTTCGAAGAACTGGCGCCGGTTCCCCAAGCGTCATCAATACTATCTTAGCTTTTGGTGGCAATGACCTATTATTTTATACCGGCGCCGCGGAGAGGATTCATTTTTCGGCTAAATGGGCCGGCGCTGAAGTCCTTTGGCGCACTGGTACTAGTGCAATCACCGCAGACGAATGGAGCCACGTTGTGGTAACATATGACGCGAACAGCTCCAGCAATGATCCGAAAATTTATATAAACGGTGTTGAGGTATCGGTGAGTTTGGCTAGTGGTACCAAAACCGGAGCTTATTTTGGGCTTGATGGGGCTTCTTATATTGGAAATGGTAGCGCTGCAAGCAAGGACTTCGTGGGACAGCTAGCTGATATAGCTGTTTGGAATAAAATACTGACTAAAGCTGAAATAAGAGCAATTTACAGTGCTACTGTTATGCCGGCTAAAACGACAGCCCTGATAGCCGATCTAAACAACAAATCTGCCATCGGACGAATTGGAGCTTTGCAAACCGCCCCTGTCGGAACTTTAGCAGCTGCTGGCGCAGGTAAACTATCTGGTTCTATTGACGAATTTAGATTCTGGAAAGTGGAACGAAATGCTGCACAAGTAGCAGAAAATTACTTCGACAGAGTTGGCGGAGGTTCTAATACAGACATCTCAAACACTACATTGGGTGTCTATTTTAAGTTTAACGAAGGTATTACTGGCGTCACTACAACCGACAACATAGTATCAGATTATTCCGGCCGAATTTCTAATGGTGCTTGGACAGGATACTCGGCAACCTCAAGGAACACCGGTTCGGCTATTTTATCAGCGTCCGCCGCCATATCAGAATACGAAGATCCAATTATAAGAGCAAACCACCCAAACTATATTTCTGTTAGACAAAATTTACTAGACATCGGTAAATTTTATGACTCGACAAATCATTCAGCCTTTATAAACCATGCCCCAAGTTGGGTTATTGAATCTCACGAAGATACGGAAAACAACAATCTTAGTATTATTTCTCATATTGTAGGATCGTATTTTGATAATATTCATTTATTAACAAAGGCGTTTCCAACGTTTAAGCAGGTAAGTTATGTAGGGGAATCAGAAACCCCAATACCGTTTGCTAATCACCTCCCACAATCTTTGGGTTTATACGTACCTGATATCTTTGTAGATGCGACAGTTCAAGAACACCTGTTAAACAGAAACGATACAAGAATATTTGAAAATGATTTGTTCCAGACTAAAAACTTAATTTATCAAAATTTATACAATAATCTTGCTAATATTTATAAAGCCAAAGGAACGGAAAATGCGTTTAAGAATGTTCTTAGGTGTTTTAATATCGACGATGATCTTGTACAATTGAAGATCTATTCTGATAATAACATTTATGAGATTAAAAACAATTTAAGACAAATAGTTTCGGTTAATAAATCTGCAAATTTCAACATCGGATCCCAAATCAGTGCAGTTGTTTACCAAAGAAAAGATTCAACTAATCAAGATTCAAGAGGATTCATATCAGGCTCAGCCACCGACGCGGGTGATCCCGGCGCGTACGAAAAATATTACGGATTTACAGCAGAAGCAGATATCATCTTTCCTAAGTTTTTCAATACTAAAGATCGAGTCAACAGATCCTTCATAGATGTTTCGTTATTCGGTGCTGTACAGTTAAGGCACCCGAACAACGCGGCTCACCAAAATGGAACGAATACCTCCACATCGGTCACCAGCAGTTTAGCAAATTTCCAAGTATCCGCCGTCCGAGAAGAACCAAAATCTAAAAATGTATATTTTAAATTACAATCATCGGGTTCTGTTCACCCATTCCCAGTTTTAACAAGTAGTTACTTTAAAAACGTTTATGATAACAACAGGTGGAATATATCTGTTCGCTTAAAACCTAAGTCCGTAGGCTTGTCCGGACTTGTTAGTGGTTCAAGTTTAGGTTATGATTTAATATTTCGAGGCGTTAATTCTGTATTAGGCGCTGTTAAAAATTCGTTCGAAGTTAGCAGTTCGATATCTGCGAACAGAGGTTCCAAATTCCTGACAAATCATAAAAGACTTTATGCCGGCGCATTTAGGAACAACCTCACCGGTACGGTAATAAATAATTCAGACGTTAAAATTTCAAATATTAAATATTGGGCCAAATATCTCGAAAATTCAGATTTAGAACTTCACTCGCACGATATTGATAACTCTGGAGTGTCTGGATCTTATAAAAATATTTCCGCCCTTGACGCTTCAACCAATGCAGTCGATGCTCTAAATAACAATACTCTGGCTTTAGAGTGGAATTTTGACTCGCTCACGGGCTCGGACGCGTCAGGTAACTTTGTAACCCAAGACTTTAGTTCTGGCTCCTCTGTTTTAAGAGACAACTATGGTTGGCTTGGTAAAATTTCTGGTTTTCAACATAGCGGATATGGAAACTTCTTTAATGCTTCTTCCACCAACATAATAGATCGGGAAAGAGTCAACTCATTCAAATTTACTGACCCGGAAGAAGTTGTTGCGTCAGAAATGATTAGTATCTTAAATGATGATGATGAACTTTTAGGCTTCGAACAAACAATTCCAAATTATGTAATTACTGCAGAAAAAAGTATGTACCGCGCAATCTCGGAAGAAATGCTCATTTTCTTCTCTGGAATTGTAGATTTTAATAATACGATCGGCGCACCGGTTAACAGATATAGAGGGAGATACAAAGACTTAGAAAAACTCCGCGAAACTTTTTTCCGCAGAGTAAGAGAGATTAAAGACATTGAAAAGTTTATTGGCTATTATAAATGGTTTGATTCAGCAATAACCGAAATATTTTCACAACTTGTCCCAGCTTCAGCCAACTTTGTAGAAGGTGTGACTAATTTGGTTGAAAGTCATGTTTTAGAGAGAAACAAATACAGAACACCATTCCCTACTTTGGAAGCGAAGCAACCCGATCCGGAAGCCGCTATGTACGGTTGCGGTGAAAAGCTTTATCCATATGCATATGGATTTTCGCCGGAGCCATCGTCGCCACGTAAAACTGATCAGCGGATTGAATATTGGAACAGACGCGCCGAAAGAACCTCCGTGGAAATTAGCTCCGGTGACGCCAGCATTGACAACCAAAGAGAAACAGTCAGGCAAATTATCAATTCAAGACCAACGTTATCCTCTAGTAGAGACAATATAGTTGTTAGCACGAAGGGAGGAACCAAATACTCACCTTCAAAATATGCTAATAGGAATTTCCAGCAAACAAGCGTGTTTGACCTAGATACACCAAATGCCTCAACCTATAAAGGCGGCACAAACTTTTCTATAGACAAGAATATAGAATTTTCAAAAGCAGCGCTCTACCCCGGTGGACCAGTTAACCGAGATGGGGGGGTCTTTGTTCCGCAGAATATATTGCTGTCCTTCAACAATGATTTCTTAGCTATCACTGACTTTAAGGACCCCAGTAAAGCTCCTTCTAAGAAAATTAAAAGAGTGGTACCTGTCGATTATGGTCGACACCATGACGACAAAGATGGCTATTATCACGTTAAATCAAGTAAAGCATTTCCGTTTAATATAATTAGTTCTTCTTTAAACAGTGGGTATCAGTCTGACGTTCAGGCGGCAGTCGGTCTTAATATAGAGATCACAAACTTACACAACGATGTATATGGCGATGATCAAGAGAAACCGCTACAGGGAATCTTTACGGAACACAACGTTGGAGGAAACCAGCACAGACACACACCTTTAAACACGGGCGCGGACAACAATAATAACCGCCCCGAAGCTTGGCGAATCTTACTGGGCTCTTGTGCAGCTAGCGTTTCAGGCGCCATCGGCATGGTCGGCGCCGACTACCCAATGTCTCCAGATTATGTTGCCCCTCCCGGTGCAAACCAACCATATCCTCATGCAGATTATCCAAGAGCGACACACTATCGCGATATGGTTGCGAAGAGAGCCTTTAACCTCAAAAACATCCGAATTACCGGTTCAACCAAGCTTGGTAACTATACCAGTACCTATGAAGTGGTTAGCACTTTTGGCGCGTTTTCTAACCCAAGACAATTCATTGAAAATGTCCCGGTTCTTCCCACTAATGTGTTTCAGAACACAGCTACAAGCTCAACTTCGGTACGTACTTTCTTGGATACAAGACCAGATAGAGATCACGACACGGTTAATCGTGAACATTTTAGCTTTGTTAATGATTACAATGTCGCATATCTAACAGGTACGACTAATAAATCTGTAATTAAAACAAAATTTTCGGCCCCCGGTGGCATCGAGGTGATGACACCTGGATACACTGACTTTAGATCAGATGAATTCTCAGTTTATAGTGCATTGACGTATAAAAACCTTTCAGTAATTAAGCCATCTCAAGGTCCCAGCGGAACTATCTCGGAAACATACGGTATTAGAGTCAGTGATATACATGCTAAAGATTACGGACTTCGCTCACATTTAGCACGACACACCGCGCGCTTTGGTCGCGACTCTCTACACGTGTCATTACCCGGATCCACTTACAGTGAACTTCCTGGTATGCACAAAGTTCATAGAAATAACATTGATAGAAAATCTATACAATATTGTTTTGTTACTAGAAGTGTGGCTGGCACAGGTTTAACAAACAACAAGGGTATAGACATTGATTCTGGAGGCGCCGGAGTTATAGCGGTTGTTCAGAGCGCCGGTCGTCGCGCGGAAAGAGTGTTTGACGGAGCATATGCAGCCGCAAACAGCAATTTAGTTAAGTTCTCTTTTGCTGGTTGGCTCAAGCCTGATTCAAACTCCGCCATGCGTATATTTCAATTTGGATATAGTGGAACAAGCGCTAAACCTGTTCATGATCTCCTCCATCAGGGCAACGGAGAGTTAAGATATACATTTAACACAACTAATGGATCCTCCGCGTTTTCAACAGGGTACTATCAAACAACCGCCACACCGATAACCGGTTCAGCGTGGAAGCACGTAGTTGTTACCGTCAGCGGCGCTCATGGCAATTTGTCAAGCAATGCTGGAAGAGTGGTCAAATTTTATGTTAATGGCGTAGAATATGCCAACTCATATTCAAATCAAAATGTAGAAAACTTTTTTCCCACAAGCTCAGTAAACGTATCAAATTTTAGAGGGTATGGAAACACACTTGCTAAACCAGTATCGTTTTTCGGACGCGTTGACAGTATTTCTGGATATGAATATACTGGAGAAGCTGATGAGTTATCGCTCTATACGGATCTTCTTTCTAGCGCGGATGCTGCCACTCTCTACAACTCCGGCAAACCACAAAACCTAACACAGTCCGGCATACCAGCCAGCGCAAGCTTGTTGTCATGGTGGAGAATGGGTGACGACCCTGGCGACAATCTGTCAGGATATGGGAGTACAGGTGTAGATCCGACAGCCAACGCCAACGGTAACGTAATAATTGATGTTGTGAATGGAGCAAATATACACTTTACTGTACAATCTGGTACCAACTTAAAATCTTCGACAGGCTCTGTAAATAGTCTTCCAGGGGCTAACCCCACCACTCATGCCTACGAGGAACCTTGCAGCTATCCTGAAAAAAGCTTATATGACAATTTCTTTGTACAACACCAAATCCCGCGCTCTTCAAAACAGTATGCATGGATTACCGCATCTTTGGTCTCTACTAACGGGCATACCGGATTTACTCCCGCTGACTTTAAGGTCTCGAGTTCTTCCGGGTATATCGACGCGTATAACTTCATTACTGCAAGCCAAGTGGGCTCCTGGATCCAGGGCGGCGTACGCCGATTTGGAGTCGACTCTGGAACTGGATATCTGCCCCAAGTTAGCGACTTAAATTTAAATATCTATGAGCCGTTAACATCTTCTACTAATACTTTAGGACAAGGAACTGTTCAGATCATCGACTATATTAATAGCTCCGATGCGCTTGTACCCGCCGCCCAAACTGCACTTTCTCCTAATGCTTTTAATAATCTTATGTTCAAGCGAGGCAACCAGTACGGGTTCCCGTCTTGGAAACAAACACGTCAAGCAGACCACCCTATAATCAGAAACCAAAGGAAAGAAAACAAACTACAAATTTCGATTAATCAGACTCCAGTAACTTTTAATATGCAACCTGTCTCATTTAGACAGAGATTACAAGAAGTTGTTGTTGAGAGTGTAGCCGGCACAAAATATAAATTAAAAACGACGCATCATCCCGAATATTTTAGTACAACAGAAATGAACAATCGTTTAATCGATAATGACGCCAACTCAAGGATGACGCCACTACAGGCAATTATTGTGGCTGCATATCAGACCCCTTCAATTAAGAATATCGATTACATTAAATATTCTGAAGCTTCTTACCCTGCATCAAGAAATGAATTCGTTAGCCACTCTACACAACGACTCAATTATTCAAATGATTTTTGGCACAGTAACAGGGAACAAAGAAACATATTGGGCGCCGACCTCTATACCGGCACTTACTTCACTCAAGTTACCGGCGCGTACGTCCGGACAAGTGCACTTGGATATAAAGTTTCTGCGAGTGCCTGGGCTTTGGACGCGCCAACACACTTCCTAACCAGACAGGGTCCGTCCGCTGAAAATAAACAGACTG
>Ga0115001_10003384_pt1 | contig 11915 bp, 6 predicted proteins | sample ArcticOcean_MG_C_12_FD_89869 | JGI IMG/M metagenome (GOLD analysis project Ga0115001, IMG submission 89869) | Marine microbial communities from western Arctic Ocean - ArcticOcean_MG_CB8_130 | ecosystem: Environmental > Aquatic > Marine > Oceanic | place: Arctic Ocean: Canada Basin | collected... | reverse complement strand
ATTGCAACCAATTCACGTAAACCAATCTTTGGATACCGTGCCATGGTCGCGTCTATTTTAGCGATTGCATTTTTATCAACGATCGTATGGGGTCACCATAGGTTTATTTCTGGAATGAATCCATTTTTAGGATCCGTATTTACGTTCACAACCTTATTAATTGCCATACCGTCTGCAGTAAAAGCTTTTAACTACATCACTACTTTATGGAAAGGGAATTTACAGTTAAACCCGGCCATGTTGTTTTCAATTGGTTTGGTGTCGACCTTCATAACAGGTGGTCTTACAGGGATTATTCTTGGAGATAGCGCTTTAGATATTAACGTCCACGATACTTACTTTGTAGTGGCTCACTTCCATTTAGTTATGGGAATTTCAGCACTCTACGGGCTTTTCGCTGGAGTCTATCATTGGTTCCCAAAAATGTTTGGGCGCATGCTAAACAAAAACTTAGGATACATTCACTTTTGGGTCACTGCGATATGTGCCTACGGAGTCTTTTTTCCAATGCACTTTATTGGAATGGCAGGATTACCAAGACGATACTACACAAACAGTAACTTCCCGTTATTTGATGATACTTCAAACGTTCAAATTTTGATTACTGTATTCGCACTTATAGGAGGTCTTTTCCAACTGGTATTTTTATGGAACTTTATCCATAGTATGTTTTATGGAAAGAAAGCAGAACAAAACCCATGGAGATCTAATACTTTAGAATGGACGACCCCTGTTAAGCATATGCATGGTAACTGGCCAGGAGAAATTCCTCACGTTCACCGTTGGGCTTATGATTATAGCAAGCCAGGGCATGACGAGGATTTTGTCACACAAAACACTCCTTTAAAAGAAGGGGAACAAGAATTACAGCACTAGACTGTTAATACTTAATACTATATTTAAAAGCCTTTCTTAAAACAAGAAAGGCTTTTTCTTTATATTTGTTTATATGAATGAAAATTTGGATCCAACCGACGCCCATTTCTCACCAGAGGAACAAGATATTGAAAAGGTATTAAGACCACTTTCATTTGATGATTTTGCAGGTCAAGACCAAGTGCTTGAAAACTTACAGATTTTTGTAGAAGCCGCAGTTGAACGGGATGAAGCTTTGGATCACACCCTGTTTCATGGCCCTCCAGGACTTGGAAAAACAACCCTAGCACATATCCTTGCAAACGAATTAGGCGTGGGTATTAAAGTTACCTCAGGACCTGTTTTGGATAAACCAGGAGATCTTGCTGGACTGCTTACAAACCTAGAAGAAAGGGACGTGCTTTTCATTGACGAAATTCACCGCCTTAGCCCCATAGTTGAAGAGTATTTATACTCTGCGATGGAGGACTATAAAATTGATATTATGATTGAGTCTGGCCCTAACGCCAGGACAGTTCAAATAAACCTTAACCCTTTTACACTAGTTGGCGCTACAACAAGGTCAGGACTTTTAACAGCTCCCATGCGTGCTCGATTTGGGATTAGCAGTCGTTTGCAGTATTATTCAACGGAATTGCTTTCTACAATTATCCAACGGAGCTCAGAAATTTTAAAAGTTCCTATTAGTATGGAAGCTGCGATTGAAATTGCAGGCCGAAGTCGTGGAACGCCTCGTATTGCCAATGCATTATTAAGGCGTGTTAGAGATTTTGCACAAATAAAGGGCAATGGAAAAATTGACATTGAAATCGCCAAATTTGCACTAAAGGCTTTGAATGTTGATGCGCATGGGCTTGATGAAATGGATAATAAAATTTTAACAACTATTATAGATAAGTTTAAGGGAGGCCCTGTTGGGGTGACTACTATTGCAACCGCAGTGAGTGAAAGCCCAGAAACAATTGAAGAAGTTTACGAGCCTTTTCTAATTCAACAAGGTTTTATTATGCGTACCCCTAGAGGGCGTGAAGTTACTGAATTGGCCTACAAGCATTTAGGGCGTGTTAAGGGCGATATTCAAGGGGGATTATTTTAAAATAACTTTAATTACCAATTCTGACCACTAAAGAAACATATTCAAAACGAATAAAAGCCGAAGCTAAACGCCTCGGCTTTTTGTCTTGCGGCATGAGTAAGGCCGGTTTTTTAGAGGAAGAAGCACCCCGTTTGGAGTTGTGGCTTAAAAAAAACAGCCATGGCAAAATGCAATACATGGAAAACCACTTTGATAAACGTCTTAATCCTACATTGCTAGTAGAAGATTCCAAAAGTGTCGTTTCTTTAATCTATAATTATTTTCCTGAAGACATACAGCAGGATCCAGAAGCTCCAAAAATAAGCAAGTACGCCTATGGGAAGGACTATCACTTTGTTATAAAAGATAAGCTTAAACAATTACTAGAATTCATTAAAGAAGATATTGGCGATGTTCATGGCCGTGCGTTTGTAGACTCCGCTCCCATTTTAGAAAAAGCGTGGGCTAAAAAGTCAGGCCTCGGTTGGATTGGAAAACATAGTAATTTATTGACTCAAAAAGTGGGGTCTTTTTATTTTATAGCTGAACTTATTATTGATTTAGAATTGGATTATGACCAGGCGGTTACAGACCATTGTGGTAGTTGTACAGCCTGTATAGATGCCTGTCCAACAGAAGCAATTACCTCGGAGTATGGGGTAGACGGTAGTAAATGCATCTCTTATTTTACGATTGAGCTAAAAGAGCAAATTCCCTCCGATATGAAAGGGCAATTTGATAACTGGATGTTTGGTTGTGATGTGTGTCAAGATGTGTGTCCATGGAATCGATTTTCAAAAGCACACAGCGAGCCTTTGTTTAATCCCAAGCCAGAACTTCTTTCAATGTCTAAGCAGGATTGGGAAGAGATTACCCATGACACGTTTAATAAAGTATTTCAGCATTCAGCCGTAAAGCGGGCTAAGTTTTCCGGGTTAAAAAGAAACATTAAATTTCTTGAATAATTGCTATTTAGTTTTTTCTACTATTTAAGATCAATTTTAGGAAATCGAACAATAATTTGACGTGCTATTACGTTTTATGAATTACGACCTAAATTTTTAAAACCCAAGACTTTTACCCTAAGATATTTCATTAACACAATAGCATTGTTTTAACATTATAAACATATATATTATTTGAGTTATGAAAAAAAAGACATTAATACTCGTCGTAATAACCCTGTTCGTTGGTTGTATAAAAAAATCAAATAAATCGATTCCAGAAAAAATAGAGGGCCTTATAGCCGAAAAAGCGATGGTTGTTTCAGCAAGGGAAGAGGCTTCAAAAATAGGCGTTGACATAATGAAACAAGGTGGGAATGCTTTTGACGCCATGATTGCCTCCGATTTGGCACTGTTAGTTTCGTATCCTGTAACTGGAAATATTGGCGGTGGTGGTTTTATGGTATTTCGCATGAATGACGGTAGTACTGGCGCGTTAGATTATAGAGAAACAGCTCCCTATTTGGCAACTAAGAACAGGTATTTAGACGAAGAAGGAAAGTTGGATTCTGACAAAAGTAAAACAGGAGCCTTAGCTATTGGGGTCCCAGGGACTATTGCAGGATTGTTTGAAATACATGAAAAATATGGATCGATGCCTATTCAACAACTCATAGAACCTGCGATACAATTAGCTAAGAACGGAGTAGTTGTTACAGAAGCGCAAGCAAAGCGTTTAAACCACCACAAGGGTAGTTTTAGGAAAGTGAATCAAGAACACATTATTTATGATCAAGAATGGCGAACGGGCGACACCATCAAAAACTCGTTATTAGCGAAAACATTAGAGCGAATCAAGACCCATGGAAGAGATGGTTTTTACAAAGGCAAAACAGCAGACCTTATTGTTAATCACATTCAAAATATTGGAGGGATTATTACAAAAGATGATTTAGCTAATTATGAAGTGAAATGGAGAGCCCCCATAACTTTTATTTATAAAGGTCATAAAATTATATCGATGCCACCGCCTTCTAGTGGAGGGATTTGCCTAGCACAAATCTTGAAAACTATAGAGCCATACGATATAGGTCAATATAAGCATAACTCAACGAAATATATATAACTTATAGCCGAAGCCGAACGGCGATCCTATGCCGATAGATCCTATTTTTTAGGGGATCTAGATTTTATTACTATTCCAATAGAAAGCCTAACATCTACAAAACACCTTTCTCAAAGAATGCAAAGTTTTAATTGGGTAAGAGCGACGAAATCAAGCGAACTTTCTAGGGGCTCGTTCTCGGGCTACGAAACTGATGAAACCACACATTACTCTGTCGTAGATCCCTTTGGCAATAGTGTATCTGTGACTACCACCTTAAATGGGGCGTATGGATCAAAAGTTTTTGTAGACAAAGGTGGTTTTTTTTTAAATAATGAAATGGATGATTTTAGCGCTAAGCCGGGTACACCAAACATGTTTGGTTTGGTGGGAGCTGAAGCAAATTCAATTGCAGCTCAAAAACGAATGCTAAGCTCAATGTCCACTACAATAGTAGAGGCAAACGGTCAGCTTAAAATGGTCTTAGGCTCCCCCGGAGGCTCTACAATTATTACCACAGTTTTACAAAATATTCTGAATGTATTGGACTATGACATGACAATGCAAGAATCGGTTTCAAAGCCACGTTTTCATCATCAATGGTTGCCCGATAACATCAAATTCGAGACCTCATTTGATACTGTTGTCTTTGATTCTCTTAAAAAATTAGGCTATAAAATAGACCACAGTAACTCTAAAGTAATCGGGAAAACAGATGCTATCTTGGTGTTGCCGGACGGTCGTTTAGAAGGAGGAGCAGACCCAAGAGGTGATGACAAAGCTGAGGGTTTCTAGGGGATATTTAGGATTCTTAGAAGCTAATGCGTTTTTAAGTTTTTAAAAAAGAATAGCGATTAAGTTTTAATATTAACTCTTAGCGTTTAACTTTGTAAGTCAAATTAACGAACATGCCAAGATTAAGTAAACACGATTTAGAAGCTTTAGCTTATCACGAAAAACCATCACCAGGAAAAATTCAGGTAGTTCCAACGACCAAGTACGCTTCACAAAGAGATTTAGCATTAGCGTACTCACCAGGAGTAGCGGCCCCCTGTTTGGCTATCGAAAAGAATCCATCGGATGCTTATAAATATACTGCAAAAGGAAATTTAGTGGCGGTTATTACCAATGGTACTGCTGTTCTAGGGTTGGGAAATATAGGCGCTGAAGCCTCCAAGCCAGTTATGGAAGGTAAAGGGCTGCTTTTTAAAATATTTGCAGATATAGATGTGTTCGATATTGAAGTCAACTCTGAAAACGTTGAAGAGTTTATTCAAACCGTTAAAAATATAGCGCCCACTTTTGGCGGCATTAATTTAGAAGATATCAAAGCTCCAGAAGCTTTTGAAATTGAAACACGACTTAAAGCAGAGTTAGACATTCCCGTCATGCATGATGATCAGCATGGAACGGCTATTATATCAGCTGCCGCTTTGTTAAACGCCTTGGAAATTGCAGAAAAAAACATTCAAGATGTTCGCATCGTTGTAAGTGGAGCGGGTGCAGCAGCTATTTCTTGTACTCGTTTGTACCAATCTTTTGGTGCTAAGCGTGAAAACATTGTAATGCTCGATAGTAAAGGGGTCATTAGAAATGACCGCGATACCCTAACCACCCAGAAAGCAGAGTTTGCTACCGACAGGAAAATAGACAGCTTAAATGAAGCGATGACTGATGCGGATGTGTTTATTGGATTATCCACTTCAGATATTGTAAGTCCAGAAATGCTTAAAACGATGGCTAGTAATCCGATCGTGTTCGCTATGGCAAATCCAGACCCTGAAATAAAATATAATCTTGCAATTAAAACAAGAGATGATATTATTATGGCTACCGGTAGAAGTGACACCCCCAATCAAGTAAATAACGTACTTGGTTTTCCATTTATATTTAGAGGTGCTTTAGATGTTAGAGCTACAACAATTAACGAGGAAATGAAAAAAGCAGCCGTCATAGCGTTGGCTGAGTTGGCAAAAGAACCCGTTCCAGAGCAGGTTAATATTGCCTATGGAGAAACACGACTTACCTTTGGTAAGGATTACATCATTCCTAAGCCATTTGATCCCCGATTAATTGCAGCGATTCCTCCAGCAGTAGCCAAAGCAGCCATTGAAAGTGGAGTTGCTTTAGCTCCAATTTCTGATTGGGAAAAATACGAAGACACCCTATTGGAGCGCATGGGCTCAGACAATAAGATTGTAAGACTTTTATTTAACCGAGCCAAGCTAAACCCAAAGCGTGTCGTTTTTGCTGAAGCAGACCAGTTAAATGTTTTAAAAGCGGCCCAAATCGCTCTTGAAGAAGGGATTGCAACGCCTATATTACTTGGAAGACGAGATGAAATTGAACGTCTTATGGAGGAGTTAGAATTTGACGAAGAAGTACTCATCATTGATCCAAAAGGAGATGAAAGTAGTGTTCAGAAAAATAAGTATGCTGAAATTTATTGGAAACAACAACAGCGAAAAGGAACAACACTCTTAGCGGCTCAAAAACTAATGAGAGAACGAAACTATTTTGCAGCGATGATGGTTAATGAAGGGGATGCAGATGCTCTTATTTCAGGCTATTCAAGCAATTATGGATCTGTTGTAAAACCAATGTTAAATTTAATTGGTTTAGCACCAGGCTCTACACGTATAGCGACGACCAATGTGATGATCACGCAACGAGGACCTATGTTTTTGAGCGATACAGCCATTAACATTAACCCATCTGCAAATGATTTAATAAAAATTGCTCAGATGACTTCTGGAGTTGTCAAGATGTTTGGCTTAGAACCGGTTATGGCAATGATTTCATATTCTAATTTTGGATCGTCTAAAGACAAAACAGCGACCAAAGTGAAAGAAGCAGTGTCTTACCTCCACAGAAGACACCCCCAATTATTAGTGGATGGGGAATTGCAAACAGATTTTGCTTTAAACAGTGAGATGCTGAAAGCTAACTTTCCTTTTTCTAGACTTGCTAACAAAAAAGTAAACACCCTTATTTTCCCAAATTTAGAATCAGCAAATATCACCTATAAATTACTTAAAGAATTAAATAAAGCAGAATCAATTGGCCCTATTATGATGGGCTTACGGAAGCCAGTACACATTTTGCAATTAGGAGCTAGCGTTGATGAAATTGTAAATATGACTGCTGTTGCTGTTGTGGACGCACAACAGAAAGGAAACTTGTAAAATATCTAGTATAACACCTTTGCTTTTTCCCCCTAAAATATTGTATTATTTTAGTACATTTGAAACTCATAGGAAGTGAAAAAATATGATAACACACATTCAAGGTAAATTAGTTGAAAAAACGCCGACTCATATCATTGTCGATTGTAATGGAGTGGGGTACTTTATTAATATTTCACTACACACATTTTCTCAACTTCCAGATCAAGAAGCGGTTAAAGTTTTTACACATTTACAGATAAAGGAAGACTCACATACTCTTTTTGGCTTTAGTAGTTCTTCCGAACGCGGAATATTTAGACTGCTTATCTCAGTAAGTGGAATTGGAGCAAGCACAGCCAGAACGATGCTCTCTTCACTCACACCCAAACAAGTGAAAGAAGGAATAGCAGTTGGGGATGTTGCATTGATACAATCTGTTAAGGGAATTGGTCTCAAAACAGCCCAACGCGTTATTATTGAACTCAAGGATAAAGTTCTTAAAATTTACGATCTTGATGAATCTTCTTTGTCTCAAAACAATACAAACAAGGATGAAGCGTTATCAGCCTTAGAAGTTTTAGGTTTTATGAAAAAGCATTCCGAACGCGTTGTCGAAAAAGTAATTTCATCTAGCCCAGATGCTACTGTGGAGTTTATCATCAAAGAAGCCCTTAAAAACCTGTAATTCATTTGAAAACATCAAATCATAATCCCTATTTTAAAAAACTCTTTTTAGTGTTTTTTTTATTGGTTTGTACCTCAGGGGTGTATGCTCAGCAACTACCGACAGTTAGAGACTCTACCTCAACAACATTTTCATTTGGAGCATTGGAAACACCCGATCCAGCAAGTATAATTAGTAAATACATTTACGATCCATTAACAAATCGATATTTTTATACTTCAACAATTGGCGATTTTAATATTAACTATCCTGTTATACTAACCCCAAAGGAGTTTCAGGAGTTAGCTCTTAAAGAAAGTTTAAAGCAATATTATAAAGAAAAAGTAGATGCACTTGATGGAAAAAAAGAAGGTTCAGAAGAAGCGAAGAAAAACTTAATACCAGACCTTTACGTCAACTCTAAATTTTTTGAAACCATATTTGGTAGTAATACGATATCCGTAGTCCCCCAAGGATCCGTTGAAATGGACCTTGGAATCATATACACCAAGCAAGAAAACCCTGCATTCTCGCCAAGGAATCAAAGTAATTTTACTTTTGATTTTGATCAGAGAATCAGCTTGAGCCTAATGGGAAAAGTCGGAACTCGATTGCAAGTTAATGCCAATTACGATACCCAGTCAACTTTTGATTTCCAAAACTTAATTAAGTTGGAGTTTGACCCTTCTTTACCTGGTCTCGATGGCGTTAGTGGGGGTGAAGACTCTATCCTTCAAAAACTGGAAGTAGGTAATGTAAGCATGCCTTTAAATAGCTCCCTCATTACAGGTGCACAAAGTTTATTTGGTGTAAAAACTGAATTACAGTTTGGAAAAACTAGAGTCACAGCTGTTTTTTCAGAACAACAATCGGAAACACGTTCTGTAGTTGCTCAAGGCGGAGGGACTATTGAAGAATTTGATTTTTTTGGATTAGACTATGACGAAAATAGACACTTTTTCTTAGGACATTACTTTAGAGACAAGTATGATCAAGCTTTAGAAAACTATCCATTTATTAATTCTCAAGTCCAAATTACAAGAGTAGAGGTGTGGGTTACCAATCGAACCAACCAGATTCAAAATGCACGAAATATAGTCGCATTACAAGATTTAGGAGAGTCTTCAAGACTGGGTTTGAGCGCGGTTCCAACTGGGTTTGTAAATGTTGGACCCAACGCCCTTCCAAATAATGGAAATAATGATTTTGACCCCACTAATATTGGAGGTGCTGGTTCGCAGCTTACGAACGCCATTCGAGATATTGCCACCGCACAATCAGGATTTCTAACGCCAGGTATTAATGAAGGATTTGATTATGGCAAGCTGGAAAATGCTCGAAAATTAACTCAAGGCAACGGGTTTACAGTCGACACGCAATTAGGATATATTTCCTTGAATCAGCGATTACAAAACGATGAGGTTTTAGCCGTTGCTTACCAGTATACTGTAGGCGGTGAAGTCTTTCAGGTAGGGGAGTTTGGAAATGACGGGGTCAATGCGACTGAAGTGGGTGTGACAGCATCAGGCAACCAAACGGTTACCAATCAAAGTCTTGTTTTGAAAATGCTAAAAAGTGCAGTGACCAATGTTAACCTTCCAACATGGGATCTGATGATGAAAAACATATACAATACCGGAGCCTATCAATTATCTCAAGAAGATTTTAAATTAAATATATTTTATAACGAAACATCGGCTCTTAATTATATCACACCCGTAGGTTTGGATCCATTTCCAGCACCCACAGGAAACAATGATCCCATAGAGGAAACGCCTTTAATTCGATTGTTTAATTTTGACCGACTAAATTTTAATAATGACCCGCAAAATAAAGGAGATGGATTTTTTGATTTTGTTCCAGGGATTACAGTCATCCCTCAAAACGGAAAAATCATATTTACCAAAGTGGAACCTTTTGGAAGTCACCTATTTGAAACGCTACGACTCACTGGTTCTGAAAACTATGAAGGTGATGAAACAATTTCTGGCGTTTATAACCTAAACCAATTAAAATACGTTTATAAGTCTCTTTACAAGAACACAAAAACAGCCGCGCTTCAAGACAGTGATAAAAACAAGTTTTTGATGCGAGGTCGCTACAAATCATCTGGTGGTTCTGGCATTCCAATTGGTGCGTTTAATGTTCCAAGAGGGTCTGTGAAGGTAACTGCTGGAGGACGCGTACTTGTAGAAGGGGTGGATTACACCGTAAATTACCAAATAGGGACCGTACAAATTTTAGATCCTTCTTTACAAGCATCAAACATACCGATTCAGGTTTCTGTTGAAAACAATTCTGTTTTTGGGCAACAAACAAAGCGGTTTACAGGCGTAAATGTAGAGCATCAATTCAATGAAAATTTTGTCTTAGGTGCAACGGTTTTAAACTTAAATGAGCGTCCCATAACACAAAAAGCAAATTATGGTACGGAGTCAATAAACAATACAATTTTTGGTTTTAATGGAAATTACTCCACAGAAGTTCCGTTCTTAACGCGCTTAGCAAATAAATTACCAAATATTGATACCGATGTCGAATCTAATTTGTCGCTTAGAGGTGAATTTGCGTATCTAAAACCAGGCGCCCCTAAAGGAACGGACTTTGACAATGAAGTCACTTCTTATGTTGATGATTTTGAAGGGTCACAAAACGGCATTAGTTTACTAAGCCCGCAATCTTGGTTTTTGTCAAGCCGCCCCGAAAGACTTGGTCGTGTTTACGCACAAGGCTCAGAAGATGGTAATGGCTATCAAAATGGATTTGACAGGGCGCATTTAAACTGGTATACAGTGGACCCAATTTTTTATAGTGGACAACGCCCAGGCGGCATCTCAGATGATGACATATCAAACCTGTATACGAGACGAATATTTATTGACGAGCTTTTTCCACAAGTCGATTTAGTAACCGGGCAATACACGGTTATAAACACCCTAGATTTAGTTTACAACCCATCAGAAAGAGGCCCTTATAATTACCAACAAGGGGCTGAAGACGGAATTTTAGACACGCCTCAAAATAGTTGGGCCGGTATATCCAGACAATTGACCTCTACCGATTTTGAGCAGGCAAATGTTGAATATGTTGAGTTTTGGCTCATGGATCCCTTTTTAGACAGCTCGTCTAACCCTGGGGGAAAATTAGTTTTAAACTTAGGAAACATCTCTGAAGATGTCATTAAAGATGGTGAAAAACAATACGAGAATGGGCTGCCCGAAGATGGAGATATTAGTCTTTTTGACCCTACCAGTTGGGGCTCTGTAACCCCGCAAAATCAATCCTTAATTTATGCCTTTTCATCACAAGGAGACGACAGAAATAATCAGGATGTTGGGATTGATGGCTATGATGATTCTGAAGAAACTCCATTGTTACCGGATGGTATTACTCTAGACCCACGATTTGCAGTGTTTAATACGCTTGATGATCCTGCTAATGACAACTATGAATACTACTTAAATACTGAGGGTGATATATTTGAGCGCTACAAAAAATACAATGGATTGGAAGGCAACTCACCCGATACGTTCTCAGAAACCAACCGCGGATCTACCACCCAACCGGATGTAGAGGATATCAATAGGGATAATACAATGAATACGATTGACAGCTATTTTGAGTATGAAATAGGGATTTCGACTGCAGATTTCAATAATTTAAACAACCCTTATATTGTTGATAGAAAGTCAATTTCCAATATTACGCTACCAAATGGTGCTCCCTCAGGAATTATAAATTGGTACCAATATCGAATTCCATTGTCAGAATTTACGAGTGACGCTGCTACTAACCCTTCTGATTTTAGATCGATTCGATTTGTGCGAATGTACTTAAAAGAATTTACAGAACCCACAGTATTACGATTTGGAACCTTAGACTTGGTACGAAGTGATTGGCGTCGTTACCAATTGTCTTTAGATGAAGAATCGAATCAAGCAACAGAATCAGATCCTACCGATTTTAGCGTTGGTATTGTAGGCGTTCAAGAAAATGATGGGGGCTATGTATCCCCTCCAGGCGTTGAACGGGAGCAATTAAACAACAACAACAGCATTGTTCGACAAAATGAACAATCGCTAGT
>Ga0115001_10003377_pt1 | contig 11925 bp, 12 predicted proteins | sample ArcticOcean_MG_C_12_FD_89869 | JGI IMG/M metagenome (GOLD analysis project Ga0115001, IMG submission 89869) | Marine microbial communities from western Arctic Ocean - ArcticOcean_MG_CB8_130 | ecosystem: Environmental > Aquatic > Marine > Oceanic | place: Arctic Ocean: Canada Basin | collected... | reverse complement strand
CATATTGCAGCATCAAACCCTTTGGCGTTAAGTTCTGATTTGATTGATAAAGATCTACTTCAAAAGGAACAAGATCTTGTCACAGAAGAGTTAAAAAGTTCTGGTAAGCCTGAAGAAATTGCAAAAAAAATCAGCTTAGGTAAAATGAATAAATTTAAAGAAGAAAATGCTTTGTTAACACAAGCTTGGGTTATGGAGCCTAAAAAAAAAGTGCAAGATATTGTAAAAGAACTTAATGTCCCTGATTTGAAGATTAATGATTTTTTTAGAATTAAAATAGGTGAATAAATGTTTAATGATAAAACATACAGTCAGAAGATGGATAAAACCATCGAAGTTTTTCAAAAAGAATTAACTTCACTAAGAACTGGCAGGGCAAATGCATCAATGTTAGACCTTGTTAAGGTTGATGTTTATGGGCAAGCGATGCCATTAAATCAAGTTTCAAGCATAACAACCCCTGATGCTAGAACAATTAATATCCAAGTTTGGGACCTTAATAATGTTCCACTAGTGGATACTGCTATAAAAAAATCAGAATTAGGTTTAAATCCACAAATTGATGGTCAATTAATTAGATTACCTGTCCCAGATTTAAATGAAGAGAGAAGAACGGAGATAAAAAGATTAATTAAATCTATGGGTGAAAAGTGTAAAATTGCAATTAGAAATATCAGAAGAGAAGCTAATGACGATTTAAAAAAATTAGTCAAAGACAAAGAAATTAGTGAGGATATTGAAAAGATAAATGAAAAAAAGGTTCAAACATTTACTGATGAGCATATCAAAACTATAGATTCTAAAGTTGAATCAAAAGAAAAAGAAATAATGAAAATATGAACCCAGTTAATCATGTTGCCATCATCATGGATGGAAACGGTCGATGGGGTTTAAAACAAAAAAACTCAAGAAATGCAGGTCATAGAGCGGGCTTAGATAGTATCGAGTCTATTATCAATGAATGTCTAAGGATTAAAATTAAATACTTAACACTTTATACTTTTTCAACTGAAAATTGGAAAAGGCCAAAAAAAGAAATAAATTTTTTATTTAATCTATTGGAGAAATTTTTAAATAATAAAATTCAGAATTTAATTGAAAAAAATATTAAGCTGAAATTTGTTGGAGAACTTAACAGATTACCAAATAAATTAAAAAAACTTTTAAAAACATCTGAATTAAAAACATCAAAAAATTCATCTTTAGAAGTAAACATAGCTCTAAATTATGGTTCAAAAAGTGAGCTAATAAACTCTATTAAAACTGTCCTTAAGAAAAAAATTAAAATAAATGAGAAAAATATTAATAAGTATTTATACACAAGCGATATAGCAGAACCCGACATTTTAATAAGAACTGGAAACACTCATAGATTGAGTAACTTTATGCTATGGCAAATAGCATATACAGAAATTTTTTTTGAAAAAAAACTTTGGCCTGATTTTACAGTTAATGATTTTAAAAAAGTTTTATCTAAATTTAAATCAATACAAAGAAATTATGGATCAATTTAATGAGCAATGAATTAAAAAAAAGAATATTAACTTCATTACTGTTAATCTTATTATTAATTGCAATGTACTTTTATTCGTTAGTTATGTTTATAGCTATATTGGTTATATCTATAATCTTATGGATCGAATTTTACGGTTTAATATCAAAAATTTTACCAAAGAATAGAGTTAAAGATAAAGTTTTAAAGTTTTTCTATAAAGCAGTGTCATTACTTTATTTGTTATTATTAGTTAGTTTTGTAATTGGTGTAGAAATATATTATCAAAACTTAAGAATATATCTAATATACGCAGTCTTGACAGCCATACTTTCAGATATAGGAGGACTTGTATTTGGTAAAACTTTTAAAGGAAGAAAATTAACTAAGATTAGTCCTAATAAAACAATTGCTGGCTCGATAGGTTCTTTTATTTTTTCGTTATTGTTAATACCTTTTTTTTTTCAAGAGCTAATAAAATTCAATATTTTATCATTAATAACAATTACTCTGATGATATCTCTAATATCACAATTGGGAGATTTGTTTATTTCCTATCTCAAACGTAAGGCAAAAGTTAAAGATACAAGTGATTTATTGCCCGGTCATGGAGGATTTCTTGATAGATTAGATGGTATTATTTTTTCTATTCCATTTGGTGTAACCATGTTTGTAAATTTTTAATTCAATGAAAAAAAAAATAGCAATACTTGGGTCTACAGGTTCAATAGGAAAAACAACATTTAATATTATCAAGAGAAATAAAAAAGATTTTGATATAATTTTACTCTCCACAAATAGAAATACTAAAATATTATTAAAACAGGCATATTTATTTAATGTAAAAAACTTAATTATTACAGATAAAAAAAAATTTTTAGAAATCAAAAATAAATTAAGTAAAGAAAAAATTAAAGTTTTTAATAATTTTGACGATTTAGATAAAATATTTAAAAATAAAATTGATTACACTATGAGTGCAATATCTGGTTTAAATGGCTTGATACCAACGATGAGAATTATTAAATTTACAAAAATTATTGCTATAGCTAATAAAGAATCCATAATTTGTGCATGGCACTTAATAAAAAAAGAGCTTACTAAAAGAAAAACTAATTTTATACCAGTTGATTCTGAACACTTTTCACTTTGGTCTACTATCGGAGAAACACCTAAGTATAAAATTGATAAAATTATAATAACTGCATCTGGAGGTCCGTTCTTAAATTTTCCATTAAATAAGTTCAATAAAATAACTATTAATAGTGCATTAAAACATCCCAATTGGTCTATGGGAAAAAAAATTACAATTGATTCTGCAACAATGATGAATAAAGTTTTTGAAGTTATTGAAGCAAAAAATATTTTTAATTTAAATTATAAAAAAATATCCATGTTAATACACCCAAAATCTTATGTTCATTCAATAGTTAAATTTAATAATGGACTTACAAAGATTTTAGTTCATGATGCTAACATGAAAATTCCAATTTTCAATTCTATTTATTTGAATGAAAATAAAAAAATAAAGTCAAATAATTTAAATTTTGAAACATTAAATGATTTACGTTTTGGTAAATTAAATAATAATAGATTTCCTGTTATAAAAATTTTAAAACTTTTACCAAATAAAATAAGTTTATTTGAAACAATTCTTGTTACTATAAATGATAGATTGGTTGAAAAATTCCTTAATAATGAAATTAAATTTAATGATATTTCTAAATATTTGATAAAATTTATGAATAGTAAGAAATATTCAAAATTTAAGAATATAATACCTAAGAGAACTGAAGATATTATTAAATTATCTAAAATTGTTAGTTTAAATATTAATTGAAATGTATATAAATCAAATTCGTCATATGACATTTATTAGAATTTACTCTTTTTTAGTTTTATTTATTTTTTTAAATATTAACTCTGCTTTAGCTAAAACCTTTGAAAATATTAAGGTAGATGGAAATAAGAGGGTGTCTTTAAATACAATTATTGTTTTAGGTAATATAAAATATGAAGATCATGATGATAAGAAACTTAATGAAATTATTAAAGATCTATATCAATCAGGTTTTTTCCAAAGTATCAAGATTAACATTTCAAATAATATTTTAAATATTACTGTCATTGAGAATCCAATTATTGAAGATTTAGAAATTATAGGTGTAAAGAATAAAAAGCTTTTAGAATTTTTTGAAGAAAGCATTCAACTAAAGAATAGAAAATCATTCTCTGAGTTTAAAGTAAATCAAGATTTAATAACTTTAAAAAATATTAGTAGATCTTTAGGATATTATTTTGCTGAAATAGATTATAGTTTTGTCAAAAATAATGAGCAAAATTCTATCCGACTAACTTATAATTTTGATCTTGGCAAAAAAGCTAAAATTAATGAAATTATTTTTTTAGGAAATAAAAATGTTAAAAATAAAATTTTAAGAGAGCTTATTGCCTCAGAAGAGCACAAGTTCTGGAAATTTTTATCTCAAAAAGTTTATATTAATGCAGAACAGATTGAGCTAGATCAGAGACTATTAACAAATTATTACAAAGATAATGGTTATTATAATTCAGTAATAACTAATTCTTTTGCTGAGTTTGATGCTAATAATAATTTTAACCTTATTTTTAATATTGATTCAGGTAAAAAATTTTACTTTAATAACTTTACATTAAATATACCCCAAGACTTTGATCCAACTGTTTTTGAACCAATTAATAAAATTTTTTTAGAATTAAAAAACGATAAATATTCATTAAGAAAGTTAAACTTAATACTTAATGAAGTTGATAAAATTGCATCTTCTCGTTTATATGATTTTATTGATGCGTCTATAGATGAAGAAATTGTTAATGATGACAAGATTGACTTTATAATAACAATTAAAGAGTCTAAAAAATTTTATGTAGATCAAATTAATATATTAGGTAATTTTAATACTATCGAAGAAGTTGTTCGACATCAATTAATTGTGGATGAGGGAGATGCTTTTAATGAAATCCTATTTAATAAATCTCTAAATAATATTAAATCTCTAAATTTATTTAAATCAGTAGACTCCAAAATTGTTGATAATATTGATCCAAATCTTAAATCAATAAATATTTTTGTAGAAGAAAAACCTACAGGAGAAATTAGTCTTGGTGCTGGTATTGGTACTAATGGATCAACTTTAGGTGGTGGAATTAAAGAAAACAATTTTTTAGGAAAGGGTATAAGTTTAGATACCAACCTTGAGATTAGTAAAAGTGGAGTAAAAGGCAGATTTATCCACACTAAACCAAATTTTAATTATTCTGACAATACTTTAAGAACAAGTTTTACTGCTGAAACTTTAGATAAATTAGAACTAAATGGATATAAAAATTCCAATATTGGTTTTGGTTTAGGTACTCAATTTCAGCAATATGAAAACTTTTTTTTAAGTCCAGAAATTGCAGTGACTTCAGAGCGACTTAAAACTACTAGTTTGGCTTCTGATCAATTAAAAAAACAAGAGGGTACTTATAATGATTTCTATTTTAATTATGGAATAAATTATGATTTGAGAGATCGAACTTATCAACCAACAGATGGACACTCTATTAGATTTAATCAAAATATACCTGTATATTCTGAGAATTATGAACTGATAAATACTTTTGAATATAATAAGTACCAAATGTTAAGTCAATCCTCAAACATTATTGGAAAAGTAAGCATTTATGGTCAAACAGTTAATTCAATTAATGGTGGAGATTCCAGAATATCCAAAAGATTATTTATACCAGCAAAAAAATTAAGAGGTTTTGAATCGGGTAAAGTTGGACCTAAGGATAATAATGATTTCATTGGTGGAAACTATGTAACTACTTTTAACATGCAAACAACTTTACCGAATATTTTTCCAACTTTTGAAAACATTGATTTTTCAATTTTTTTTGATGCAGCGAATGTTTGGGGTGTTGACTATAATGATAAAATTAATGATTTAAGTACAATAAGAAGTTCTACTGGTTTGGCAATCGACCTGTTAACACCTGTGGGTCCTTTAAATTTTTCTTTAACACAGCCTATATCTAAATCTAAAACAGATAAAACAGAATCTTTTAGATTTGATCTTGGAACAACCTTTTAATTATAGTGAAATTTTTTTTAATAATAATATCAATATTATTTATTTTTATAAAAAGTAATGCCAATGAAAATATTGTCTTTATTGATATAGATTTCATAGTTGCAAATTCTCTATCGGGTAAATCTGCCATCAAACAGATAGAAAAGAAAAAAAATAATATTAATCAAGAATTATTTAATGAAGAAAAAAAATTAAAAGAAAAAGAAAATAAAATTATTTCACAAAAAAATATACTTGATGAGAATCAATATAAAAATGAGCTTGATCAATTACAGAATATGATAGCTAAATATCAAATTGTAAGAAAACAGAAAAACAAAGAATTAAATATATTTACTCTTAAAGCTAATAACCAAATGTTAACTTTAATAAGTCCTATTATTGATGATTATTTAAAAGAAAAATCAATATCGATAGTTCTTCAAAAGAAGCATATAGTTACAGGCAGAAATGACTTAAATATAACAACAATTATATTAAATCAATTAGATAATAACATTGATAAGATTGATTTAGATTAAATTCAATAAAAATAATGCTTACTAAAAAAAAGATTATAGAACTTTTGCCACATAGAGAACCAATGCTCTTGATTGATGAATTAATCAATATTAAAAAACTCTTCTCTGCAACAGCTATTGTCAATGTTAAGAAAGATAGTTTTTTTGTACAAGGACACTTCCCCAATAACCCAGTTATGCCAGGTGTTTTGATTGTTGAGGCTTTTGGTCAAGCTGCAGCTGCTCTTACAGCTGCTGGTATAGATAAGGAAACTTATGAAAATAAATTAGTTTTTTTAATGGGTATTGAAAAAGCAAGATTTAGAAATCCAGTAATTCCTGATTGTCGATTGGAACTTAACATAGAAGCCATAAGATCTCATGGCAAAGTTTGGAAATACAAAGGAGAAGCTTTTGTTGAAGGAAAAAAAATGGCTGATGCTATATGGTCTGCAACAATCGTTGATAGAAAATAATTAGTAATAATTTTTGATAAGCAATAGTCAATTAATTAGATAAAAGTCTTATTCAATGATTAATCATTTTTTTAAGAAAAAAGGACCATTTAGCATTAAACAGCTAGCTGATTTATCTGATATCACATTACACAGTAGCTTAATAGATAATGAAATTCTAGATATAAAAAATTTATTTGATGCAAATAAATCAGACATTACTTTTTTTCATTCAAAAAAATATGAAAATATTGCTGCTAATACTAAAGCATCTTTTTGTATTACGACTAAAAATTTAGAAAATATTTTACCTAAAACATGTGTGCCTTTAGTAGTTGAGAATGTTTTATTTGTTACAGCAAAAGTTACCAATATATTTTATCCAGATGCTGCTACTGACGATTTTGACCAAAAAATATCCAATATAGACAAAACATCTTTAAGTAAAACTGTCAAATATGGAGTTAATGTTTTAGTAGGAGAAAATGTTAAATTTGGAAAAAATTGTTTAATTGGTCATAATTCAATAATTGAAAGCAATGTAGTTATTGGTGATGATTGTTCTATAGGCTCAAATGTTATTATTAGAAATACCATAATTAGAAATAATGTAAATATTTTAGATTGTTGCGTGATTGGTAAAAAAGGTTTTGGTTTTTTTCCAAATCAAAAAAAAAATTTTCAATATCCTCATATAGGAATGGTAATAATTGAAGATAATTGTGAAATAGGATGTGGTTCCACTATTGATAGAGGATCTTTATCTAATACTATAATTGGAAAAAACACATATTTAGATAACCAAATTCATATTGCTCATAATAATAAAATTGGTAACAATTGCATTATTGCTGGACAAGTTGGGGTTGCTGGCAGTTCAACTATAGGGAATAATGTGATGATCGGTGGACAAGCTGGTATTTCTGGTCACTTAAACATTGGTAACAACATACAAATCGGTGGTGGTAGTGGTGTAATAAATGATATTCCAGATAATTCAAAAGTTATGGGTTACCCTGCAAAAAATTTAAAAGATTTTATTAAGGATAATAAGTGATCCATAAAACAGCAATTATTGATTCTAAAGCAAAGATTTCCTTAACAGTAAACGTTGGTCCTTATGCTGTTATTGGACCAAATGTTATAATTAATGAAAATGTTGAAATTCAATCACACGTAAACATCTCAGGCCACACAACAATTGGTAAAAATAACAATTTTTATCCATTTGCTTCAATAGGAAGTGACCCTCAAGATATGAAATATAAAGGTGAAAAAACAGAGCTTATAATAGGAAATAATAATATAATAAGAGAATATGTAACAATTAATCCAGGCACTGTTCAGGGTGGGGGAATAACAAAAGTAGGTAACAATAATTTAATTATGATTAGTGCTCATATTGCACATGACTGTATGATTGGTAATAATATTGTTATAGCTAACAGCGCAGCTATAGCTGGGCATGCAGAAATAGAGGATTATGTTGTCATTGGTGGTAATTGTGGTGTTCAACAGTTTACAAGAATAGGAAAAATGGCAATGATTGGTGGCATGACTGGTGTTTCGAGAGATGTTATTCCTTATGGATTATCAACAGGTAATCGAAACTATTTAAATGGAATTAATGTTGTAGGACTAAGAAGAGGTAAGATATCTAATAAAGAAATTATTGGCCTTACAGGTGCTTATAAGGAAATATTTAAAACAGAAAGCTTAAATGAAAATCTAAATAGATTAAATGGTGAGTATAAGGATAACAACCTGGTAAATGAAGTGGTTGAGTTTATCAATAAAGATAAAAAGAGACCAATTTGTACTCCTTTCTTGAAGTAAAATGATTGGGTTATTTCTAGGTAGTACAGATTTTCCAAAAAAAATATTAGATAAAATAAAAAAAAAAAAAATAAATTATTTTATAATTGATTTAAATAGAGCTAATTCTTTTAAAAAAGATAAAAATAGCCATCATGTTAACATTGGTAAGTTCGGCAAGATTCTTAAATTGATTAAATTAAAAAAATGTAAAAAAGTTTTATTTGCAGGTAAAATAGATAAACCTAAAATCTCAACACTGAAACTGGATATTAAGGGAATTTATTATTTACCAAGAATTATCAAAGCATCTAGATTGGGAGATGCAGCAATATTAAAAGAATTAATTAAGATTTTAAAAGAAAATAAGATAAAAGTAATTAAATCAAATTATTTCAATCCTGAGCTAACTCTTAAAAAAGGGAATTTTAGCATCATAAGACCAAATAAATTAGACTTAATAAGTATTAAAAAAGGGATTAAATCATTAAATAATTTAAATGCACATAATCATGTTCAGGGTCTAGTTGTTAAAAATAATACCATTGTTGTAAAAGAGACCTCAAAGGGAACAAAAAAAATGATACAATCAATAAATACATTTAAAAAACCTGGGGGCATTTTAATTAAATTTCCTAAAAAAAAACAAGATTTACGAGCTGATTTACCAACAATCGGTTTTGATACATTTAAAGACTGCAAAAAAGCTAATTTAAAAGGAATAGTCCTTAAGTCCAATCAAAATATATTTATGGACAAAATTAAATGTATAAGTTTTGCTAATAAGAATAAAATTTTTATTAAAGTTATATGAAAAAAGTATTTATATTAACTGGAGAACCTTCAGGTGATAAATTAGCATCTAAAGTTATATCAAAACTAAAAGAGTCCAATCATGATATTGAGTATTTGTGTGTTGGCGGGTCTAGTTTATACTCTTTAGGCATCAAATCAATCTTTGACCAAAAAGAGATCACATACATGGGTTTTACAGCTGTATTATTAAATATATTTAAGATTAAAAAAAAAATCAACGAAACTGTTGATGAAATCATTAAATTTAATCCAGATATATTGTTTAGTGTGGATAGCCCAGATTTTACACTTAGAGTAGCTAAAAGAATTAAAAGAATTAATAATAATATTAAAACAATTCATTATGTTGCACCACAAGTTTGGATATGGCGAGAAGGTAGGGTAAAAAAATTTAAAAAATATGTTGATCATATGCTGCTTTTATTCAATTTTGAAAAAAAGTACTTTGATAAAGAAAATATTAAAAATACTTTTGTGGGTCATCCATTACTGGAGAAAAATAAAAATACTAAAATTGATTTATCTTCATTAATTAATGAAGATAAGAAAATTATATCAATATACCCTGGAAGTAGGAACTCTGAAACTAATGTCCTATTACCAATTTTATCAGATTTTATTAAATTAATGAATAAACGATTTAAGGATTATATTTTTATATTTCATGCAACAGAAGAAAATAAAAACTTAATTAATAATTTTTTAAAAAATCAATTACTAATTGATTACCAGGTAATTTCAGATGATGATATTAAGTCTCAAATTTTATCTAAGTCCATATTTGCTGTAGTAAAATCTGGAACTGTATCTCTTGAAATTTGTAACGCAAAAATTCCATCTATTATAATTTATAAAATTAATATGATTAATTATTTAATTATGAAATTATTAGTTAAAGTAAAATTTGCCAATATCATAAATATTATTAATAAAAAAGAAATTATCCCAGAATTATTACAAGGTGATTGTAATGCAAAAGAAATTTATAATTCAGTTGTTTATTTTTTAAAAAATCCTGAAATTATGAAAGATCAAGTTAATAATTGTAGCAAAACTTTAAATGACATAAGATCAAAATCATCATCCTCATCAGAAGCCTCCTCTATATTAAGAAAGTACCTTGTTTCTTAGTCTTTTTTGAACCTCTTCTTTTCCAAGTGAAATTATTATATCATAAATGCCAGGACCAAACTTCGATCCTGTTAAAGCAACCCTTAATGGTTGCCCAACTCCTTTAAAATTTGTTTCATGAGTTTTTATAAGATTATTTACAATTGGTTCTAAAATTTCTTTATTTAGATCCTTTAAATCATTAATATTTTTATTAAAGTCAGTTATTATTTTTTTTGCTTTATCATCGATAAGTTTTAAATCTTCTTGATTAAAATTAACTTCATTAAAGATAATGTATTTAGCATTATTGTATATACCCTCTAAAGTTTTAGCTTTATTTTTAAGAAATAATAATGATGATTTAATTTTTTCTTCTTTATTAGGTTTAATTTTTTCTTTATATATTTCACAGTAAGTAACAAGATGATTATAAAGTTCATTCTCGTCAATAGTTTTAATATAGTGCTCATTCATTGATAAAATTCTACTCATATCTAATTTTGATGGAGATTTACCAATTCCCTCTAAGTTAAAATGTTGAATGCTTTCTTCTAATGTAAATATTTCTTTATCCAGATAAGACCAACCTAGTCTTAATAAGTAATTTCTTATAGCATCTGGCATTATTCCTATTTTTGAATAATCATCTAACGTTGATGCATTGTCTCTCTTAGATAGTTTTTTACCTTCAATCGTATGGATTAACGGAATATGTGCAAAATCTGGAAGATCCCAGCCCATAGCTAAATATATTTGAATTTGTTTGAATGTATTAATTTTATGATCATCACCTCTAATTACGTGTGTCATACTCATTTGATGATCATCTACTGTTGCAGATAAATTATAAGTTGGCGTTCCGTCGTTTCTTAAAATAATAAAATCTTCAATAGTAATATTTTCAATTTTAACATCTCCTTGAACTAAGTCCTTTAGTATTGAAGAGCCTTCAATTTTACTTTTAAATCTTACAACTGGTTTAATATCTTTTGGAATATCATTTTCAATTAATTCTCTACATTTTCTATTATATGTGTAAGGAAGTTTTTTTTGTCTGGCTCTTTTTTTTTGTTCTTCAATTTCTTCAGTTGAGCAATAACATTTATATGCATATCCTTTTTCAAGTAACTTATTCGCAATGTTTATATGGTCGTTTATTTTGGTCGATTGTATATATTCATCACCATCATGCTCAATACCAATCCATTTTAAAGACTTGATAATTTGAATTTTGTGTTCATCTTTAGATCTTTCCTTGTCTGTATCTTCAATTCTTAAATGAAAGGTTCCATTTTTATTTTTAGAATATAGCCAATTGAATAAAGCGGTTCTTACACCACCAATATGAAGAGCTCCAGTTGGAGATGGAGCAAATCTTGTTGCTACTTTTGACATTAATGATTTTTAGACTATTTTCTTAGAAGTTTCTATATAAAGATACTAGAACACCTTGAACTTTAACCCTATCAGGACCAAATATTTTGGTCTCATAGTTTCTATTAGCACTTTCAAGTGCTACAGTTTTTCCTTTTCTTCTAATTCTTTTCAACATTGCTTCATGCTCATCTATTAAAGCTACTACAATTTTACCATTATCTGCAGTATCAGATCTTTTT
>Ga0115001_10003372_pt1 | contig 11933 bp, 8 predicted proteins | sample ArcticOcean_MG_C_12_FD_89869 | JGI IMG/M metagenome (GOLD analysis project Ga0115001, IMG submission 89869) | Marine microbial communities from western Arctic Ocean - ArcticOcean_MG_CB8_130 | ecosystem: Environmental > Aquatic > Marine > Oceanic | place: Arctic Ocean: Canada Basin | collected... | reverse complement strand
AATCCATCGTCTTCTTCCAATTCGTCCAATCCTTCATCGACTGTTTCCAACGAGCATCGTACTCTTTCGAAGTATCGCAGACGGTCGCGATCGCACTCGTTCGTTCCCTTTTGATCATCGCGCCCTGAAGATGCCTCATAAAATCATAATCCGCTTTACTCTTGCTCGATAGTAAACATTTAACGAGTCGTCTAGCCATAGGCCTTGCTGCAATCAGGTTTTATTTGTTTACTGATGAGTACTATATATACGCTTTAAAGTTCTTCTGCTGTGTTGCAGGTTTAGGGTTTAGTCTGCTGTGTTGCAGGTTTAGGGTTTAGGTTGTTGTTTTGATTGCTGAATTGAAAACATCACAACGAGCATCACGTGAATAATAATAAATATATGAATAAATCATAGCATCGTAAGAAAATGATAGCATCGTCACAATCGACAACGTTAGTTAATACCTGCTGCTCTCTGAAACCGCTCGCGCGTGATAGCGCAAGAAGGAGAACCAGTACCGATCGCATAATCACGAAAGGAAGATATCGGGGAAGAATGATAAATCGAGCTGGACAGAAAATAGAGCGAGCATTCGCATCATCATCTGCGTCGTCATCGAGGGAGGAGATGATGAAAGAGATTAAGAAACTGAAGGAAGAGAACGAGGAGTTGAAGCGAATGGGAGTTAGGTTAGATAGATGTGATGATGTTGATATTGACGATGATATTTTACCCATCATCACGGAGGTAATCCCTTCATCTTCTTCTCTAAAAGATGTTCTAAAAAAGGCGGGAGGTTTGAGGCGTGACCCGCGACGAGATTCAGACGTAGAATGGCCTTTACCAATTACGATGGTTGGGTGTCCAATTGGAGATGAAGATAAGAAACCGTTTTGGGAGACGAGACCGAAGAACGACGCGAACGAACTCTTCTTCGCGGATGACGCGACTGCGGCTAAGAAGACGAAGAATCCGCTGAAGATTTCACACGTAACGGCTGAACTCGCGCCGTTAGCAAAAGTTGGCGGATTAGGTGATGTTACTCAAGGATTAGGGAGAGCTATGAAAATGCAAGGGCATGACGTCGAAATTATTTTGCCGTTTTATCAATCGCTCGTTCACGGTGAAATTTTCGATTTAAAGCACGTGATGGATTTCGATGTACCAAAAGGTATGAAATGGGATGGCGAAAATAAGGTTTCGATGATGAAAACGTCAGCATATTCTGGAAATATTGGTGGGTGCAATGTTATTTTATTGAAACCTCACGACGAAGCGAATTCGAACATATTTAAAGGCGGAAAGATATATGGTGGAAGTTATAACGAATTGGATGCGTATTTATATTTTTCGAGAGCGAGTTTGGAATACTTGAACGTTTCTCGTCGGAATCCTGACGTTATTCACGTGCACGAGTGGCAAACTTGTGCTGTACCTATGCTATATTGGGAAGAGTATCACGGAAAAACAAACTTGAACAAGGCGAAGATCGTCCTTACGATACACAACTTGGATAACACGGGCGAATGTCGCGAAGAAGAGTTCTTTGCCACAGGAGTGAACGGTGCAAAGTTCAACGTCATAGAAAAAGCGTTGGATGAACGGACAATCGGCCATAATCCAGAAAGACTTTGTTTAATGAAAGGCGGCGTGATATATTCTAACAAAGTGACAACGGTTTCTCCAACGTATGCGAAGGAAACATTGAACGGAAATGGAGGGTTCATGTCGAACATTTTGAAACAGAATAAGGATAAATTCTTGGGCATTTTGAACGGCATCGACTATCAATTATGGAACCCGGCTTTAGATGCAACATTACCAGCGAATTTTGCACCTGGAAATAAAATGACAGAAAACAAAAAGATATGCAAGAAGTATTTACAAATAGGCCTCGGATTAGATGTCGACGATAGCAAACCTTTAATAGTTTGCATCTCTCGATTAGTTCCACAAAAAGGTATACATTTGATTGAACGCGCGGTGACGCAATCAGAGGCTAATGGAAATCAATTCGTTTTGCTCGGTAGCGGTCATAGCGATGGTGGCTTCAAGAGAATGGCAAACGAAGAGTTCTCTCAAGTTAATTCTAAAAACGTCCGCTTAATGATTACGTACTCAGATGCTTTATCGCGCTTAATGTACGCCGCTGCGGACTTTGTTCTAGTACCTTCGATGTTTGAGCCGTGTGGGTTAACTCAAATGATCGCCATGCGCTACGGCGCTCTACCAATCGTTCGATCCACGGGCGGTTTAGCTGACACAGTCATCGATTGCGACTACGACTCTGTAAATGGAAACGGCTTTGTCTTTCACAACGCTGATAATAATTCTTTAGACGATTGCGTTCTAAGAGCGATTAAATCGTTCAAAGACCGTAAAAAATTTGCGAGTTTGCAAGAGCGCGTCGCTTTAGTAGATTATGGCTGGGAAGCGAGTGGAAATATGTACGCTAGTTTGTATGAAAGTTTGTGAAGATGAATGTAAAATCGTAGCAGCATAGCAGCGCGCGGCCGGCGAGTATTATTACATATCCACACTTTCGTCCAATGACAAAGAGATAACCTGATTTTATCACGATGCCTGCTGCACGTTGTGGTTGTACCGTACATCAACAAGCAGTTCCTATTTCTAATTTACTCGATATCTCTCTCTTAAAAACCGTATCCATTATTTCCTTCGCGCGCGCGCACACCAATATTAATTGAATAGCATATAAACTGCCTATATATTATGACGATGCGAGCATTTTCTCGTCTCTTATTTTATAATCATCAATCATCTTCGATATCCTCTATATCTTCAACCAGGAAGTTCTCGAAAACTGTTCATCATCATCATCTTCATCATCGTCGGAGTAACAGAAACTCTTCGCTTCGACCAATGAAAAACAACAGTTTTGTTAGCACTGCTTCATCGCAGACGAGTGAGCAGACCTTGGATGATCGAAGCAGTTCATCGTCATCGAATACTAAGAATAAGGTTATGATTTCACGATCACACGATGAGAATAAGATCCATCTCCCAACTTTCATCGCTTTATTAGTCGATATCGCAGAGGATGGGTGCGAGATAATAAGAGAAGTGACTACGACGGGCGAAATGAACGTGACTGATAAGGGTGGGAGCGAAAATTTAGATAAGAAGTATGTCATGGATGCACAAACAGAGGCAGATAGAAGAGTGGAAATGATGGCTTTGAAGAGAATATCGACGTTTGCACCGAAAGTGAGAGTGATTGGCGAGGAATCGTACGAAGACGCTTTATCAGGGGATGACGATGAAGAAGATGAGCAGAAGCAACACAAACATTACTGTGATAAAGATATATTGAAAGAAGTTTTAGAGGCAAAATGGTCGCCATCAATCGCGTCGGGTGAAATCGATATATCGCGAGTGAACGTATACGTAGATCCTCTCGACGGTACGAACGAATACGCAAACGGAGAACGGCCCGCGGTGACAGTTTTACTAGGAGTCGCCGTAGATGGCGTCCCAGTGGCTGGGATCATAGGTCAACCGTTTTTCGGTTGGAATCCAACAGTGCATAGCTCGACGAATTTGAAAAACTTGGGCAGGGTAGTTTGGGGAGGTAGCGGCGTTGGATGTATGGGTTTGCAAATAGACGAAAAACAGAAAAAACTTGAAATGCCTCCGAATGGACCTCACGTCGTATGTCTGAACAGAAACACTAGAGATGAAAGACAAGCTCCAGTTATGAAACAAACGAAATCGGAAGTTTCAATTTTGGTTTCCGCAACTGGGTTCCATTATTTATGTTTGCTCGAAGGAAGAGCGCATTCCGCGATGCTTTTGCGCAAGGCTTCAAAGAAATGGGATACGTGTGCCGGTGAAGCGCTTTTACGTTCCGTCGGTGGCGCAGTTACAGATACCGTGGGCAGAAGATATAATTATGATTGCGATATGCCTGGTGTGCCGAACGTTTGTGGCATGGCGGCATCGATTGATATCGATTTACATTTGGAGCTCACGCATTCGATAATCCAAAAGGAAATCGAAAAATTAGGGAGTTTGTATCCATACGACGTCGAGTGCTCTTCGATTAAAGCGCCAATTTTAAAAGATGCATATCGCAAAAATGTGACCTTCAAAGCGTTATCAGTCGACGCTGGTGGAGTTCTATTAGTACCTACGAGAGCAGTGCACGATGTATACGCGGAATACGCGAAAAAATTCGGATTTTTAGACGTGACACCGGAATCTGCCAAAAAAGCATTCAAAACCGTCTTCTCAGTGCCATTGAGCGATAAAGAGTTAAGATACGTTGGAAATGGACGAACGTTTTGGGAAAAATGCGTGTTCACTGCGTTAAATGTTGACAAATCGAACGAAGATTCGTTAAAGCGCGGTAACAATTGCCTCGACGCGCTCATCGAATTTTACGAAAAAACAGAAAATTGGTCCGTAGCTCCAGGTGCCATAGCCGCATTCCGCAGATTACGATCGCGAGGTATTAAAGTCGTCGTCACGAGTAACTGGGACGACCGTTTACCAACACTATTAAAAAACTTAAACGTAGCGAGCGAAGTCGACGCGATTTACGCCTCGGCCATTGGAGGCTTTGAGAAACCTCATCCAAACGCTTTCAAAAAATCTCTCGAATCTATTGGAATAACGAACGAAAGCGATTACGCTCACGTAGTACACGTCGGTGATTCGGACACGAACGACATCTTAGGCGCTAAAAACTTCGGAATCGGCTTTCCCGTGAAATGGGGCGGCGATCGCGCAAACGCTCGCGCTTCTCCAGCGTTCGATTTCCAAGAACTCGCCGATGAAATGATCGCTTCTACGTACGTATTCGGTGACCGAAAACTTAATCGTAAGTACTTCATTTGATTCACTATGTAACACTATCGATCGCTAATACATAATCATTCATGTATACCCTCCTCACAGTAGCATAGACTCTTTCAAGCCTTTTATTTTTTATCGCCGCGAAGGTGCAGGTTTTCGTTTCCTTCGATGTTGTCGTTGAAAAAATAGGGGTTCGTTCTCTCTCATCAATTTTCTTCATATTTTTCACTCGCGCGCTCTCGTTCAAAACTTGTTCAGACCGAACTCGTTCTTAATCGAACCACTGATCACGCGCTACGAAACGAATGCCCGCGTTACTCGTCGAAATCCCTCCTTCGCCTTCCTCGCTCTGTTTAGCGCGAGTAGAAGGCGAAGGCGAAGAAAGCGAAGTTTCGTTCTTGAACAAGGACGCTCGCTCGTTCAAAGTTACAAAGACGAGTTCTTTCAGCGAGCGAGGGAATAACGAGGTTGTTTTTTCCTCCTCTTCTTCTCCTGCGAGGGAACGAGCGATGATCACTACTGATGATACCGATGATACTACTACTACTAACGATGATTGCATTGTATGCGTGCAAACGTACGTGAACAAATCGAGAATCGGTTTAGTCATCGGCGTGCGCGGGAGAACTATTTTAGAGATCGAGAAAAGAACCGATTGTGCAATATCGGTCGTCAGAGAGTGCCAGAAGCAGTCGGAGGCGAAAAATCGTAATCATCAACAGAGCGAGATCGTTTTAACTGGAAAAGCGAAGAATTGCAAAGAAGCGGCGAAGATGATTAACATGATTGCGGATGGGTTCGAAGATTGTGATGATAATTGCGAGGATGGGTATTATGCGCAAGGAAAAGTGCACCCGCTGAAGAACACTTTTTCTGGTTGGTCTCGAGAGGAAGAGGAAGAACGAGGACGAGTAGGGGTTTTCTCTTCGCAACGACAACAACAAAAAGAGAAGAGTTCTGATCAAGATTACGATAATGATCATGACAAAGAAGGTGGAGAAGATAACGATGATCGTGATGATGAGTTCGAGATGACAACGACGCCGACAAGGGAAGATGAAGAGAAGAGAAAATTCTCGGATGAGAGAGGAAGAAGACGCTTGCTGCAACAACAGCATCAAAACGAAAAGGACGCGATGCAATCAATCGGGGCATTGTCCGCGCTCACTTTAAGAATTCCAGTGGGTAAAGTTGCGCTAATTATCGGTAAGCAAGGCACGCACATTGAATTCTTGAGACACGTCTCGAGATGCTCGCTAAGTATGGCGAGCGAAGTCGCCGCCGATATTGATGTTTTTAACGAGCACGTTATCGGGCCCGAGCGTATTTTACTCATCGAGTCAGCTTCTTTATTAGATTGCGTTAAGTGCGCCGCACTCGTAGCAGACATCGTTGAAGGATCGCTATTCTTACAATCGAATGGACCACAATCGATGGCGGCATCAGACTCATCGAGTTTGAAGGAAGTACACGTATCCATTCGCGAAAAAGCGAGCACGTTGACAAAACAGTTATTTGACGTCACCGGAGAAGAGTGTGTGCGCAAGACGATAACAATCTACACTGCTCAGAAAAATCCAAAGTCGCGCATGGACAGGAATCACCAAAAAATAAAGAAGCGCTCTTCTTCGCAGCGAAGAATGTCCACTTCTTCTCCTTCTCCAGAACGACATCAACATCACCAGATATATTATGGCCATCATCAACAAAACGACTCGTACGGTTACGCAGAAAGTGGTTATCCTCCGTCCGTAAAGTTTGACCCAGTTTCGAAAGCGTTGCTTGCAGTTGTACCTTCCCCGGTAATGATGCATGGAATGATGAACATGATGAATTTGAATGTAAACATTGACGAGGATGAGGGTGATGGTTACGTTTCAGAAGCGTACTCTACGGATTCTGATTTCGCGTAAAGAGAACGAGAAGAAGAAGAAAATACTCGCGCTTCGTATTTGCGACTTTTTGCACATAAATACTGTTTTTGGTAAACCAGAAAAATATTGATACTATATATAAACATAAACAAAGAAGAATAATGAATAAAAGAGACACACAATAAGTATTTGAATTGAACGAATACAGTATACATAAATATAATCTCCTTCTTCTTCTTCGCACGCTTTTAATAAATATTTTTTTACACTTCAATGAAAATGCTTGTAGTACATCCTCGCGTTGTTATGCGCGATGATCGCATCATCATCATCATCTACTTCTAACTCTAATTCAATCTCTCTCTTTCTCTTTTCTATTTCGATCTTTCTTTTCCTTCCCTTGAACAATCCTTGGAAAAAACCCTCGGTCTCGGTTACGATGTATTTCGTCTCCGATCCGATGTTTTGTCTAATGTACGGTATAACTTTTCGGTTCCTTTGATGCGCGGCTACGATTGCGTTCAAATATAAATATATCAACATCGATAGTACGGCTGCCATACAAAACACGCCCCTGTTAAATTATTATCATTAAGAAGTTTGTCGTTGTCAGTACATAATAACTCGCGCGCGTAATCTCTCTCGTCTTTGCTCTATGAAAACAAAAAGTGTACTCCCAGCAAAAACGGATAATTTATATCCGTTTCTGTGTCTTGCGCGGCCGCTTCCTTGACCGAACACGAACAAAAGAAACGAAGACGTAGTGCGCTACGATTGAAACAAAAACAATTCATTAAGCTGGTCACGGTATTGGATGATTACATTCTTACCTATACCGTCTCCTTTGTAGCCTAGGCGTGTTCGGTAGATCTAACCCTCGTTTCGATAGCCCGTGCACGGCCTGTACGGCTTCCTGTGAGAACTCGGCCATCGAGGCAGATTTCCTCATCAACGTCTGCGGTTGCGTTTGCTGCTGCGCTACGACTTGCAGCGTTAGGCGCGCTGAAGCATTCATAGGCGCTATCAAAGATTGTGCGCTATCGTTGTTTATTTGATTCTTATGATCGATATGTTCCGATGAGCGCGTTCTAGAGTGCATTGTCAGTATTAATATCAGTACTCTTTTGTACAACCCCTCTCACGAGCATCGGACTCTCTTTTCTGTGGTGCTCATCAGCAAAGACGAGGTCACGGTACGTTGTGTTTTAATAAGTGATTATAACTGTTTAGTGATAGACATTTAATGGGTTTAGGGTTTGAATGGGTTTAGGGTTTAAAAACGACTTAAAAACCGTGACTAGTTTTTAAGCGTGTCCCTATACTCTACTACTGATGATGCCGATCTTCTGTGGTGCTCAAACACGAGTCTACGGCAACGTTGTATCTACGGCAACGTTGTATGTAGTGATCCTATTAAGTGTTTACTACTGGTACGAATAGGCGGTCTACATAAAATGTGTCACATGCGCTTCCCCACGCAGTGGAGCACAGCATCAGCACGAGCGACTCCTTTGAGACGACTGACGACAAAGTTAAGTACACTCGCGCGTTTCCGAGAGAGAAATATATTTATCCATAACGCTACGAACGCGCATGCGACAGAGTATAACGAGTTCTGCCACAGTCAACCAGGTTAAATATTTTACGTGATCATACTCTTGCAAAGAGAGAGAGAGAGGGAGAGAAAAACAGAGGACTGGAAATGTTGGCGACAAATGGAGCGGCGGCGACAAACCAGGAAGAAGAAGCCTCAGAAGAAGAAGAAGAAGAAGAAGAAGAAGAAGAAGAAGAAGAGGACGATGATGATGATTGGAAGAGACAAACCAGGAATACGAGTGCGAATACGTTAACTAAAAGGAGATTTGATGATTTCAATAAGAATAATAATAATAACGATAACATGGAGACTCAAACGACGACGACTACTCAAACGCAAACGACGCAGGGAGTAAGTTCGAACAATAGGCTCTTTAAGAGAGGGGGGACAAAGGCGACGAAGGCCTCGGAGCTCATAGCGCAAGAACTACCGAACGCTTTGTTACCTCAGAGAGAAGAGTTGAGAGTGAAAACGACCGAGAAAGCCGAGGAGCAATTACAAGCGCTCGTGCAAGCGTGGTCAGCGCAAAGGAAAGCGAATTTATCAAACGTCGCCGTGGCGATTTGGGACCGAAAGTTAAAACTCGCTAAAGTCGTGAGACAGAAAGGAAAGTCATTATCAAAGTTTGGGTATTGCGATGGAGCCGTTGTTTATTTGTTTCCAGAAGAAGTTGCGTTTTTGGTCGAAACCGAACGAGTGTGTTTGTTTTGGAACGCGAGAGGGAAACAGTTAGAGCCGGCGAGCGTGAAATCGATACACGTAATGTTAAGAAACGTTGGAGTTTCGATGGAAAAGTACGTGACTTACGCGCAGTTGTGTAGGATTGGATACGTCGCGAGACGGTTTGGTGCGCCATGGGTTATCCCTGATGACATGAAAATGAAAGCAAGGAAATCGAATGATGAGGCGTTTGCGCATAGACGTATGGCCGGCGCCGGCGAGTGGTCTTTTTGTGGAAGTGCGCTATCAATTTTAAGCGATCAAAATGGAGAAGGAAAAGATGTTGACGACGAAGATGAGGAAGACGAAGATGAGGAGAAGAAGAAAATCGCTTTAGAAGTAGAAAAAAAAGAGCTTTTATTATCAGGAAAAGCTTTCAAAGAAGAAGAAAAAGTAGAAGTACACGAAAACGTGGAATCGGGAACGAGATGGTTTTATTGGTCGGGCTCGAAAAATCATCCATGGTTAGGACCCGAAATCCATTCTAAGTTTGCCTTTACGCAAAAGTTAAGAATGGCCGAGAAACAGAAGCGCGATAGGCAAATAGAGAAACTAGCTAAAGAAAAACGAGCGCTCGAGGAGAAGAAAACACTTAGTAAGGGAGGAAAATGGCCCACGTTTGATGTTTGGAGACCAAACGGAAACTTTAAGAAATCTGGACCCGGCGAACCCGATTTTCGAATCGCGGTGACTTCGGATCGACCGCCTCACGGAGACGAAGCTGAAATTCTTTGGAGACGCTCGAAGAACGTAAAGTTAAAAATTGCAAACGTCGAAAGCGGTGCAATCATGCTGTTTGATTTAGACGCAGGGCTAGCGCGATAGTTAACTATTATTATATATTTGCTACGAATATTGCTTTGTTGTTTGTTTGCGCGCGCTAATATTATTTTCAGCTAATAATGTATTTCTATGAAAGCGTTCGAACTGCTGTCGAACATAAATTTTCGTTTATCATCTCTTCGTATCAAAGGTGAACCTACGTAAAAGAACGACCATCCGGCGCGTTGACCTCTTTTAACCGCCGCATGACTGGCAAGTGATTTGTCTTCATCAACGATGCGAATATTTTTCAATTCTTGTTTAAATTCGTCAAAAACTTGTTGCCGAGAAAGTGCACAAGCGTTCTCTTTCGTAAACAGAAAAGAAGACGACGACAAAGAATAAGAACTATCCCCGATGTCGTTGATGTTTTCCAGGAAAGCGCACAAAAACCTCTTCCGCGCAGATCTCTCTTCTTCACTTAATAGTGCCGCCGCATTTTCTTCAGTTGTTGAAAGTTTTTTAATTTCTTCCGCCAGACGTTCGCGTAAAAAACATTCTAATCGAGTTCCTTTTACGCACGCCGATATTAACTTTCGAAATATCGGTGACATCGATATTAAACGGAGAGCAAATTCTGACACGAAAACTCGGTCTTCATCGTTCGTTATGTTGTCAAATATAGTACGAATTTTTGGAGTCAGCTTATCGCAAGTATCAGGCGAAAGCGCGTTTAACCACCTCGCGACATCTTTTCTCATATCCTTACCTTCGCCTTTGTCGCAACTAGTATTGCTCGCCTTATGGGACTGCTGCGCTGGGACGTTAACGATAATCATCCGCCGACCGCTCGATTTCTCTTTCCCAGTATCTTTTGAAGTTTTAAACTTCTCAAAGGCTAATATTTCCTTGCATTTATTTAACGCAGATGATGCGGACGACGAGGATGTCTTGATTCGGCATGGAATCCCTCTTTCATGAAAAGCGTCGCAGCCAATTTTTAATAGTAGCTCTTTCAATCCCTTCTTTCGATATTCAGGATTTACGACAAGTCTATCAACAACCGCGAATTCCTGCGCAACTGACATATCTACACTAGAAGCGACACATTTAAAATTTGGCGGCGCTTCCTCTGTATGGAACGATATGTATGCAATGGGCGTTGTATCCAATTCATTACCAATCTGAATTTCTAGATAAACTCCGTATAACGAAGGTAAAGTTTCAACGTAATGCCATTGTTTAAACATATCAAACCTTTCTCTGGTCGATATTGCTACTTTGTAACACGCATTATTATCATCATAATTATCATTATCGCGTTCTTTAATTCTAGAACGTATCAAATTGACAATATCTTGCGATACCTCTTGTAATTGTTCGGGAACGTCTAGGCAAATGTTTTGATATAATTCTATGTTCGTCTTCTTCATGTTCATGTTATTATTTAACAACATAACACATGTTTCATCTCGTTCGTAATATTCACCATCAACGAATTCCGTGACTTTCTTATACAATCTTCGCATTTCTTCTCCCCAGCTGTCGTGCACTGCTTTCGCGGAACATCCAAACATAAAACCATCGTTTCCTCGCCATCTATATAATCGATGTCTCTCATTGTTTCTCTTGATACTACTACTTTCCTCTATCTTCTTCTCATCATCGTTAGCAATTACGACAGCGCACCGTATTCCTTCGTTTGATAAATGTGCATATACCTCCATGAATCGTATAAGCTCCTTCATCGTCTTTGTCTTATATCTTCTTTCTCTTAATAATATGATAATAGGTAATTTTTCCCTCGATAGTGCTGAACAAAACCTAACAAACGATTTCCTGTTCTCCAATGGATTCCCTTTCCATCTATACACGTTCTCATTCTCTTCTACTTCATTACTATTACTGTTACTATTATTATTATTACTATTCTTCTTCTTCTTCGAGAATCTGACGACTAAGTATTCCTCTCTTCTCCTCTTCAATAAAAAACTCTCATCATCGTCAACATCAATAGTTGTTCCTTCTATTATAACACATTTATGAGAAGATTCGGCAGAGGTATATATGAAAGAACGAGTTAATAATTCAATCGCTCGTTCGATACAATCTAGCACTTCTGCTTCCTTTTCTTCTTCTCGCGTTTTATTATTATTATTATTATTATTATTATTATT
>Ga0115001_10003368_pt1 | contig 11937 bp, 12 predicted proteins | sample ArcticOcean_MG_C_12_FD_89869 | JGI IMG/M metagenome (GOLD analysis project Ga0115001, IMG submission 89869) | Marine microbial communities from western Arctic Ocean - ArcticOcean_MG_CB8_130 | ecosystem: Environmental > Aquatic > Marine > Oceanic | place: Arctic Ocean: Canada Basin | collected... | reverse complement strand
CCTGGCGGGGCCGCTAATGTTGCAAAGAATTTGTCCGACTTTGGCATGGATGTTACTTTAATAGGTTTGATAGGTAAAGACGAGGCTTCCATAAAACTATATGAAATTATTTCATCATCAGGGGTTAATTATAAACCTATAGAAGATTCAAAGATAAGAACTACAATTAAACTAAGAGTGATTGATAAAAATCAGCAGATAATGAGAATTGATCATGAGGATAAAAATTTATCAAAGAAAGTTATAAGTGCCCTTAAGCCTATAGAAACAACCTTGAATAATTATGATGGTATTATTATTTCTGATTATGATAAAGGAATGGTTAAACCGATCGTCAAGAAAATTTTATCTAAAGCTTTTGATCTTGGTATAAAAACTTTTGTAGATCCCAAGGGATCAGACTTTAGTTTTTATAAAAAAGCGTTTTTGTTGAAACCTAATCTAAGTGAGTTTGAGGCAGTGGCTGGAGTATCTAAAAATATAAAAGAATTTAAAGAGAAAGGCGAAAAACTTAGAAAAAAACTTTCTTTGCAATATTTGCTTGTGACTGAAGGCAAAAAAGGGATGACGCTGTTTGAATCAAAAAAATCTACGTCATATTCTGCATCTCAACAAGATGTATTTGATGTTACAGGAGCCGGAGATACGGTTATATCAATACTATCTTCTTATATTATCGCAGGGCGCAGTATTGCTTCAGCAGTAAAAATGTCTAATATAGCTGCTGGCTTGTCTGTACAAAAACTTGGCTCAACAAGTGTAAGCCAAAATGAATTAGCTCATGAATCTAAAAAATAATAAACTAGTAAGAAACTTAAAAGACCTCAAAGCCTTATGCCTATCTTATGAGTCTAGCAATAAAAAAGTTGTAATGACTAATGGATGCTTTGACATTCTTCATGCAGGACATACTTATATTTTAGAAGAATCTAAGAAACTTGGTGATATCTTGATTATTGCTCTTAACAGTGATTTATCTGTTAAAAAAATTAAATCTAAAGATAGGCCAATTGTTTCAGAGCTTGACAGGGCATATATATTATCATGTTTAAGTTCGGTAGATCATATCATTCTCTTTGACAATGAAAGTCCTGAAGAAATTATATGTGAAATTTTACCAGAAATTTTAATTAAAGGTAGTGACTACCAAGGAAAAAAAGTTGCTGGTGAAGACTGCTTAATTAAAAATGGGAAAAAAGTAGTCTTAATTGATTTGATTGAAGGAAAGTCTTCAACATCAATAATAAATAAAGTCTCAAAACTTTAGTATTTTATCTATGCTATGAGTCACATCTTGAGTTTTAATCAATGACATTGCGTTTTTATTACGTACACGCTCTCCCCATTTAGCAGTATCTTCAGTTTTTTTATTAAACATCATTAAGGCTTCAGGATATTTATTAATAGTATATTTCATTTCATAATAGGGACCGGTTCTCAAAGGGTTGGATGTTGCATATAAACCTATTACTGGTTTTAAAAGCATGGATGCTATATGGAGAGTGCCAGAGTCAGGACCAATATATAACTCAGATGATTTTATTAAATTATAAATATCCTGTAAGTTTGTTTTCCCAACCATATTTATTACATTATTTTTTTCATTAAATAAAATTGATTTTTCTAATTCATATTTGCTGTGACCACCAATAATCACAGAGCTAATGTTATAATTATTAGCCAGATAATCTATAATTATTTTATAATTACTAATATCCCATTCCCTATAATTAAATTTACGAGAACTGGTGAATGGATTAAATACAATATATTTTTCTTTTGTAGGCAATATAGAGATTTTAGAATCTTTAATATTTATATCTTTGCTATATTCCTTTGCTTTTATCCCTATTTTCGATAAAAAATAAAAAAATGTCTCAAGCACATGTACATTACCAGAAGAATCTATGTTTTCATCAATAAATAAACTATGGAAGTTTTTTGATTTGGATTTATTAAAACCAATCTTACGTGTAGCTTTTATAAATAAAGTCATTAAATTTGACCTTAAAGATACCTGCATATGTAGTAAGGCATCAAAATATCCTCTCTTCCTTAGCTTTAAAAGTATCATGATAGTCTCAACAATATTTCTTTTATTAATCACAATAAACTCTATATTCTTAATATTTTTAACTAGCTGATATTCTGTTTTTCCTATAATCCATGTAATATTTGTCATGGGGGAGTGTACTTGTAGAGTTTTTATTATTGGAATCATATGCGTGATATCACCAATAGATGATAATCTTATGATACAGATAGATTTTAATGAATTAGTAGCCTGAGACATAATTTGAATATAATAACTAAAAAAATTGATAATAAGATAATATTCTATGACAAAGATGTAGGAATTAATATAGAAGAATTATTTTCTAGCGGTGTATTTCTAACAGATGAGAGTCAGAATGTGGAATGGATTAATGATGGAAAATGGGTTAAGAAGCATTATTTCCGCAAAGGAATGATGTCTTTCCTGAATGACTGGTACCTGCATAGTGATATTAAGAGCACACGCTCCTATAGAGAGTTTGAAATATTAAATTATCTTTATAAGTATAGTTTTAATACATGTAAACCATTGATTGGATGGATTACATATAGTGGAATTTTATATAAGGCCAATTTAGTTACAGAAGCAATTCCTGCCATAACTCTAAATGAATTACTTATTCAGAAATCAAGAGATTATGAAAAAAATGCTTCCATAAGCAGTACATCTTTAAATTATGAAAGACCAGAGCTTTTTAAGCAGATTGGAATAAAAGTTGCGCAAATGCATATTCTAGGTATTTATCATGGTGATTTAAATATAAATAATATTATGATTTCTGCAGACCCACTCAGTAATGATGCTTTAAAAGTCTGGATATTAGATTTTGATAAATCATTCAGAAAACATTTAGTAGAGAAGGATAGGGCATTAAATTTACGTAGATTTCAGAGGTCATTGATTAAAAATAAACAATATCTTCCTTTTGATTACGAAACATTTCTTTCGAGTTATTTTTTAACAATTAATGCCTGAATAGATTTACAATAATTATTAATTATATCTTTTTTTGATTCCATAATCTTTTTAGCATTTGCACCAAATAATTCTCTTCTTTGCTTAGACTTCATCAGCCTTTCAAATACATGCTTTAAGCTATTTGAGTTCTTTACCATAATCATTGCATTTTTCTGTAGAAACTCCTCTGTTTCAGCTATAAAATTATACATATACGGGCCAACAATAATAGTTTTCCCATAAGAGGCAGCTTCAAGAAAATTATGTCCTCCATGATCAACCAATGATCCTCCTACAAAAACAAATTCACAGTGTTCTATCAAATTTTCTATTTCACCAATTGTATCAGCTATGTAAATTTGTGTGGAATTTCTAATCCTTTCATTTTTACTTCTAATAGCAATTTCTACTCTATCTAGCGGTAGGTCAGACAAAATATCTCCTAGTCTTTCTGGATGCCTAGGCGCTATAACAAGAAGAGCTTTTTTTTCATGAGTTTTCAGCCATTCTGTAATAATTTGCCTTTCTTCATCTGGCTGAGTTGAGACAGCTAAAACATATTTTTTATTTATTATATTATCCTTACTAGCAATAGTATTATATTGTGAAAACTTTATGTTTCCAGTAACCTCTATACTTAGATTAGATCCACCAAGATTTATGAAATTTTCTTTTTCTAATTCTGATTTACACATTATTAGATTAATTTTTGGAAGAGCTAGTTTATATATATCCTTTATTAATTTGTTAGCTTTTAAAGTTTTATTTGAAAGACGACCATTAACAATCGTAATTGGAATTTTATTATTTTTACATATATTTATTAAATTAGGCCATATTTCTGTTTCGACTATTATGCAAATTTTAGGTTTAATTAAAGCAATAAATCGTTTAATGGTCATTTTCCAATCTAACGGCAAATAATAATGTTTTAGTTTCTCAGATTCTGTAATTAAGGATCGTGAAGAAGATGTTGTGGTGGTTATAAAAAATAATGCTTCAGGGTAAACAAGGGTAAGTTTTGAGTGTATTGATAATGCAATTTTAGTTTCACCTATAGATGACGCATGAATCCATATTGTTTCTTTATTTAATTTTGGTCTCATCAAACCGAACCTTTGCAAGATAAAGGTAATGCCACTTTTTCTTCCAATAGCATTAAATATAACTTTTAGTATTAAGTAAGGAGTTAGTAGGTATAAAAATAGATTATATTTAAACATTTGATTATTAAATTTACCAAACAAGCATTTGATTTATATCTTTAATGCTTTCAATGTTTAATTCTGATGAATATTTTTTTAATTCAAGATCAGTTAAGAGATATTTTAGAGTATTTGATATCAATTCATGTTTGGCAATAATAAGTCTGTATTCAGAATCTTTTAACTCAACATTAGTGTATAGCCCTGATTGGAAGCCATTTTCAATAGTTAAATAATCAAGATTAGCATCTGAATATCTATTTTTATTAGCAACTATAAGTTTCTTCAATAGATTATGGTTATTTACTTTATCAGTTATATCTCTCTTAATAGATCTCCTTAGCTGATCTAAACTCACTTTAGCATTTTTATATTTATACCGAGACTCTTCTACTTTGGAACTCTGATATCCACCCTGATAGATTGGAAAATTTACCGTCAATCCTATTGTATTTGATTCTCGTGTTGTCCGCCCCAGTCTTGATCCACTACTTGTATCTGAATAATCGTATGTCGCTATTAAATCAACAGTAGGGTAGTGTTGCGATCTATTGGACTTCATTTCATGTTTAGAAATATCAATATCTAGCAGAGCTAGTTTTATACTATCAAACGATGTAATAGCTTTAGATATCAGTGATTCCACTTCATAAGTTATAAATGGTATATCAGTTATAGTGTCTAGATCATGTATGTCTAAAGCTTCTCTACCAGTAAAGATATATATATCTTGTCTAATTAACTCTAATTCATTCAAAGATACATCTAACTCTATACTCGTAATATTAAAATTATTCTTATGCTTATTTAGCTCAATATCTGTGATATATCCATTTGAGAATAATTTTTTTGCATTATTATATTTTAATAACATCATTTCATTTTTTATTAATTCTACCTTATATTTATTATTAGAATTAATTAATGAGAAATAGAGCTCCGCAGATTTTATAATCAAATCTTTTTTATAATTTGATATCTCTATTTGAGATTTTTTTATATTAGCTTCAGCTTTATTAAGTTCGTCAAAAAAATAAATACGTAAAAGAGGCTGGGTTATTTTTAGTGTAGCAGTTTCGCTTGCATAGTCTCCTATTACTCCAGCACCTTCATACTTATTAGTATTAATTTCTTGCGTACTTGCACTGATCCCAATATCAGGAAATAAAGATGATGATGTTTGATTATATTTTTCTTTTGAAATTTCATTATTATTAGAAATAATTTTTAAATCATTATTGAATTTTAGGGCTCTATTGTATATATCAAGAATATCTGCTGAATATGTAATAGGTGACAATGCAATTATAAAAATTGTGATAAAAAATCTAAAACTAAACATATTTGGTCATAGATGGGTCAATTTCATTTGACCAAGCATCAACGCCTCCGCCTAAATTAATTATATTGGTAAACCCATTGGCATCCAAGTATTTAGCAACCATTCTACTTCTAATTCCATGGTGACAAACCACTATAATCATATCATTATGATTTAACTCATCCTTCTTCTCAGTCATCTGACCCATTGGGATATGAACTGAGTTTTCTATATGACATATATCATATTCCCATTTTTCCCTCACATCAAGAATGATGGGTGTAATACTCATATCATTTAATATTTCACTAATTTCTAATACATTTTTTTCAATCATTTTTTTCTACAATAAGGTGACTAACATCAGTCTCAGCTATATATTCTTTGGATAGACTTGATGCTTTTAATTTTTTAATCAAGAACCCTGTTTTTACTGGGGCTGTCTTTTTACCTAAAAATATAAATGCACGAGACTGATTGCTCATATGCTCTGTTATAACACTTAAATCATCAATACTACTTGTGAGGATGATAATGTTATATTTCTTGATAATTGAAAGATCACTCATTAAATCTAAGTGTTCATATTGGATATTTCCCTTCAAAAAATCTTGATTTGAATTTTTTTTAGACATTTCCACTAAATCATTATCTATATCAATTGAATGAACCTTGTTTCCTAGTAATGAAACACATGAGGATAGATATCCTGTGCCAGAACCTACCATAAGAATATCTTCATTCAACTGGATATTTAATGCCTGCAGTAATTTTGCTTCAATAGAAGGCATTAGCATATGTTGATTATTACCAATAGGAATATTTATGTCTACATGCGAAAAATTTATATAAGCTTTAGGAGTAAATAATTTTCTAGGTATTAATTTAAGAATATCCAAGACATTATTATCAATAACATTCAGAGATCTGATATGATTTTCTACCATGTGTATTGTATCGGTATTATCTACTTTCATTTCATTGGTAAGTTTAGTATTGTTACATTATAAGTCAAAAGCTAAGTAATTAACATAAGCTGGTCAATCATATGAATGATAAAAAAATTGATATAAATGAATACTCAAATAATTTTCCTGCTTCAGAAAAACACTATATAGAGGGTTCTACTCCAGATATCCGTGTTCCTTCAAGGATGATAAAGCAAACACCTACAAAGCTTAATGATACTACTCAAATCAATGGCCCAATATATGTTTATGATACAACGGGTCCTTATACTGATCCAGAATATAAAATTGACGTATCTTCGGGTCTTAAAAAAACAAGGGCATCATGGATTTCTAATAGGGGTGATAGCATTCAGTATGAAAGAAGTTATCTAGATAATTTGAAGAAGAGTTTTGATGATGCCCAGTATGAAATAACCAAGATTGCTAGAAAATCTAAAAATAAAAATATTACTCAAATGCATTATGCAAAAAAAGGCATTATTACTTCAGAAATGGAATACGTATCTATCAGAGAAAATATCTTTAGAAATATTGCTAACCATAATAATAAAATTACCCCAGAGTTTGTTAGAAAAGAAGTTGCTGAAGGAAGAGCGATTATACCGTGTAATATTAATCATCCAGAGATAGAACCAATGATTATCGGAAAAAACTTCTTAACTAAAGTAAATGCTAATATTGGTAATTCTCCAGTAAAGTCTGATATCAGTGAGGAGCTTGATAAGTTATTGTGGTCTGTTAGATGGGGAGCGGACACAGTAATGGATCTATCTACTGGAAAAAATCTTTATGAAACTAGGGAGCAAATTATTAGAAACTCTCCTGTGCCCATAGGAACCGTACCTATATATGAAGCTTTAGAAAAAGTTAATGGAAAACCAGAAGATTTAAGTTATGACATTTTTAGAGAAATATTAATTCAACAAGCTGAGCAAGGTGTCGATTACTTTACCATTCATGCCGGCGTACTTTTGAGTTATATACCAAAAACCATGAATAGATTGACGGGAATTGTCTCTAGAGGTGGATCTATTATATCTAAATGGTGTCTAACTCATCATAAAGAAAATTTCTTGTATACAAATTATGACGATATCTGTGAAATTATGAAAAAATATGACGTCTCTTTTTCTCTGGGAGATGGTTTAAGACCTGGAAGCATAGCTGATGCTAATGATGATGCGCAATTTTCTGAATTAAAGACACTTGGTGAATTAACTAAAAAAGCCTGGAAGCATGACGTGCAGGTGATGATAGAGGGGCCAGGGCATATTCCCCTTCATCTAATCAAGGAGAACGTTGTCTTAGAGGAAGAGTTATGTAATGAAGCTCCTTTTTACACATTAGGTCCTCTGGTAACTGATATTGCACCAGGATATGATCATATTACATCAGCTATTGGTGCTGCTAATATTGGTTCATATGGAACAGCTTTACTGTGTTACGTGACTCCAAAAGAACATTTAGGGTTACCAAATAAAGATGATGTTAAAGATGGTTTAATCGCATATAAGATTGCGGCACATGCTGCTGACCTTGCCAACCAACATCCATCTGCTCAGTATCGCGACGATGCTTTATCCAAGGCTAGATTTGAATTTAGATGGGAAGATCAATTTAATTTGGGCCTAGATCCTTATAAATCTAAAGAATTTCATGATGAAACTTTACCCCAAGAAAGCGCAAAAGTTGCTCATTTCTGTTCAATGTGTGGGCCACATTTCTGTTCAATGAAAATAACCCAAGACATTAGAGACTACGCCAATAATAAAGGTATAGAAAGCATAAAAGTAGCTGTTGATTTCGGCATGGACGAAAAATCTAAAGAATTTAAAGAGCTAGGCAATGAAATCTATATTAAAAAATAATAATTAACTTATGTTTTCTTTTTAGTTTCCCCAAATACATCATCAAGAGCTTGGCTAATGTCATTAATAATATCTTCAGAATTTTCTATACCGATAGATAGTCTTACTAAGTCTTCGGGCACTCCAGCTTCTTCAAGTTCTTTAGGTGATAATTGTCTATGTGTAGTAGACGCAGGGTGACATGCTAAAGATTTAGCATCACCAATATTTACCAATCTAACAATAAGATCTAGATTATCTATGAATTTAGAGCCATTAACTTTACCACCTTTTATTCCAAAACTTAAAACACTAGATGCCTTTCCACCCATTAGTTTTTTAACTAATTCATAGTCTGGGCTACTCGCAATACCAGGATAATTTACCCAAGTTACATTAGGATGCTTCATTAGAAAGTTTGCAACTTTAACTGCATTTTCGCAATGTCTATCCATTCTTACTGCTAAGCTTTCAATACCTTGAAGTATTAAAAAACTATTGAATGGTGATATACACGCACCCATATTTCTTAACGGTACAACTCTTGCGGCCCCTATAAAAGCTGAATCTCCTAATGCTTCTGTATACACCACGCCATGATAAGACGGGTCTGGTGTATTCAATCTACTAAACCTTTTTTTGTGTTTAGCCCAAGGAAATTTTCCTGAGTCAACTATAATCCCACCTATTGTCGTACCATGTCCACCCATGTATTTTGTAAGGGAATGAACAACGATATCCGCACCATGTTCGATAGGTCTAAACAAATATGGAGAAGGAACAGTATTATCTACAATTAGTGGTATGCCATGTTTATGCGCCATTTTTGCCATTTTTGGAACATCTACAACATTCGCAGCTGGATTACCTATTGATTCACAAAATATAGCTTTTGTTTTTGAGTCAATTAGCTTTTCCATATCAGCAATTTTGTCATGCGCTCCGAATCTAACATCAACTCCAAAACGAGGTAACTGGTGAGCAAATAAAGTATATGTGCCACCATATAAAGTGCTTGTGCTAACTATATTGTCTCCGGCCTCACAGATTGTCATGATTGCATATGTTGTTGCAGCAGAACCAGATGCTAGAGCTAGAGCTCCTATACCACCTTCCATTGCTGCCACACGTTTTTCAAGAACATCAGAGGTAGGGTTCATTATTCTAGTATAAATATTTCCAGCTTCCTTAAGGTCAAATAAATCAGCTCCATGTTGTGAGTCTCTAAACGAGTAAGATGCTGTTTGATATATAGGTACAGCTACTGCATTTGTTGTAGCTTCTGGAGAGTATCCTCCGTGGATTGCAATCGTTTCAAATTTCATATGTCCTCCAAAATTCGGTATTCAACCATCATAGGAAAAAATTAACATTATTACTAGTATAATTTATGAGATATCAAGATTTAGTTGATTAAGTGGACGATTATCAAACTGTATCCCCATACCTAAAAGCCGTATTGGTTTCTTATTGGTTAAAAGAGTTTTTTTCAAGAGATTTGAATAAACAGGATAGTCAATTTTTTGACTTGGTGTTTGCATAGTGATTAATTTGAAATCATTAAACTTTACCTTTATGAAACATGATTTTATAAGCCTATCTTTATATATATCTTTTCCAAACCTTTTTGTAAGTTCTAAATATAATTTATTTAATTCATTAATAGCCTGATCATAGTTAGTTAAATCTTTCATATAAGTGTCTTCTACACTTAAACTTTTACTTATCTTATCATCTTCAACTAATCTATCATCTATACCTCTTGATAATGAATATAATGTACAACCATATTTCCCTAGTAATTTTACAAGGCTTTCTTTGCTTAATTTTTGTAAATCACTACATGTTTGAATCCCATGATTATTTAATAATATTTCAGTTTTTTCTCCTACGCCATGTATTTTCCTAACAGGAACTTTTAATATAAAGTGCTGAACATCTTTGTCAGGAATAGAAAATTGACCATTAGGTTTATTCCAGTCACTAGCAATTTTCGCTAAAAATTTATTAGAAGCAATTCCAGCTGAAGCAGTAATACCTAAATCTTCAAAAATCTTTTTTCTTATTTGTCGTGCCATTTCTTCTGGATCACCTTGGCAGTATTCAGAGTTAGTAACATCTAGATAGGCCTCATCAAGTGATATTGGTTCAATAATTTTTGTATAACACTTGTAAATTTTATGTGTTTCTTTAGATATATTTCTATATTTTTCCATGTTTACAGGTAAAAAAATTATTTGAGGGCATAGTTTTTTTGCAGTTACAGAAGGCATTGCTGAGCGTATACCAAATTTTCTTGCTATATAGTTACATGTGGTGATAACACCTCTATTTTCAGAGCTACCTGCAACTGCAACTGGTTTAGATTTCAACTCAGGCCTTTCTTTAATTTCAACCGAGGCATAAAAACAATCCATGTCTACATGGATAATCTTTGATGTATTGAAAATTTTTTGGTTAGGCTTTATTACTCTCATCAATTGTCAATGATTTGATAGTTAACGCATGTATTTCACCTGATTTAATATAACTATCTAAAGCTGAATATATAACTTTATGCCTATCAATTATAGTCTTGCCTTTAAATATATCGCTAACAACTCGAACCGTATATTTAGATTCTCCACCTTCCACTGTAATCAAAGAACCTTTGATCTGATCATTGAGTATTTTTTTTATTAAATCTTCCATGTTTATTTCTCCCATAATTCCGGGTTTGCCCAATTTTCGCTATTTAACCAGTCCGGTGAATTTTTATAATTACCTATATTATAAGTATAAAAGAGAAAAAAGATATCATCATGATTGATTTGTGAGCTTAATTTAAAACCTAATGACATTAGAGATTTATGCAATGGATCATCCAGGTAGTCTGCTTTATTGCTTTCGTTAATTATAATAAAATTATCTGAATGTTTTAATAACATACTCCCAACTTTTCTGTAGAAATCATCATGATTCACTATGTTTTGATCAATTGATAATAATAATACATTATCAGAATCAAGAGTCACCAGTTCATCTAGCCGAGATAAATGCTGGTAAGTTATACCTAGAAACTTCAAGGATTTACATATATGATTATCAGATTTTTCATATAAAATAATCTTTTTATCTTTGCTCTCGAGGCATATATGTTGCATTATATTGTTAAGTTTATCCATTCTTACCCTTGTATATATTGAAATTTAAAAGCTTTGTTTTTATAGTATATTCTGGTTTCAGTATATCACTTAATGAATGCTTAGGTTCTTTAACCACTACCCGACTATTTGATTTTTTTATAGCAAGGCTAATAAGGTCGTTTTTATTATTCTCCTGAAATGATATTAGCTTTAAAGTTTCATCATTTTTAGATGATAGGGGGTTTTTTTTAAGTTTATTAAACATAAAATCTATATAGATATAGTCATAATATTTTTCAGAATGGTTTAGGTAGTCATAAGAATTTCCATGGTACATCCTAAAGTTTGATAGCTTTAGCTTCTTTAGTGCATTATTTAATAATAATGACATTACAGGACTGTTCTCTATCATTGTGACATTAAAGCCCATTGATCTTAAAATATAACTATCTCTT
>Ga0115001_10003366_pt1 | contig 11942 bp, 9 predicted proteins | sample ArcticOcean_MG_C_12_FD_89869 | JGI IMG/M metagenome (GOLD analysis project Ga0115001, IMG submission 89869) | Marine microbial communities from western Arctic Ocean - ArcticOcean_MG_CB8_130 | ecosystem: Environmental > Aquatic > Marine > Oceanic | place: Arctic Ocean: Canada Basin | collected... | reverse complement strand
TCATTAAAAGTTTTTAAAGGATCTTGTTTATTTGTTTCTTTAATTTTTTCAAGAGCGTCATAAAGGATTTTTTCTGCTGTTGATCTTTTGCCGTCATACATAATACAATTAATAAATTTTGAAACTAATTCTGAGCGAAATTTTGGATCCGGGTAAACTTTTCGAACTGGTGCTTTTCTTTTTCTAGACATAATAAATTATTTTGGTTTTTTTGTTCCGTATAAAGATCTACGTTTTTTTCTGGCAGCGATACCTTGTGTATCTAAGTTTCCTCTTAAAATATGATAACGAACACCTGGTAAATCTTTTACACGACCGCCACGAAGCAATACTACTGAGTGTTCTTGTAAATTATGTCCTTCACCTGGAATGTAAGCTGTGACTTCAAACCCATTTGATAGTCTTACACGTGCAACTTTTCTTAATGCAGAATTTGGTTTTTTAGGTGTCGTTGTGTAGACCTTCAAACAGACACCACGTTTTAGAGGTTGCCCCTCTAAAGCAGGAACTTTATTCCTTGCTACAGGTTTAGTTCTTGGTTTACGAATTAATTGACTAATTGTTGGCATGCAAAAATTTTGAAGAAAAAAGATAAGAGCAGGCCTTGATTTCAAGGTACGCTTAAGTCAGTGTTTAAGGTTAAATGCTACCTTACTTCTAACTATCAAAATTGCGCTAAACTAACATTGAAAAGGCAAAAGTCAATATTTAATAGGAGAAATATGTTTTATTTTTAAAAATTACTCTGTTACTGGAGGATTTTCCAACTGTTGTTTTTGGATCTCAGCTAGTCTTAATTCATCTTGTTTCCTAGCTTTTTTATCCCAACCCATTTTAGTAAGGCCAGTTCCTGCGGGAACTAATCTGCCAACAATTACATTCTCTTTTAGACCTTCTAGATAATCAACTTTACCTCTTATGGAGGCATCAGTTAAGACTCTTGTTGTTTCTTGAAATGAAGCGGCTGAAATAAATGATTTAGTCTGTAGAGAGGCTTTAGTTATGCCTAATAGGATTCTTTCATAGACAGCAGGCTTTTTACCTTCTTTCTTAAGATCTTCATTAATTTTAATCATATCAATTATATCTACAGTTTCATTCAACAAGAAGTCTGTGTCACCAGGTTCTTTAATTTCAACTTTTTTAAGCATTTGTCTAACAATAGTTTCGATATGCTTGTCATTAATTACAACACCTTGCAGTCTGTAAACTTCTTGTACTTCTGTAACAAAAAATTCTGTAAGTTTTTCAACACCTAAAATTCTTAAAATGTCATGGGGTAATGGGCTTCCATCAAGAAGATATTCTCCTTTTTTAATTTTTTCACCTTGATTAAAATTAACATGCTTGCCTTTAGGAATTAGGTAATTTGAAGTTTCACCTTTTGAAGAAACAATAGAAATTTTTTGTTTACCTCTTATTTCTTTTCCAAATTCTATCAATCCATCATTTTCTGCTATAATGGCACTGTCTTTTGGTTTTCTAGCCTCAAACAACTCAGCAACCCTAGGTAAACCACCAGTGATATCTTTAGTTTTAGATGTTTCTTTAGGCAATCTAGCAAGTACGTCTCCAGCAGATATTTTTTGACCATCTTTTACAGAAAGTATTGAGTCAGGTACTAAAAAATATCTAGCAACGTTTCCGTCTGCTTTTTTAATAACTTCCCCTTTATCATCTCTAAGTGTCAGTCTGGGCTTAAGTTCTGTATTTTTGGAAACTGATTTCCAATCTGTAACAGATTTTGAAGAAATGCCAGTTGAGTCATCCATTGTTTCAGTCAAAGAGGTTCCTTCAACAAGATCCATGTAATTAACAGTACCACTTGTTTCTGCTATAACTGGCAATGTGTAAGGATCCCATTCAGCAATTTTTTTTCCTTTTTCAATCATGTCACCATCCTTAAAGTATAGTTTTGATCCATAAATTACTTTATAGATACCAAGTTGGATGCCATTGTTATCTTCAATGGAAAGTTCCGTATTTCTTCCCATTACAATTATATTTTTTTTGGAATCTTCAATAAGATTTTTATTTATTATATTTAGTTTACCTGCATTTTGAGAAATAATTTGTGATTCTTCTTTAATTTGTGCTGTACCACCTACGTGAAAGGTTCTCATAGTTAATTGAGTACCAGGTTCACCTATAGACTGAGCTGCAATCATACCAATGGCCTCACCGATGCTTACTAGTTTACCTCTGGCTAAATCTCTTCCATAACAAGTTTGACAAACTCCTTTAGTAGCGGCACATGTAATTATTGAGAAAACTTGAATAGCTTTAACGCCAGCTGCATCAATTAGTTCACAATCAGCTTCGTCCAGTAATTTTTTCTTTTTAATTATAACTTCACCAGTTATAGGGTGTTTAATGTCTAGAGCGGGGGTTCTCCCTAGAACTCTTTCAGATAAACTAACTAAAATATTTCCACCTTCTATAACTTCTGTTATGTTTATTGATGATTTTGAGCCACAATCGCTTATTGTAACTTGTAAATCTTGCGCAACATCGCACAATCTTCTTGTTAAATAACCAGAGTTAGCAGTTTTTAAAGCGGTATCTGCAAGACCTTTTCTTGCTCCATGTGTTGAATTAAAATATTCTAGAACTGAAAGACCTTCTTTGAAATTAGCCATAATAGGAGTTTCAATAATTTCACCAGAAGGCTTAGCAATCAACCCTCTCATTCCTGCTAATTGTTTCATTTGTGCCTGAGAACCTCTGGCTCCGGAGTCCGCCATCATATAAACTGAATTTGTTTCTATTCTACCGTTTGGAAGTATTTTTTGAGCCGACGAGATTTCTTTCATCATTTCGTTTGCTACTGTGTCTGTACATTTTGACCAAATATCTACAACTTTATTATATTTTTCACCTCTTGTGATTAATCCATCTGAATATTGTTTTTCATAAACTTCAATTTGTTTTTTAGTTTGATTAATTAATTGAGTTTTTGTTTTAGGAATTATCAAATCATCTTTACCAAAGGAAATACCAGCTTTAAATGCATGTTTAAAACCTAGTGATTTAATTCTGTCACAAAAAATTACTGTCTCTTTTTGCCCGCAAAATCTAAATATAGTATCTATAATTTCAGAAACATCTTTTTTGGTTAATAGTCTATCAATGATAGTAAATTTAATTTTGTGATGTTTAGGCAATACACTTGCTAATAAAAACCTTCCAGCAGTACTGGTGTATTTTTGAGCTACAGTATTTCCTTTTTCATCAATAGTTTGGAAAACTGAAATGATTTTTGAATGTAAGCTTATATCTTTATTTTCTATAGCTTGACCAATTTCCTCGATATCTGAAAAAATACCTTTTGGTTTATCTTCGTTTTTGTCATCAGCTTGTGAGAGATAGTATATGCCTAGCACAATATCTTGACTCGGCACAATGATTGGTTTTCCATTTGATGGGCTCAAAATATTGTTTGTAGACATCATTAATACTCTTGCTTCTAATTGGGCTTCCAAACTTAACGGAATATGAACTGCCATTTGGTCGCCATCAAAATCTGCATTAAATGCGGCACAAACAAGTGGATGCAATTCAATAGCGAAACCTTCAATTAACTTAACTTCAAAAGCTTGAACACCTAGTCTATGAAGTGTAGGAGCTCGATTTAATAAAATTGGATGCTCTCTTGTAATAAATTCTAACGCATCCCAAACTTCTGGTACTTCTTTTTCAACTAGTCTTTTTGCTTGTTTAATTGTAGTGGCTAAACCAAGTTTATCTAATCTAGCGTACAAGAAAGGCTTAAATAATTCTAAAGCCATTTTTTTTGGCAAACCACACTGGTGTAATTTTAGTTCAGGACCTACAACGATAACAGATCTACCTGAATAATCGACACGTTTACCTAGTAAATTTTGTCTAAATCGACCTTGTTTACCTTTTAACATTTCAGCTAATGATTTCAAAGGTCTTTTACCGGTTCCTGTAATAACTCTACCTCTTCTACCATTATCGAAAAGTGCATCAACAGATTCTTGAAGCATTCTTTTTTCATTTCTCACAATAATATGAGGAGCTTTTAGATCTAACAATCTTTTCAATCGATTGTTACGATTTATCACTCTTCTATACAAATCATTAAGATCTGATGTTGCAAATCTACCACCGTCTAAAGGAACTAACGGTCTTAGTTCAGGCGGTATAACTGGTACCGTTGTTAAAATCATCCACTCTGGCTTGTTGCCAGAGTCAATAAATGACTCAACAAGTTTTAATCTTTTAATTGTTCTCTCTTCGGTAACTTTAGACTTAATAGTCTCTAAAGCTGAACGTAATTTTTTTTGTTCCTTTTGTAGATCCAGGTTTATTAAAATTTCTCTGACAGCTTCTGCGCCAATGCCAGCTTGAAAAGCATCTTCACCAAACTCTTCTTGAGCTTTGATTAATTGTTCTTCCGATATTAAATCACCTTTTTTTAAAGTTGTTAACCCAGGTTCTACAACTATAAAACTTTCAAAGTATAAAACTCTTTCGACGTCTTTTAGTTTCATATCTATAGCAAGAGCTATTCGACTAGGAAGTGATTTTAAAAACCAGATATGTGCAACAGGACAGGCTAGATCAATATGTCCCATTCTTTCTCTCCTTACATTTGATTTAGTAATTTCGACGCCACATTTTTCGCAAATAATACCTCTAAATTTCATTCTCTTGTATTTACCACAAAGACATTCGTAGTCTTTGACAGGCCCAAAAATTCTTGCGCAGAAAAGACCATCTTTTTCAGGTCTAAAAGTTCTATAGTTAATAGTTTCTGGTTTTTTAATTTCTCCAAAAGACCATGATTTAATTTTTTCTGGACTAGCTAAAGTAATTTTAATACTGCTGAAATTTGTTTCAGGTAAATTACTATCGTTATTATTGTACTTTTGTTTTGTTAGATTTTTTTCCATATTAGTTTAATTCAATATTTAGTCCGAGAGCTCTAATTTCCTTGATTAATACATTAAATGATTCAGGAACTCCTGATTCAAAATTATTATTGCCTTTAACAATAGTTTCATAAACTTTAGTTCTACCCGCAACATCATCAGACTTAACAGTAAGTATTTCTTGAAGAGTGTAAGATGCTCCATATGCCTCTAATGCCCAGACTTCCATTTCACCAAATCGCTGCCCACCTAGTTGTGCTTTACCTCCCAAGGGTTGTTGTGTTACTAAACTATAAGGTCCTGTAGATCTAGCGTGAATTTTGTCTTCTACTAGATGGTTCAATTTTAACATGTAAATAATTCCTACGGTTACAGGTCTATCAAATTTTTCACCTGTTAAGCCGTCCCATAAAGTAGTTTGCCCAGAATTAGGTAGTTTACCTAAGTCTAACATGTCTTTAATATCATCTGTGGATGCTCCATCAAAAACAGGAGTTGCAATCGGAATACCATTTGAGATATTCTGAACTAGTTCCAACAACTCTTTTTTGTTTAACTTACTGACTATGTTCTCATAATATTCTACTCCATAGATAGCTTTTAATTTTTTCTTGAGTTCCTCAACTGTTTCATCAAAATTTTTTAAATATTCTTTAATTTGATCTCCAAGTTCAGAACATGCCCAGCCCAAATGAGTTTCCAGGATTTGTCCTACGTTCATACGACTAGGAACACCTAGTGGGTTTAAAACTATATCAACAGCTTTACCATTTGCCATGTAAGGCATATCTTGTACTGGAACTATTTTACTAACTACGCCTTTATTGCCGTGCCGACCAGCCATTTTATCACCTGGCATCAATCTTCTCTTAACAGCAACGAAAACTTTAACTACTTTCATTACTGTAGGTAAAAGATCGTCTCCTTGTTTAATTTTTATGACCTTGTCTTCAAACCTTAGTTTTATATCTTCACTTGCATTGTCAAATTGTTTTTTAAGTTTTAAAAGATTTTGATTCAATTGATCGTCTGAAAAACTTAACTTCCAAATATCTTTTAAGTTTAATTCGTTCAATTGATCGGATTCGATGGGAGTATTAGCAGTAATATTTTTATGAATTTTGTCTGTTTGTTTACCTTTTATCAAATCACTAGCTCTAAGTTTAATGTTTCTGTTTAAAATTTCTTCTTCTACAAGTTTGTCTTCTTGAACCAATTCAATTTCTGCTCTTTCTATGGCAATTGATCTTTCATCTTTTTCAATTCCATGCCTATTAAAAACTCTAACATCAATAATAACTCCTGATCCTCCAGATTTAAGCTTGAGAGAAGAATCTCTAACGTCTGTAGCTTTTTCACCAAAAATTGATCTCAATAGCTTTTCTTCAGGACTAGAAGATGTTTCACTTTTTGGAGTAACTTTACCAACTAAAATATCTCCAGGTTTAACCTCTGCACCAACGTAGGCGATTCCCGATTCATCTAAATTTCTCAAACTTTCTTCACTTACGTTTGGTATATCTCTAGTAACTTCTTCTGCACCTAATTTTGTGTCTCGAGCCATTGCCTCGTATTCCTCGATATGGATAGATGTAAAAACGTCGTCAGTAACACATCTTTCTGAAATCAAAATAGAATCTTCAAAATTGTAACCTTGCCAAGGCATGAATGCCACGGTTACATTTTTTCCTAAAGCTAGTTCACCTAATTTTGTAGCTGGGCCATCGGCAATAATATCACCAGATTTTATTGTATCTACAACTTTAACTAAAGGTTTTTGATTAATGCATGTGTTTTGATTTGATCTTTTAAATTTAGATAGATTGTAAATATCTACACCAGATTGAGACAATTCTTTTACCTCAGTTGCTTTTACTACTATACGTTTGCCATCTATTTTATCTACGATGCCATTTCTTTTTGCCACAATAGTAACTCCTGAATCTAAAGCTACATCAGATTCCATTCCAGTACCTACAAGCGGAGACTCAGGTTTTAATAAGGGAACAGCCTGTCTCATCATGTTAGAACCCATTAAAGCTCTGTTAGCATCATCATTTTCTAAAAAAGGTATAAGAGCGGCTGCAACAGAAACTAATTGCTTAGGAGAAACATCTATATAGTCAATACTATCTCTATTGGCTAAAAGGAAGTTTAAATTTGCTCTACAAGAAACAAGTTCTTCTTCGAACGTACCATCTTTATTAATAGGAGAATTAGCCTGTGCAATTGTAAATTTTTCTTCTTCAATAGCTGACAAATAATTTACTTCTTTAGAAACTTTTCCATTAATCACTTTTCTATAAGGGCTTTCGATATAGCCATACTTATTTACTTGGCAATAGGTAGCTAAGCTATTTATTAGACCAATATTTGGTCCTTCAGGTGTTTCGATCGGACAAATTCTTCCGTAGTGAGTTGGATGAACGTCACGAACTTCAAAGCCCGCTCTCTCTCTTGTTAGGCCTCCTGGACCAAGTGCTGAAACTCTTCTTTTGTGAGTGATTTCAGAAAGAGGATTAGTTTGATCCATAAATTGAGAAAGCGCTGAAGTGGCAAAAAAATCTTTTAATGATGTAGTGATTGGTTTTGCGTTAATTAAATCTTGAGGCATTGCAGATTCAATTTCAAGAAAAGTAGAAATTTTTTCTTTAACTGTTCTTTCCATTCGTAGTAAACCAATTCTAAATTGATTTTCTACTAACTCACCAACAGACCTTACTCTCCTGTTTCCCAAGTGATCAATATCATCAACATCACCCTTTCCATCTCTTAGATCAAGCATGAACTGGATAATAGCTAAAATATCTTCTTTAAATAGAACTGTATCTTTAAGATCTGTAGTAAGGTTAAGCTTAGCGTTTAATTTAACTCTACCTACTTCAGATAAATCGTAACGTTCTTTGTTAAAATACAAATTTTTAAAAACACCTTCAGCTACTTCAATCGTTGGAGCTTCACCTGGTCGTAAAATTCTATAAATGTCATTTAATGCTTCACTTTTGTCTATATTTTTTTCAAGTTTTAAAGTTTCTAATAAGTAGGGTCCTTTGTTAATTGGATCAATATTTACAAGTTTTAAAGAGTAACTTTCGTTAAATATAATTCTTTCGAGTATTTCTTCATTAATATCAAAACCAGATCTAATAATATCTTCTCCATTTTTTTCTTTAATATCGTGGGCAATATACTTTCCAATAAGCTCACTATTTGAAATAAGAATACTGCTAAGACCTTTTTCTTTTAATTTATTAGCTATTACTAGATTAAGTTTCTCACCTTTATCTAAAAATTTTTTGTTCGATTTAGCATCTATTAAATCATATGGTAATTTTATCGGTCTTTTATAATTCTCCGGAATAAATTTAGTACTCCACATTTTACTATCTTTGTTATAAACAAATTGATCTTGTGAGTAGTAGGTTTCAATAACCTCTTCTCTTGTAACACCCAAAGCATAAAGCAAAGTTGTGATTGGAAGTTTTTTCTTTCTGTCAATTCTAAAGTATAAGATATCTTTTGGATCAAATTCAAAATCTAACCACGATCCTCTTCCAGGAATTATTCTGCAGTTAAATAGTAGTTTACCACTACTATGTGTTTTTCCTTTATCGTGATCAAAGAACACTCCTGGACTTCTATGCATTTGATTTACAACAACCCTCTCCACTCCATTAACAACAAAAGTTCCGCTAGGTGTCATTAAAGGCAGTTCTCCTATAAAAACTTCCTGTTCTTTAGCAGATAAAATTTGTTTGGTATTAGTATCTGGATCAATATCATAAACAACTAATCTTAAATTTGCTTTTAAAGACGCTGAATATGTTAAACTTCTTTGCTTGCATTCCAAGACATCAAATTTTGGTTTTTCTAATTTATAATTAATATATTCCAGTGTTGCTTTGTCATTACCGTCTTCTATGGGAAATATACTTTGGAAAGTTTTATGTATGCCTTTTTTAAGATCATCTGAAACTTCATGTATAGATTTCGAACTGAGAAACTCACTATAAGAATTTTTTTGTACTTCGATTAAGTTTGGAATTGACAAGCCTTCGATCAACTTACCAAAGTTTTTTCGAATACTTTTTTTTTGAGTAAAAGATAAATCCATTAATAATAAAAAATTTACTAAAGTTTTTCAGACCTTAATAAAATGTAACTAAATTTTGTTTACTTTAATTCCACTTTTGCGCCAGCTGCTTCAAGTTTTGCTTTCATCTCTTCAGCATCTTTTTTAGCAACTCCAGATTTAACTTCTTTAGGTGCTGCTTCAACTAAATCTTTTGCTTCTTTTAAACCTAACCCAGTTATAGCTCTAACTTCTTTAATAACATTGATTTTTTTTTCTCCAAACGAAGCAAGAAAAACTGTAAATTCAGATTTTTCTTCTCCGGCTTCTGCTCCGGCTGCTACGGGTGCTGCTGCTACTGCTGCGGAAACTCCCCATTTTTCTTCGAGTTGTTTTGAAAGTTCTGCTGCCTCAACTACAGAGAGTTTTGATAAATCTTCTATAATTTTATTTAAGTCTGTCATTTTAAATCCTGTGAATTAATTTTTTATTTCTTCCGACGGCGCTAAACTAGTCATTTTTTTGCTCTGTGCAAGTAAAATACCAATTATTTTTTGTGCTGATGCGTTTAAAATACCAACAATATTTGCTCTTGCTTCATTTAGAGTAGGTAAACTAGCTATTTTAGCAACTTCCTCTTGATCTATGACTTTACCCTCCATAAACCCTGCGACAATTTTTAACTTATTATTTTTTTTTGAAAATTTTGATAAAATTCTTGCAGACATAAATGGATCAGAAGATATAGCTGCTGCCGTAGGACCAGTAAAAAACTTTTCTAAATCTTTACATGGACTTTCTTTAACTGCTAATTTTGTAATCCTATTTTTAGTAATTTTAAATAAAATGTTATTTTCTCTAAGCTCTTTCCTTAAAGAGTCTAATTGAATTACATTCAATCCTTGATAGTGAGCAATCATAACAGCTTCGTTTGAAGAAAAAATTTTCTTCATTTCTTCGATGTAATTTTTTTTTGTTTCTTTGTTCATCATAATACTAAACTGCTTTATTGCTTACTTTAAATGAAACACCCATTGAAGATGTAAGATATATACTTCTTATAAATTCACCTTTTATAGCATCTGGTTTTTCTTTTTTAACAAAATCTACTAAGTGTTTTAAATTACTTACCAAGCTATCAGTTGTAAAACTTTTTCTTCCAATTGATATTCCTATATTGCCATCTTTATCATGTTTGATTTCAATTAAACCTGACTTAATATCTTCAACAGACTTTTTAATATTTGTTGAAACTGTTCCAAGCTTTGGGTTTGGCATTAAGCCTTTTGGACCTAACACTTTTCCATGTTTTCCAATTTTTCCCATCATCCCTGGTGTGCAAATCAACTTATCAAAATCAAATTTACTTGTAGCAATTTTTTCTATTAAATCATCTGAGCCAACTATCTCAGCGCCGCTTTTTTTTGCATCTTCAATTTTATCTGTCTCACATAAAACAGCAATTTTTATTTTTTTTCCTGTCCCTGCGGGTAACTGTGTAACCGTTCGTAAATTGAAGTCTCCACCTTTAGATTGTTTAAGACCTATACGTAACGAAACATCAACAGATTCATCAAACTTTGTATTAGAATTTTTTTTTATTAACTCGATGATCTCTTTTAGCTCTATTGATTTAAAATCTTTAGATTTTTTTAACAAATCTCTGTATCTTTTAGAATTTTTTTTCATTAATTTTTTACCTCAACACCCATAGATTTCGCAGATCCACAAATTATTTTTGTTGCTTCTTTAATGTCAAACGCATTAAGATCCTGCATTTTAGCTTTTGCAATTTCCTCTGCTTGTTTCATTGTAATAGAACCTGCAACTGTTCTTCCTGGTTCTTTAGAACCACCTTTAAGTTTTGCGGCTTCTTTTATATAATGCGAAGCAGGTGGAGTTTTAATAATAAAATCAAATTTTTTATCCTTATAAACTGTAATAACAACAGGAACTGGTTTCCCCATCATCGATTTTGTTTTTTCATTAAACGCTTTACAAAATTCCATTATGTTAATGCCTCTTTGACCTAAAGCAGGTCCTACAGGAGGTGCAGGATTAGCTTGTCCTCCTTTAATTTGTAATTTTATAAAACCTGATATTTCTTTTGCCATATTAATTTTTTTCCACTTGGTTGTACTCTAAATCTACTGGTGTAGCTCTACCAAAAATAGAAACAGAAACTTTAAGTCTTGATTTTTCTTCATCTACTTCTTCTACTAAGCCATTAAAGGAAGCAAAAGGTCCGTCGCATACTTTTACTTTTTCACCAACCTCGAAACTTATACCACTTTTTGGATTAATTGCACTTTCAGATACTTGGTCAATAATTCTTTGAATTTCAGCATCTGTAATAGGTGCTGGTTTATCTTCTGTACCTAGAAAACCACTAACTTTTTGAAGGCTTTTTATTAAATGAAAAACTTGCTTGGTCATCTCTAGTTTAACTAATACATAGCCAGGAAAGTACTTTTTCTGTCTTTTCGTTCTTTTTCCTTTTTTAACTTCTGTAACTTCCTGTGTAGGTACAAGTATTTCGCCTAAATGTGACTCCAGGTTACTCTTAGTAAGAGTATCTTTTATAGACTCGACAACTTTTTTTTCAAATCCCGAATATGCTTGAACAATATACCAATTCATATTTAAAAACTTATAGTTAATACTATTTTAAGTAAAAATCTTAATATTTGATCTAATAGCAGAAAAAAAACTGCAGCAATAGAAGCCAAGCCAAACACCATGAGACCGCCTGTTAAAGTATCTTTTTTTGTTGGCCAAGATATTCTAAAGGCTTCTTGTTTAACTTCCTGTATAAATTTTAAAGGGTTTTTCATAATTTTTTTATTCAATATTGGCAGGAGCGGAGGGACTCGAACCCACAACCTCCGGTTTTGGAGACCGGCGCTCTACCAATTGAACTACGCTCCTAAGCGTTTACTTTAAAATTTTAGTAACTACTCCAGCTCCAACTG
>Ga0115001_10003360_pt1 | contig 11946 bp, 8 predicted proteins | sample ArcticOcean_MG_C_12_FD_89869 | JGI IMG/M metagenome (GOLD analysis project Ga0115001, IMG submission 89869) | Marine microbial communities from western Arctic Ocean - ArcticOcean_MG_CB8_130 | ecosystem: Environmental > Aquatic > Marine > Oceanic | place: Arctic Ocean: Canada Basin | collected... | reverse complement strand
TGAAAAAGTAGCAGAAAATCAATCGAATCTCAATAACTTAGTTAAGAAGTTCTTAAACGAAGATGGAGACGTAGTGGATACTTCTGGTTATCACAAAGCCATGTACGCTGCTGAAAATGTTGACAAAATTGCTAGTCACTTTTACGAACAAGGAAAGGCTGATGCCGTTAAAGACGTCATTAGTAAATCTAAAAATTTAACCGATACTAAAGCTAGAACAGGAAGTTCAGGCGATATTACTGTTGGTGGTTTTAAAGTAAAAGCAATTAGTGGATTTGATTCAACAAAATTAAAAATTCAAAAAAGAAAATTTAACTAATTTAAAAAACTAAAAAAATGGCTATAACTCCACAATTTGGTAGTTTAATACCTTCGCAGGCTCAACAACTTCTGCCTAGTAACTACCTACAATTTAATACAGGCGCTGCTCCAGTAAATGATTTTGCTCAGCAGTTTTTACCTGAAATTTACGAACAAGAAGTAGAAAGATACGGAAACCGTACTCTATCTGGATTCTTAAAAATGGTTGGCGCTGAAATGCCAATGACTTCTGATCAAGTAATTTGGTCTGAACAAAATAGATTACACGTCAGTTACGCTAGCGTTGGTATCGGAGCGAATGCTGCTGGTGCGAATGTTATAACTGTAGGCGCAAATGTTACTAATGTGATTTCAATCAATGATACTGTAGTATTAATGAACGGAAACACAGGTGCAGAAAGAAAATGTATTGTAACTGCTTCAGCTCCAGGAGCTGGTGGTACCTTTACTGTAGTTCCTTTTGTAGCTGGTGCTGGACTTGTCGCTGCTGGTGGTGGGTCACTTGTACCTGCTGTTGTAGCTGCTGGTGCATCAAACGTTAAAGTGTTTGTGTATGGTTCTGCTTATGCTAAAGGAACAAACTTAGTACCAGGTGGTAATGTTGCCGCTGGAACTGCTCCAAGAAACTCTATCACACCTCAGTTAACTCAATTTTCTAATTCACCAATAATCATTAGAGATCAATACACTATTAGTGGATCTGATATGGCTCAAATTGGTTGGGTTGAAGTTGCTACTGAAGATGGTGCTTCTGGATTCCTATGGTATCTAAAAGCTGAGTCTGAAACTAGACTACGTTTCGAAGATTACTTAGAAATGGCAATGATAGAAGGTGAATTTAATCAAATCGCTGCAGGTGCAGGTGTTGGTAACTTAGTTTTACCAGGTACTGAAGGTTTATTTGCTGCTATTCAATCTCGTGGAAATGTAGAAGTAGGATTTACTGCTGCTGCTGGACTTGATGAGTTTGATGCAATACTTAAAAATCTTGACACTCAAGGAGCTATTGAAGAAAACATGTTATTCTTACAGAGACAAACATCTCTTGATTTTGACGATATGTTAGCTTCTATCTCTGGTGGATTTGCTGGAGGAACTGCTTTCGGTTTATTCGAAAATTCTGAAGAAATGGCTTTAAACTTAGGTTTTAGTGGTTTCAGAAGAGGTTCTTATGACTTTTACAAAACAGATTGGAAATACTTAAATGATGCTTCTACAAGAGGTGGAATCGTAGGTATCAATTCAATTGAAGGTGTATTAGTTCCTGCTGGAACATCTACAGTTTATGATCAAATTTTAGGAACTAACATCAGAAGACCTTTCTTACACGTAAGATATAGAGCGTCTCAAGCTGATGATAGAAGAATGAAATCTTGGTTAACTGGTTCTGCTGGTGGAGCAATGAATTCTACTCTTGATGCTATGGAAGTAAACTTCCTATCTGAAAGATGTTTAGTAACTCAAGCTGCTAACAACTTTGTATTATTCAAAGGAATCTAATTGATTCAAAATTAATGTAATTTTTACCCTCGTTATATCAACGGGGGTAACTATTACTTTTATAACTATTTAATTTTATTATATTATGGCTAAACAAGCTAAAGCAGAAACTATTGAGGTTGCACCTCAACCGGTAGCTACAAAAGTAGCACCAAAACCAACTAAACCAAGTTGGGAAATGAAAGATAGAGTCTATTTTTTAGATGGAGATAAATCTCCTTTAACTTTAACAATTCCAGGTAGACATACAAGAAAACACGCTTTATTGTATTTTGATGAAAAAACTGGTAACCAAAGAGAAATAAGATATGCAACAAATCAAGACTCACCTCTTGTAGATGAACAAAAAGGTGAATGCACGATGGGACATATTGTATTTAAAGATGGAACGTTAAAAGTATCTAAAACACAACAGAATCTACAAAAATTATTATCTATATATCATCCTTTAAAAGGAAAGCTATATCATGAATTTAGTGCAATAGCTGTAGCGGAAGATGAACTTCAAGATTTAGACTTACAGATTGATGCTTTAAATGCAGCAAGAGAACTAGATGTTGATCATGCTGAAGCTATATTAAGAGTTGAATTAGGATCAAAAGTGAACCAAATGAGTTCTAAAGAACTTAGAAGAGACTTACTATTGTTTGCTAAAAGAAACCCTGCATTATTTATTAACTTAGCTAACGATGAAAATGTTCAACTTAGGAATTTTGCAATTGTGGCTGCTGAAGCTGGAATTATAACAATGTCTCCTGATCAAAGAACAATTCATTGGGGATCAAATAACAGAAAGTTAATGAACGTTCCGTTTGATGAAAACCCTTACTCAGCGTTTGCAGCTTTCTTAAAGACTGATGAAGGTGTAGATATCTATAAATCTATAGATAAAAAACTATAAAAACAAGTGATACTATTATAAGGCGGCTTAACGTCGCCTTTATAGTATTTAAAACAAATAATAATGGCGGTAAATATAAACACAGTATACACAACAGTCTTGTTCATATTAAACAAAGAACAAAGAGGATATGTTACTCCAATAGAGTTTAACAGTCTAGCTGTTCAAGTACAAGAAGAAATCTTTGCTTCATATTTTCCAGATGGTAATCAACTTAACAGATTCAATCAAAACAATCAACAAAACGATACAGAGTTTTTTAACATGTTTAAAGGCAATGCTTATAAACTTTATCCTTTTGAACAAGAAACTGCATTTACTTTAGACGTACCATCACAGTCGTTTTATTACGCTGGCACCCGTACAGTCTACAAGCTAGGTGAAATAATTTCTACATACACAGGTAACCCAACCCGTAATTCAATAACTCAACTAACGAGTAAAAGTGATTTTTCTACAATCACAAGATCCAAACTAACATCTCCAACAAATCAATATCCAATTGCACACAATACACATGCTGTAGTAGTAACAACTCCACCTTCACCGGCTAGGTTAGTGGTAAACATATCACCTGTTCCTAACTCTGTAAGCATTAATTGTTTGTTTAGGCCTACTAATCCTGTATGGGGTTTTGATGTTGGTACACTTGGCCAATATACTTTTAACGCAACAACGTCTACTGATTTTGAATTAGACGTATCAGAACAAACAAACCTTATAATAAATATACTTAAGTACTGTGGTATAATAATAAGCGATCCAAATATAGTGCAACAAGCTCAAGCTGAAGCACAGCAAGTAGAAACTAATGAAAAAAGCTAATAAAATATGCCAATTCCAAACGGAGGTTTAATAACCGAAACTAACGAACAATATTACGCAGGCGCACAAGGCTTTAGAGCACTAACCGCGTTAGCAGGTCAATCTTTTGCAACAACTTTTAATACAGATTTAATACTAGGTAGTTCTGATCCAACACAATTAAACTATGCTTTAAATAATTTTAAACTTTATACTAGCGCTGATGGCGTAACTTATGTAGAATATATATTAGCTTTCACAGCTGTTAATAATTCTATAATTTTTACAGCAGCTATACCTCTTGGAACTTATGTTATAGTTCAAATGAAAGCCTTAGACGGTGGATCATTTGGAGCTAGAGATGCTACAGGTGAAACAGTAGAAGAGAACTACGGTGGTTATTCTTATATAAGCATTAATGATATTGTGGATAACTTTATGGTTGGTTACGTAGGTGACGGTAAATTAATACAAACATGTAAAAAATCTGACGTTGTATTTCATGTAAAGCGCGGTATGCAAGAATTTAGTTATGATACTTTAAAAAGTATTAAGTCTCAAGAACTAACTATACCACCAAGTTTAGCTGTTATACTACCACAAGACTACGTTAACTACGTAAGAATATCTTCTATAGATAATCTTGGTGTTAAACGTATAATATATCCAGCTAATAACCTTACAATAAGTCCTTATGAAATGCCTTTGCAAGATAATGCTGGTCAACCAACTCAGGATAATTTTGGAGATAACTTAGAAGGAACTTCTATAACAGAAGAAAGATGGAAAACAACTAACGACAGACAAATTACAGGCGTATTTAATACTGATAATTTAAACGCGTTTTTTGATTTTATGCAAGATGGTTATGGTTATGGCATGGGTGCTTATGGTAGAAGATATGGTTTAAATCCTGCAACTACACAAATAAACGGTTGGTTTAATATGAATGAAAGAGAAGGTAAAGTAGCTTTTTCTAGTAATTTATTAGATAGATTAATTGTGTTAGAATATATATCTGATGGGCTTGCTTACGACTTAGACAGTAGAGTACCTAAGATGGCCGAGGATGCAATGTATTCTCACTTACTGTATTCTATACTATCTACAAGAGCTGGAACCTCAGAGAGCGTTGTTCAACGTTTTAAAAGAGATCGTAGCGCGAAACTTAGAAATGCTAAAATAAGACTATCTAACATTAAGCTTGATGAAATAACTCAAGTAATGAGAGGTAAATCTAAATGGATAAAATAAAAAAATAGATGGCACAAATTAGCAATAATTTCCTTAAAGGCAAAATGAATAAAGACCTAGATGCTAGGTTGTTGCAAAATGGAGAGTATAGAAACGCGATCAATGCTTCAATAAGTAAATCAGAAGGTGCTAACGTTGGTGCTTTAGAAAATGTATTAGGCAATTCATTGGTTACAGATTTCAATACTTTAACTGGTGCTACTAATTTAAAATCTATTGGTTATTTAACTGATGAAATAAACAACACAGTGTACGTGTTTTTAACAAGCAACGAATTAGCTATTTTTAATACCGCTGTTGATGCGAATTATATAATATCCTACAACGCGCTTCAAGGACCAACTTCAGCTGTTATTTTAGTGCAAGGTGCTTTCTTAAACTTTTCGCAATTAAACCCTATATACGGGGTTAATATATTAGAAAATCTACTATTTTGGACTGACAATAGAAATCAACCAAGAAAAATAAATGTTGTTAGTGCTCTAGGCCTTAATTATTATACAACAGAAGATCAAATATCTGTTGCAAAATATAATCCATATCAATCTATAGAGTTTTTCCAAAAAATAACAAGCAAAGAAACAACCGCAAATCCATTGTTACTTCCTGCTGTTGATGATTATCAAACAACTATGTTTGATGTATCTAGTAAAGCATATCCTGATGGAGGCTCTGCAACAAGTACTAGCACCAATCCGTTAGCTACCGCTACAGGTTTAAGTGCTCCAATATTAATAAACGCTAATACAGCACAAGGAAATGTAACAACTGGAGATAAAGTATATTACCTAGACACAAATGGTGTTTTAATTGATACAGGAAAAGTGGTAGTTACTGCTCCTACTATAGCAGTACCATCTTTTACCACTGACGCTGATATAACTGCATATGTTGTAGCTGGTACGCTTTTGTTTGTTTTTAATGCTAACCCTTATTATGAAGATGATTTTAGTGGAGATTCAGAATTTTTAAAAGATAAATTTGTAAGGTTTAGTTATAGATTTCAATTTGATGATAATGAGTATTCTATATTTGCTCCATTTACACAGCCAGCTTTTATACCAGAACAAGACGGATACTTTAGATATAATAAAGATTGGACTTCAGCTACTACTAATATAACAGACGAAGAAGACACCTATAGAAGTACTATAGTTGATTTCATGGAAAACAAGGTAACTAAAATATTACTTAATATACCTTTACCAACAGAGCAAGAAAATTTAGTAAGTAAATTTAAAGTAACTTCTATAGATATTTTATACAAAGAATCAGATGCTTTAGCTGTTAAAGTTATAGATACAATAAACGCACCATTCGGCGACCCTGTAGCAAAGTCTACTGATATACTTACTTACGAGTATAACTCTAAAAAACCTTTTAAAACTTTACCTTCTGATGAGATAACAAGAGTGTTTGACAAGGTTCCTGTTAGAGCTTTTTCACAAGAAATATCAGCTAATAGAGTAATATACGGTAACTTTCAAACTAAACATACTCCACCTGCAACTATAGATTACAGTGTTAATGTGGCTGAGAAAGAAGATAACACAGCAGATGCAGCTACTCCTCCTGGTAGTATAGAAAGCAAGGTTAGTAAGTTAGAATATCCAAGCAGCACTTTAAAACAAAATAGAACATATCAAGTTGGTGTAGTATTATCTGATAGATTTGGAAGACAATCAACTGTAATATTATCAAGCCAAGATAGCACGGTTCAAAGTGGTGGAAATAATTTTGGAGGTTCTACAACTTTTACAGCTTATTTAGATGAAACTGTAGACAAAGTTACGTTTCCAGGTAATGCATTAAGAGTTTTGTTTAATCAACCAATAGGTCCAGACTCTCCTAACACTAGTACTGGTTGGCCTGGTATATATAATGATGATACTACTGACACAAACTATAATCCATTAGGTTGGTATTCTTATAAAATAGTAGTAAAACAACAAGAGCAAGAATACTACAATGTATATCTTCCTGGTGTTTTAGCTGCTTATCCAGACGATAAAGAATTAGAATTAGGTAAAACTTCTCACACGGTTTTAATAAACGACAACATAAATAAAGTTCCTAGAGATTTAGTTGAAGTTGGTCCAACACAAAAACAATTTAGAAGTAGTGTTGATTTAAACGGTAGAGTAGAAAATCAAGATTCAAGCCCTACTTCACAAAACTCAAGATTCACAAATAAACAATTTTACCCAACTAAAGCTGGAGATGTAGTAAGTACCATAGCTAGTGACGATGATTTGTTTAACGGTGAAAACACATTGGTTAATTTTATACCAAGTCAAGCTTTTTATAGTATAGATTCAAATCCGTTTATAGCTAGAATATCTACAACAAAACAATTTGGAGTTACAAATACTAATATCACTAGAACAACACTAGCTCAAGCGACTCCAGATAGTATTACGATTAATGTAATCGCCGGTACAGGTGCTATTAACCCAGGCGACACAGTTACTGGAGGAACAATTGTACCAGGTACTATCGTCACAGACGTTGTCACTAATAGTGAAATTGAAGTTAACAAAAAACAAACACTAGTAGCTGGCACAACTTTAAATTTCCATAAAGGATCTCCAATAAGAAACTTACAAAACTTAGCAGTCTTTGAAACAGATCCAGTATTATCTGAATTAGATATATTCTGGGAAACATCAAGTAGTGGTTTAATAACAGATTTAAATCAGGCTATAATAGACGACAGTGCTGCATCAGCATCAATAGATGGATTTAACGACACTAATTTTACAGAAGCTATAGTGCCAGGTTTTTCTGCACCACCAGAAAGTTCTCTTACAACCGCTGGAACCTTATATGACCCTAACTCTTTTACTGTAACTGGAGGCACAGCCGGAGCCTCAGGATTAACTGGAACTATTGACACTATAACTGGCGGAGGCGCAACAGGTCCTATAGCAACTTATACTATTACAAATCAAGGAAATGGACTATATCAAGTTGGTGATGTTCTTACTATTGTTCAACCTGGAGCATCTGGAGGAACAATAACTATAACCGCAATAAACGTTAATCCTTTGTTAGGTATTGGTAATTTTACTTTACAAAATCAAGCAAGTGTTGATTATCCTTACGGAACAGGAACTGGTCAAGGTATTTTAACTTTAGTAAGCGTTTTTGATCTTAACTTACAAGACAGATCAGACGAGTTTGTTTTAAACGACAATAACACAATAGGTGTTGTGGGTGTATATAGCGTTGGTGTAAAAGGTAACGCGTCAAACCCTTATTATTATTATGGTTTTCCAACAGAGGCTAGATCATTTAGATTTTTATTTAGAAGCGTTGTAAATAGTATTATTCAAGAGTTTTATGAAGACGTTGAACTGGAAAATCTTGTTCCTGTAATAACAGGTTGCGTAGCTAGCGTTACGCCTACAGGTGGTAATGGTACAGCTTTTTCAACTATTGCTGAATTATATGCAGTAAACGGAAGTGCTTACGGTTTAAAGAAAGCAACAGACTTAACATGGACGCTAACAGAAGCAGCGGGTAATAACTATTTTAACATCTCTACTTCTGTAGTCAATAATTATCCAACGGCTGGTAACAATGCTTTGAAAGCAGTTATAACAGTAAACGGCTTTGGTGGAGATCCTCCAAATAGAACTTATGGTTTAAGAGCAAGTGTTTCTGATGCTGGTAATTTAACCGCAGCTTGTATTTTTAATGTTGTAATTAACGTAACGGTGTGTCAATTTTTACAATCATCAGCAGCAAACCCAACACCAGACTACGATCCAACAGTACCTGGCCAAGCTAACGCACAAGGTAATCAATATCAGTTTAAAGCAGATTGGACAAATTGTTCGGGTGGCGCAGAGACTGTAACACTTGACGCGGATGGAGTAGTATTTTGTAGACAAGCGTTAGGGTCTGCTATAACTTGGGAGTTATTATTACCTACAAATGCAATTCCTACCGCTGATAGAACAGGAGTGTTCAACGCTGTGGTTAGTAGTTGTGGTGGTGGAGTAAGTCCATAGTTAAATAAGTGAAAAAACAAGTAATAATATTAATAGAATATGGGTGTAATAGTAGAAGTTAAATACTTTAACAGTTTTTTGTTAAGAAAAACTAGCACAACAGTAAGACCGGTCTGGAATGGATCTTTTGGTATACCCCAAACTATTGGCGGTTTTAATGTTCATACAAATACAACAAATGATTTTAACTGGGTAATAGAAGAATCAAGAATAAGAGGTGGCTATAACAATACATCTGTAGACTTTGGCGTAAAAGCTTACTTAGTAGAAGACGAACCAAACGCCTCAAGAAGATCTAACACTTTAATATACTCTGGTATATTTAATTCTAGAACTGGAATAAATGATACTAATGTTTTTTCAGTTGGACAGAACATAACTAAAAGTGCTGATCCTGCAAATGGATCAATACAAAAGCTATACGCTGAAGATACTAATTTAATTATACTTCAAGAACAAAAAATAAGTAGAGCTTTAGTTAACAAGAGCGCTATATATTCTGCTGAAGGAAACGCAACAGTAACTTCTTCTAATTTAACAATTGGTGTTATTCAACCTTTCCCTGGTCAATACGGAATAAGCAAAAACCCTGAAAGCTTTGCTGTTTATGGATATGACAAATACTTTGCAGACGAAAGTAACAACGTAATGCTAAAACTATCAGGCGGAAGTGTTAAAGAAATATCTGGAGAAGGTATGACTGATTATTTTAGAGGTCAAATAAACTTTATTAATACGCCACAATCATCTGGTTTTATTCAAGGTGGTTGGGATATACATAATAAACAGTATGTAACTTCTTTATATAGAGATCCAATACAATTTCCTAATGATGCTTTTGCTACACTAGCATATGGCCAATCAATTGGTGGAGGAGCTGGGTGGACAACTTTCTATAGTTTTAAACCTGATCAAATGTTTAGCTTAAGAGATAAGTTATATAGTCTTAAAGATGGACAACTATGGCAACATTATTCTACAGAGGTAGGAGCATTAAGAGGTAATTTCTATGGAGTATCTACGCCTAGTTCAATAACTTTTGTATTTAATCCTCAGCCTAATTTTTCTAAAACATTTAAAACTATATCTTACGAAGGAAGTAGTGGATGGGAAGTTACTAGCATGATATCAGATTCTACAGGTGAAGATCTTTTAGGTGGAGTTCTATATCAGGAAACAGAAGATAGATCTGTTAATTCAGATTATGATTCTTCACTACCAATTGTAGTACCTCCAGCCGCTATACCACCTTCTATATACAGCTTTCAACAAGGTCAGTATGATTCGCTAGGTAATGAATATCCTGCAGTATTAACTCCACCAATACAATACGCTGGTTTTAATAGAAAAGAAAATAAGTACGTTGCTAACATTATTAACAATAGTCCTGCGGCTATGGGCGAAATTGTTTTTGGTCAATCAATGAGTGGTATAAAAGGTTATTATACTACAGTTACTTTATCTACCGACAACGTAAGTAACGTTGGTGCAGAAAAAGAATTATTTAACGTTGGAACAGTTTACTCTGTAAACAGCGGTTATTAAATCAAATCAAATGGAATTAAAAAACATTGAAAGCATTGAAGCTTTAAAAAATGTTATGCTTAATGGTAATGAAAAAAATGGATTTTATGGAGATGGAAAAAGCATAGCAACAATACCAGACATACCAATAAAACATAGTTTTGCAGATCAATTATATGTAAGACAAATGAATTTAAAAAAAGATCATGTAATAGTAGGTGCTGTTCATAATCATTTACATGTTTGGTTTTTACTAACAGGTAAGGTTATTATAAACAATAATGGTGAAAAAATAGAACATATAGCACCATGTTATACTGTATCTAAACCAGGTTCACAAAGAATTATACTAGCTCTTGAAGATTCTATATTTGTAAATGTTCATAAGAATCCTACAAATACTCAAGATATACCTGAACTAGAAAAAGAAATAGTCTCAATGACAATAGAAGAATATAACATTAAATATAAAAACATATGAGTTTTGTAATCGCTGGAGCCGTGAGCGCCGGATCAAGCATAATCGGTGGTATCATAGGAGGTGGTAAAGCTAGAAGAGCAAAAAGAAGAGCTGCTAAAAAGCTAAAGAAAATGAATGCTAAAATGGCAGATCTAGAAGCTAACAGACAAGATATAATAAATCCTTACGAAGACTCTACTAACCTAAGCTCTATGATGAGTAATCCTATGGCTAATTTATCCGTAGCTACTCAAGCTGCTGAAATGCAAATAGAACAATCAGATATAAGTTTAGCTAATACACTAGATACTATTAGAGCTACAGGTGGTGGCGCTGGTGGCGCGACTGCTTTAGCACAAGCCGCATTACAATCTAAAAAAGGTGTTGCTGCTGGAATAGAGCAACAAGAAAAATCTAATGAAAATCAAAGAGCCGCAGGAGAACAAAGACTACAACAGCAAAAAATAAGTGAAGAACAAAGAATGCAAAGCCTAGACGCTGCTGGTAAATCATTTGTTTATGGTGAAAATGAAAAAAGAGAAATGGGTCAACTTAATAGACTACAAGCTCAAATAGATAATCAACAAGGTATAAAAGCTCAAGCTGGAAGAGATCAAACAGCTGCGTTAACTGGAGCAATAAGCGGTGTTGCTTCTGCGGCTGGAAGTTACATGGCAAATAAATCATAACATGGAAAATAGAAACATCACAACAAACACTTTAATAAAGCAAATGATACAAAGCGATGCTATAGCCTATAACATGGACTATATATCTAAGCCTGTTGATACTGAATTTGGTGTTTTAAATAGAGCTTACCAAGAAACTGGTAAAGAATATGCCTCGATAAAAATAGCTATACAACAAGGCAATTGTGCAGATCAATTTTGTACGGTTGAAAACGCTAGAATGATTCAAATAGAATCAGCGCCTAAGTTATCTTTACAGTTTTTGTCTAACGTTACTAGTGAATTAAGCGTTACTGAAACTCCTTATTATGATGTTAATAATGATTTTTCTTTTATGATAGCTAATTGTATATTAACTAAAAAACCTGGTTTTTCTAAAACTGATGGTTATGACATATTATTAGAATTAGTTCCAAATGGAACCCAACAATTAACTTTTATAGGTCCTGGTTTTGACACTCCTTTATCTATAAATAG
>Ga0115001_10003357_pt1 | contig 11951 bp, 10 predicted proteins | sample ArcticOcean_MG_C_12_FD_89869 | JGI IMG/M metagenome (GOLD analysis project Ga0115001, IMG submission 89869) | Marine microbial communities from western Arctic Ocean - ArcticOcean_MG_CB8_130 | ecosystem: Environmental > Aquatic > Marine > Oceanic | place: Arctic Ocean: Canada Basin | collected... | reverse complement strand
GATTACAGACAAGACTTGGCAAACCTGTATATAAATGTTGGCAATTATAATGAGGCATTGAACGTTTTAGATACGCTAGACGCTAATTTAGGGATCAGCCCAATAAGAGATAAAATAAGAGAGGAAGTGTATAGCTTGAGTGGGGAGGAAGACAAGCGAATTTCGCATCTGAACACCCGATTAATGCAATCGCCCGAAACGCCTCGTAATTTCTTGAATTTAATTTACGCTTACAGTAAAATAAATCAAAAGCAAGAAGCTTTCGAGACCGCACAAGTCTTTTTGTTACAACACCCAAAATCTCATTTAGTACATGTCGCCTTGTATAAGTTTTATTTGGACTCTGAAGATTTTGACAAAGCGATTGAGTCGATGAAAATTGTCACGATAAGCAGTGTTGTTGAACCCGCTATTAAATTAAAGGTATTGAACGACTTCATGCAGTTTGTGTCTGAGTTTCCAGAACATCAACCCGCCTTATTGGAAGTTACGAATGCAGTTAGTCAAAAGGCCCCCACGCGTTCTGACCTAGAATTAGCAAGCTACTACTACAATCAAAAAGATCCTCAAAAAGCGATTTATTATTACCAAAAAGCGTTAGAATTTGACCCTAATAATTTCAGTGTTATTAAAAACTTAGCTCTCCTGTATTTGGATACCAATCAATTTGAAATAGCCTCGAGCTTTACCAATCAACAAATAGACTTTTACCCGTCGCAACCTGTTTTGTATTTAGTAAATGGCACAGCGAACAGACAGCTTAACAAGCTGGAGTTGGCGATGGACTATTTAATAATGGGTCTAGATTATGTCATCGACAATAAAGTACTTCAACGAGACTTTTACAGAGAATTAAGTACTACTTTTAGGCTGCAAGGAAATATTAAAGAATCGGATGCGTTTAAAAACAAGGCTCTGTCATTAGAAAAAAAACCATGAAAAAACTGATATATAGTTTCGCATTAATTGTTGTTGTTTTAGGCTGTAAAAGCACTAAAACATTGAAGGCTTCTAGCGGATTGGAGACGCGAATGTCCGTGAAGAAAATTATTAAAAATCACACTAAATTTCAGTCAAGATTTACCACACTTCAAGGGCGTGTTAAGGTCGAATTGATACAAGGAGACCGTTCTGAAACGCACACCTTAACGCTTCGAATGGGCTGTGACAATACCATCTGGCTTAATGCTTTTTTAAATATGGTGCGCGTGAAAATCACTCCCGACCGCGTTCGTTTTTATAATAAGCTTGACAACACCTATTTTGATGGCGACTATGCGCTGATCAACTCATTTTTAGGAACCGACCTACAGTTTGAAAATCTTCAAAACCTTTTATTGGGTGAAGCGCTATTTGAGCTCCAGACAAATCGTTTTAATAAAACAGCACACCCAAGCTCTTATGTATTGAGGCCTAAGCGATCCAATGATTTATTTGATCTTCTATATTTAATCAACCCTACTTACTTTAAAATGGACTCTCAACAATTAAGTCAACCAGCAAAGCGCAACGTCTTAAACATTCAGTATCCATCTTATCAAAAAGTAGATGGTTTGGTGCTTCCAGAAAAGATGACCATCACAGCGACCAACTCGGACGTGCAAACGACTTTAAATTTGAATTTAAAATCCGTAGTTTTGGGTCAGCCTTTACGGTTTCCTTTTAAGATTCCGAAGGGATATAAAGCAATTGAATTAAAATGAAATTAACCAACGCACGTTTTACTTTCGCCGTTTTACTTTTGACCTTAATGCTGCACTTAAGTGGTTTTTCTCAAAGTAAGAAACAGCAAGAACTCGAACAACGTCGCCGTGAATTACAACGCGAGATACAGCAAATTAGCACGTTGTTGTTTGCAGGAAAGAAGGAGCAGAAGTCCATTTTTTCAATTGTGGAAGATTTAAACTTTAAGATTCAAAAACGTAAAAATTTAATCAGCATTACCAACCAGCAAGCAAATCTTCTAACGCGAGAGATTAATAGCAACCAGACTACAATAACTAAATTACGACTAAAGTTAAAAGCCTTAAAAGCTGATTACGCAAAAATGATCGTTAAGTCCTACAAGAGTCGTGCAGATCAGAGTAAGCTGATGTTTTTACTGTCGTCAAGTAATTTCCAGCAAGCCTATAAGCGTTTGCAGTATATAAAGCAATACGCAGACTATCAAAAGCGACAGGCAGAACAGATAAAGATCGAAACCGCTAACATGCAGGCGCTTAATATTAAACTCTTAAAGCAAAAAAAGGATAAGCAAGTCCTTATCGAAGAAAACAAAATTGCGAAGTCAACTTTAGATCAGGAGCGGCAGCAGCAAGAATCCCTTATAAAGGATATTAAAGCTAATTTGTCTCAGTATTCTGCCAAGATAAAAGTAAAGCAGCGGGAGACAGAAAAGATCGATAAAGAGATTCGAAAAATCATCCAAGCAGCGATTGCAACTTCTAATAAAAAAGCAGGTAAATCTTCTAAACTGAAAGTCTTTTCATTGACTCCAGAGCAAAAGATATTAGCAGCAAATTTCACTTCTAACAAAGGAAAACTTCCCTGGCCCGTGGCTAATGGGGTGGTAAAACTACGCTATGGAAATAATCCGTCACCTATTGATCCTTCTTTAACAATTAAGAGCAATGGAGTTCGTATTGCAACCAGTAAGTCAGGACAAGTTCGGGCTGTTTTTGAAGGGGTTGTACAAGGGATTATGACACCCAAAAACGGGAATAACACCATTTTGATTCGACACGGAAACTACATTACTGTTTACAAAAACCTCTCTAAGTTCTATGTAAAAAAAGGAGATAAGGTTGTTACAAAGCAAGCGATAGGCGAGGTGATTACAAATAAAGCTTCTGGCGAATCTATTCTTAGTTTTGGAATCTTTAAAGATAGCTCCACTCAAGATCCTTCAAAGTGGATTTATAAATTATAAAAGCCACATAAAAAAAATAAAATAAACAATTGGGATTTTCTCTATTCTAACTGGGGTTGTTTGGGTTTTTTCTAATGAGAATAGCGTTGGAGTTGGAGGCTCACTGATTGGTTTTGGTGTGGCTATAATCTATTCCAAAATAAAGTAACTTTTGTACCTAAATTCTCAGTAACTAGTCAAAAAGTGCTTTAAGCTCTGTCGCTTCTTGTGCCTTAATCTTCCCAGCCAATAACAAACTTAACTGCTTACGTCTTAGCGCCCCTTCAAAACGTTGAATTTCTTCGTCTGATTCAGGGATTAGTTGCGGAATTACAACAGGGGTTCCTTTATCGTCTACAGCCACAAAGGTGAAAATAGCTTCGTTGACTTTCACAGATCTTTTGGAGGTTTTATTGTCTACCCAAACATCGATATACACTTCCATTGAGCTTTTAAAAGCACGAGATACTTTGGCTTCTACCGTGACAATACTTCCTAAAGGAACGGCATGTTTGAAGGCAACATGATTGACAGATGCAGTCACCACGATTTGTCCGGAATGTCGTTGTGCAGCGATACTGGCAGCACGATCCATTCGCGCCAATAGCTCACCTCCAAACAGAGTATGGATGGCATTGGTTTCACTTGGCAAGACCGTATCAGTCATTATTGTTTTTGAGGCTTGTGGGTGTTTAGGGTCCATAAGTTTATAGTGTGTAAAGGGGGTTTAGCACGAAGATTAGCACAAAACGAAGTGTTTTAAGTTTTTCGAAGGTATTAAGGCCTGTTTTTAATCAACATCCAAGCGGCACGGTTGTGTGCCTTTCTAATTTTGAATAGTGCTTTTTCAGCCTCTTTTCGTGTTTCAAAGCTTTCATAAACAACTTGGTGTAATCCATACCTGTTAACTCCAATGCGGTGTGCATTATAGCCTAGGGCTTTTAGTTGTTTCAGTTTTTTATTGCTGTTTGCTTTCACTCTAAAAGCGCCAGCAACAATATGAAAACTGCCACTTTGCTTTTTTAAGTTTACCATCACAGCAGGAAGCGGATTGTCAATAATAAAAGTAGCTTCTTGAATTTTAGCATCTAGACTTATAGTAGCACGCTCTTGTGCAAGGCTGTTTTCTTTTTCAATTTGAGCAAGGTATAGGTTAGACCCAATAGAGCCGCCTAAAGCAAGAAAAATAATTACCATTGAAGCATATCGCATGAATTGTTTTGACCTTTTTCGTATTGAAGATAAAGCAATAGTGCCGTTTGATTCTAGTTTTTTAACGATGACCTTTCTTTCAATTATGGGAGATACAAATGTTGCCAATCCAAAAGCCTCAGTCATGTAATTTAAATAATCAGAGGAAACAAACGAGATTACTCCTTGTTTGGAAGATATTAGCTCACCGATATATTTAAACTCAATTGTTTCGCCTTTTTCTAAACGCGATTTGAGTTGTGTCACCTGCTTCTGAATTTTCTGATTCGCCATCTCAAAGCTAATTTTTTCTACTTCAGAAATATAACTTGTTAGTAGTCCATCATTAGATTGAAGTTGTATGTTAAATGAAAGCTGTTTTTGCGGCGGATAAAAATCACTCGTAGCGATGTTAACTCGCGCCGAAATAGGATGTGATAAAAATGCTCCAAAATTAGGAATCGTTACACATTCGTAGCGGTATAGTAAATCACTTATGTACTGGCTTAATTGCATAAAACCAAAGTTAGAAAATTTTTATTAAAAAAAAGAGTTTTTTTAATTTATGAGCTAAATTTACTTTCTAGAGCTAAGCTTTCCCAGTAGTTTGAGTATTTCTAGGTAGAGCCATATGAGCGTTACTAAGAGTCCAAAAGCGCCGTACCATTCCATATATTTTGGCGCACCACTTTTAGCCCCGTGCTCAATAAAATCGAAATCCATAACCAAGTTTAAGGAGGCGATTACAACCACGAAAAGAGAAAATCCAATACTTATCATAGACGCATTTGTAGGGTTCATAATGGGGAGCCCTCCACTGCCAAATACACTCATGAAAAAACTAATTAAATAGACCACTCCAATCCCAGCAGTTGCAGCAAATATGCCTAGTTTAAAATTTTCTGTTACTTTAATTATTTTTGTTTTATAGGCAAATAAAAGAGCAATTAAGATGCCCAAAGTCAGGCTAATCGCCTGAGGAACAATACCCGGTTCAAATAGGTCTGCATACATTTTAGAAATGCCGCCAAGGGCTAGCCCTTCAAGAACGGCATATATTGGAACCGTTATGGGCGACCACTCTTTTTTAAAGATAGTGATAACGGCCACAACAAGTCCCCCGCCAAAACCAATCCACATGTATTCCACAATAGCATTGCTGTAGGTGTAATAGGCAGCAAATAATAAAATGGCGAGGCTCATAGCTGTTTTGTTCACAGTACCGTCAATCGTCATTACTTCGCCAGTGGTCGATTTTAAATTATTAAAAGTCTTTTTGCTAAGCGCAGGGTTTCCTGATTTCATCATTTTAGGCTCAATTAATTGGTTGTTTTACCAAACAAATTTACAAGAAAACATCAAGACCACAAAGCTACTTTGGAGATGTATACGCTCCTTTTAGGTCTTCAAATTAAAATTTCACTACTTTTCAAGACACTAATCTGCATAAAACTAAAACTAAATCCTTATGAACCCACCTCAAATGCTTTATGTGCTTGCACTGCAAGCCGTTCCTAACATTGGCGACATTACAGCCAAAAAATTAATTAGTCACTGCGGAACCCCAGAAGCTGTATTTAAAACATCTACCGCTACCCTTTCAAAAACTGAAGGTATTGGAGGCTATACTATTAAGCATCTCAAAGAAAGCAAGCATTTAAAACTGGCTGAAAACGAGCTCACTTTCATGGAAAAACAGTCCATAAAAGGGCTTTATTTTGAAGACCCTAATTACCCATACAGATTAAAACACTGTATTGATGGTCCAATTGTATTGTTTCAAAAAGGAACTGTGAACTGGGAAAATCAACCAATTATTAGCATTGTAGGCTCTCGAAAAATCACAAGTTATGGGCTTTCTCAATGTAAAAAAATTATTGAAATCCTAGCAGCCTTTAACCCCATAATAGTATCCGGTCTCGCTTATGGCACAGACATAAGAGCACATCAGTCGGATTTGAATCATCAACTTCAAACGGTGGCATGTATGGCTCAAGGGCTTCAAAACACCTACCCAAAACAACACATCAAATACCGACATTTCATAGAAAACCAAGGCGGTTTTGTGACGGATTTTTGGAGTACTGCCTCAATGGAGCCCTCAAACTTTATTAAACGCAACCGTCTTATTGTAGGACTTAGTGAAGCAACAGTGGTTATTGAGTCTGCAGAAATGGCACTTGGCTACAACAGAGAGGTTTTTGCACTTCCAGGCCGAACGACAGACATTCAGAGCCAAGGTTGTAATAACCTCATTAAAACCAAAAGCGCACACTTAGTCAGCACAGCTGCAGACATCCCATTTATATTAAACTGGACACTCAAAGCGCCACTAAAGGGTATTCAAAAAAAGTTGTTTGTAGAGTTAGATCTTGAAGAAAAAGTGATTTATAAATTCCTTAAAGCGGAAGGGAAATCGACCCTAGACACGATTACGCTTAGTTGTCAAACACCAACATCTAAAGCCGCACACTTGCTGTTAAGTCTTGAGCTTAAAGGCGTTTTAAGACCGCTTCCTGGAAAAGCATATGAGCTGGTTTAGTAGCCTATTTTTTTACGCACACGCTGCAACACAGCATTTGCTGTTTTGGCTGCTTTTTCAGCCCCGATCTCGAGCGCTTGATCGATCTCCTCTAAGTTTTCCATGTAGTAGGTATAGCGCTCTCTTTGTTCTGAAAACTTCTCACAAATTAACTCAAACAAAGCTTGTTTGGCATGTCCATAGCCATATCCACCAGCTTCATAATTTTGCTTCATTTCGGCCACTTGAGAATCAGATGCTAGCAATTTATAAATTGCAAAAGAATTACAAGTCGACCAGTCTTTCGGCGCTTCCAGTGCTGTACTATCGGTCTGAATTGACATGATTTGTTTTCTAAGGGCTTTATCCGTTTGAAAAATATCAATCACATTGCCTTTACTTTTGCTCATTTTTTGGCCGTCAGTACCGGGGATTAACATGTTTTCTTTCTGAATTTTCGCTTCTGGAATTACAAAAATATCCCCCACTTTAGCATGCACTCTTGAGGCAACATCACGAGTCATTTCTATATGCTGAAGCTGGTCTTTTCCTACAGGAATAATATGTGCATCATATAGTAAAATGTCTGCAGCCATTAACATTGGGTATGTAAATAACCCTCCGTTTACATCTTCCAATCGATCTGCTTTATCTTTAAAACTATGCGCTAATTCTAATCTAGAAAACGGAAAAAAGCAGCTCAAATACCAAGACAATTCTGTTACTTGTGGAACGCCACTTTGTTTGTAAAACACGGTTTTTTCAATGTTCAAACCAAAAGCCAACCAAGTCGCGGCAGTCGAATAAGTATTTTGACGAAGCGTAGCGGCCTCCTTTATTTGGGTTAAAGAATGCATGTCTGCAATAAATAAATAAGATTCATTTCTTGGATCGTTACTCATTTCAATTGCAGGAATAATCGCCCCTAAAATGTTACCTAAGTGCGGGGTTCCAGTACTCTGTACACCAGTTAAAATTCTTGCCATTTTATCTTTTATTTGTCTAAATTATAAGCAAAGGTACTTTTTTTGGCCCAATAGCTCAATTTTTTTAGTAGTTTTGAGCGTGATGAAATTTATTAAATACCCGTTTTGGATTTTCTATAGAATCTGGTTTTATGCGCTTGTAGCCGGAATCATTATCCTAATGCTTCCTTTTCTGTTTATTTCTGTGCTTAAACCTAAATGGTATCCCTATTTTTTCAAGCTTGCTAGAATATGGGCTAAATGCATTATAATCGGAATGGGTTGTTATTGGCGCGTTAAGCGGTCAGAAGCATTAATTAAAGGACAAAGCTATGTATTCGTCGCGAATCACACCTCAATGATCGATATTATGCTAATGCTTGTTGCTATTAAAGACCACCCTTTTGTTTTTATTGGAAAAAAGGAACTCGTTAAAATACCACTCTTTGGATTCTTTTATAAGCGTACCAGTATTTTGGTAGATAGAAGCAGCGCTCAAAGTCGTAAAGAAGTTTTTATAAGAGCCCAAAAACGAATTAAGGAAGGGGCCAGTATTTGTATTTTTCCTGAGGGGGGAGTTCCAGACGAATCCGTTATTTTAGATCGCTTTAAAGCAGGGGCTTTTCGTCTTGCAATTAATCATCAAATTCCACTAGTTCCGATAACATTTTATGACAATAAAGAAAGACTGTCTTACAGCTTTTTTAGCGGAAGCCCTGGCAAGATGCGTGTAGAAGTGTTTCCAGCAATCACAACAGAACATTTAGCCATTGAAAATACTTCAACGCTCAGTGCTCAAGTCTATGATTTAATTTCAAACTCCTTAATTACGGATTCTAAGGCATAAAAAATCCCGACGAATCGGGATTTTAAAATTAAACTTCTTTTAAAACGACTTTGATTTTTTCTTCTAACTCATCCATTAACTCTGGATTGTCTTTAATCATTTGTTTCACAGCATCTCGGCCCTGGCCAAGTTTGGTGTCTGCATAGCTAAACCATGAACCGCTTTTTTTAACAATTTCATGCTCTACAGCAACATCTAAGATTTCTCCAACCTTAGAAACGCCTTGGCCGTACATAATATCAAATTCTGCCAATCGAAAAGGAGGTGCTACTTTATTTTTCACAACTTTAACACGTGTTTTGTTTCCTAACACATTACCGTCACTGTCCTTTATTTGTGTAGATCTACGAATGTCTAACCGAATTGAAGCATAAAACTTCAAGGCGTTACCGCCAGTGGTGGTTTCTGGATTTCCGAACATCACTCCAATTTTCTCGCGTAATTGGTTGATAAAAATCATCGTACAATTGGTTTTGCTAATTGAACCTGTAAGCTTTCTAAGCGCTTGTGACATTAAACGCGCATGCAGGCCCATTTTAGAATCTCCCATTTCACCCTCTATTTCACTTTTTGGGGTCAATGCCGCAACAGAATCAATCACGACCAGATCAATGGCGCCAGATCTTATCAAGTTATCGGCAATTTCCAGGGCTTGCTCACCGTTGTCGGGCTGAGATATAATAAGATTATCAATATCCACCCCTAGGTTTTGAGCGTAAAAACGATCAAAGGCATGCTCTGCATCAATAAATGCTGCAATTCCACCTGCTTTTTGGGCTTCAGCAATTGCATGCAACGTTAAGGTTGTTTTTCCTGAAGATTCAGGGCCATATATTTCTACAACACGACCTCTAGGGTAGCCCCCAACGCCGAGCGCAATATCTAAGCCTAAGGACCCCGATGGAATTACTTCCACGTCAATCACTGGGGCGTCACTCATTCTCATTACCGTGCCTTTGCCATAGGCTTTATCAAGCTTGTCTAATGTTAGCTTGAGGGCTTTCAATTTTGCGTCTTTTTCGCTGCTCATAAGTCTTTTTGTATATAATTTATACTTCCTGCTAAAATAAGATATCTTTTGTAAAGTTTTAAAATTTTAACGAACCTTTTTGTATTATTTTGAAAACGCTATTTATTCACTTTTACAGCGTATGTTCCAAAATTTAGTACCTTTACTGTTCAATCATTAGTAACTTAAAAAAAAGTATAGCATGCAACTGTACAATACCTTAAGCAATACTGAAAGAGCAGCGCTTATTCAACAGGCAGGTAAGGACCGGTTAACCATCTCTTTCTACAAATATTTTAAAATCACCAATCCAGAGGTGTTTAGAAACGAGTTGTTTCTGTTTTGGGACCGTATTGATGTTTTAGGACGTATTTACATCGCTCATGAAGGAATCAACGCTCAACTCTCTATCCCTGCAGATCAATTTGACGCGTTTAAATCGCACCTAGATACCATTGATTTCCTTAAAAATGTCCGTGTTAATATCGCCATTGAACATGACTTATTTTCGTTTTTGAAACTAAAAGTTAAAGTCAGAGACAAAATTGTTTCAGACGGCCTTAACGATGCTACTTTTGATTCTTCAGATATCGGAACACACGTAAACGCTTCAGAATTTAATTTGCTTATTGAAGATGATAACACGGTTGTTGTTGACATGAGAAATCATTATGAAAGTGAAATAGGACATTTTAAAAACGCGGTTACTCCCGACGTCGACACCTTTCGGGAGTATTTAGATTTAATAGAGGAAAACCTTAAGGATCATAAAAAAACAAAGAAGTTAGTCATGTACTGTACTGGTGGAATCCGTTGCGAAAAAGCAAGTGCTTACTACAAACACAAAGGCTTTAAGAACGTGTACCAATTAGAGGGCGGGATTATTAATTATGCTCGAGAAGTAGCAGCTGAAGGAATAGAAAATAAATTCATAGGAAAAAACTTTGTTTTTGACCAGCGTCGTGCAGAAAAAATATCAGAGGATATAATCGCCAGTTGTCACCAATGCGGCAAACCAGCGGATGTTCATGTCAACTGTACTAATGATGCCTGTCATTTGCTTTTTATTCAATGTGACACCTGCAAACAGGCAATGGAAAACTGTTGCTCATCCAGTTGTATGGAAGTCAATCGTTTGTCGCCGGAATCTCAGAAATCGCTTCGGAAGGGACAAGGAAACAGTAACGATATTTTTAAAAAAGGACGTGCGGACCATCTCCCACACAAGAAAGACCTAAGAAATATTTTTGAGACACTATCAAAACATTAAACACTAATACACAAGAAATAAACACGATTTATTAGTTCTAAAAATCATGTTGTACTCGTTTTTTAAGTCCTTAAATAATCTTATATTTACGTTTTAGATCATAAGATTAATCCGCATTTGCAATCCTATTGGCATTGACAAATTCAATATATATAGATTATGGGGTGTACAAGTTGCTCAACAGGAAAAGATGGACAGCCTAAAGGCTGTAAAAATAATGGCACATGTGGGACAGATAGCTGCAACAAACTCACTGTTTTTGATTGGCTTTCTAATATGACTCTTCCTAATGGCGCAACCCCATTTAATTGGGTTGAGGTTCGTTTCAAAAACGGTAGAAAAGTATACTATAAAAATCTTGAAAATCTTACATTAAGCATAGGCGATGTGGTTGCAACCCAAGCAGCTTCAGGACATGACATAGGCATGGTAACCCTTAGCGGAGAGCTGGTAAAAGTTCAGATGAAGCGTAAAAAAATATCTGAAACTCCAGAAGAAGTTTTTAAAATTTACAGAAAAGCCTCACAAAGAGATATTGATATATGGGTAGAGGCTAGAGAAAAAGAAGAGCCAATGAAAGTGAAGGCAAGGCAATTTGCGATTGACTTAAGGCTTAAAATGAAAATATCAGACATTGAATTCCAAGGGGATGCGAGTAAGGCTACTTTTTATTACACGGCTGATGAGCGCGTAGATTTTAGAGAACTGATTAAATTATTCGCAAGAGAGTTTAGAACCCGAATTGAAATGAAGCAAGTGGGTCTTCGTCAAGAGGCTGCTAGGCTAGGAGGCATTGGTTCTTGTGGGCGTGAACTCTGTTGCTCTACATGGCTTACGGATTTTAGGTCTGTAAGCACTTCTGCTGCTAGATACCAACAATTATCACTAAATCCCTTGAAGTTAGCAGGTCAGTGCGGGAAATTAAAATGTTGTTTAAATTATGAGCTTGACTCTTACTTAGACGCTTTAAAGGCATTTCCGAAAACGGAAGTCAAATTAAGAACCGAAAAAGGCACTGCTGTATGTCAAAAGACAGATATTTTTAAAGGACATATGTGGTATGCCTACGAAGGCGAGTGGATGAACTGGCATAAACTTACAACAGCCCAAGCTAATGAAATTATTGCCGCAAACGCCAAAAAAGAAAAAGTTGAAAGCCTGGAGGACTATGCGTCTGAATTAATTGAAGAGGCTAAGGTTGATTTTGAAAACGTAGTTGGTCAAGATAGTTTAACGCGAT
>Ga0115001_10003356_pt1 | contig 11951 bp, 8 predicted proteins | sample ArcticOcean_MG_C_12_FD_89869 | JGI IMG/M metagenome (GOLD analysis project Ga0115001, IMG submission 89869) | Marine microbial communities from western Arctic Ocean - ArcticOcean_MG_CB8_130 | ecosystem: Environmental > Aquatic > Marine > Oceanic | place: Arctic Ocean: Canada Basin | collected... | reverse complement strand
GATGAAAAGATGCGCGTGTTAAGTTAATGTGTACGTACGGGTTTCGATCCAGTCTTTAAGGCTTTGAATTCATCCGCAGATTCACAGTGCTTGACCATTTTAAAAAGCGATATGAATAAGTTTTTATGACGCTTTCTGAAAGGAGTGAATATCTGAATAAGCGAGTAAGCGATACGACGAGTTCTCGGTCTCGCGTCGATCACATTTTAGCACGACTGAGACATCGATTGGCGTTTTTTCGTTGTTGTTCCGACGATGAGTATTCGGACGCACGGACGCGCGATCGATTCGGTTGCTGCGTTTTCGTGAGCGCGAAGTCCTTCGCGACGCGAAACCGGTCTCGTTTATTTGCCGAGGAGATCCTTGGATACCGTTCAGTGGAAATCTTCGTCGCGAGATGTAGATATTATTATTAATAATTATACGTGATTGTTGATCTACGGTCGTTGTTGTTGTTGTTGCTGTGTGCGCTATGTGTGTATATATTGTGTCTCTCTTTCGCGTTTAAATTTTTTTTTCATTCGTCGTCGTCGTCGTCGTCGTCGTCGTCGTCCATACCGTACTTTGATATGATATCCGCATCGGCCATACCAGTAGTACTTTGACCAATAATCTCGCGCGGATCAACCGGTTCTTCGTCCCCGGGCCACCCAGTCGGGATCTTAAACACGTAATATATCAAATTCACGACGAGAGCGCACGCCGGTTTAATCGCGTAAAACGTAAACACCGCGCAAGCTATTAAGAACAAAACTTGTAAAGTCCCTCGCCCTCCATCGTCGCCACCGTCACCGCCACCACCGCCGGTCCTCGAAAAGTTGAAGAACCCGCCGTTACCGCCGCCGTTATCGAACTTCTTCAGTCTATCCCTCTTCCCCCCCATCGCTTGGATCAAAGCCTTCTTCGCCGCTTCTTCGGCCTCTTTCTTCGATAATCGCTTTCTCGCCAGAGGTTCTTCCGCATCCGAATCGCTATTATTACTACTCATCGAGAAAGATCTATGCTTATTACGACGACGATTACGATCGTGACATGAAACGTTTTCGCGAATTCCATTCTTTATCATTTGTATCCCGTCCTTTTTTAGCCAATCATCATAAAACACATAATTTCCTGAAGCAGCAACGGCCTGTGATGCGCTTTGCGCTCTCGCAATCGATCGCCTACCACTTCTTCGCACTTTTGCGCAGCAGATTTGTTTCAAACGAGCGACTTGGAACGAGAAAGTCTGCAGCACCATTCCAAGATATGCAACACGATGATGCGTAGTAGATATATGCTGAGATATAAAAAGAATTAACTTTTGTTAAGACGTGCGCGAGCGCGGACGAAGACGGTTCAAAATGTCGACCGCACCAAGCGGTGAATATCTTTAGCTCGAAAACTTAATAACAAGCTACTTAATCGAAGAAGAGCTTCGTGTTAACGAGCTATTTTAAGTGAGAAAATGAACTCGTTTTTTGTGCGCGATATTTTTATTATTTTTCTAAAACGTAAACTTGCGACCAAGACGGATTGGACGGAACGAATAAGGACGTATTGCGTCAGAACCTAGTAGTAGGTCAAAATACGGATGAAAGAGCGAGGAAAACGAAAACGGTGGTTCGTTTGAAAGAGAGTGCAGAGAAGATATTACGCACAGAACTCTCGTCTCGTTGAAAGAAATCAGAAGCGACTGTCTCCGCACCACCAGCCGCAACGCGCGGAATCGTAAACGAACTCGCTTTTAAGAGCGTCTTTGTAGCACCCGCACTCGAGCGCTTTCGAGTCCCATTTCCAGCCTCTTTGCCATAAGCTTTCGAATTTTCGCAAAGGATCGAGAGCTTTCGCGGCGCAACCGAACGAACAGAAGTTTTCGGAGAACTGCTTCGAGACCGAGTGCGAGACCTTTGCGAGCGTTTCGTAGTCTTTTGCTTTCCCCCAATGATTGCGACCGGATGAACACTTGGTCGAGAGGAGGACGGTGGATATTTCGCGAAACGCTTTGTTCGGTTCGTTTTGTGAACGCGACGAGTATTTTAAATAATCTTCATAGTTGAAGTAAACCTTAACGCCGTCGTAGGATAACGAGAGCAAGTTTTCAGGTTCCGCTTTTACGATTCGAATTAATATTGGTACTCTTAAACCAGCTCTGGCGATCGTTTCGCGCGTGTTTCCAAACATTTCTTGACTCTTTGCATACACCGCGCGCATGCAATCGGCTGCTTTCTCGAGCGGTACGGCGACTTCGTATTGGTCGTACATGTTAGCGTCGGGCGCGTTTGAAGACATTTCAAACCTTTGAGAGACCAACGCGTCGCGTTTCGACAAGTCTTGCGCAGGTAACCAGTCCTTTTCGAGTAAGTATCCAACTAACTCGCTCGATGACGGTGATGATAGTTGTGGGACCTCGCCCCTTTGTTCAACGTTTCGTGGTTGTCGGTCATATTGCGTCGTTTGGTACATTTGTACGTTCGGAGTCGATAATCCGCCGTTGTTTTGATTTCGACTTCGCGACCACAAGCGCTCTTGGAAACGACCGAGCGAACGTTGTGCCGCGTTCTCAGGCGTTTCGTTTGCTTCGTTGAAGTCTTGAATTTTCCCTTCCCAATATTCATCTTCAGCCGCGGAGAATGCCGTCGCATCTTTTGCAATCGATGGGCGAGTAACAAATCGAGCGCGCCAAACTGCATTTTTTGCGTCTCCTCGCGTCAAAAACCACAAAAATTGTGTAGTGTCGAGTCTGTTCATTAACGATTCTGTTATGCGAAAGTTGTTCTTTTTATATTCCTTCGCCGCGTTATCGATTTCTTCAATAAGCGCTTCAGTGCTCTTCACTTCAACATGTCTTTCCGTTCTCGAGTTCCTCTCAATCCTCATCGTAACAGAAACGATTACGCCTAGCCTACCAGCGCTTACAGCAAATGCGGAGAACAACTCTTTATCATCTTTGCGAGAAATTTTCTTCAACTCGCCGCTCGCGAGAACGACCTCCATCTCCAATAACATCTCCTCGCTCGATAGCGAACCGAATTTCAAAGAGCTTCCGTGTGAACCAGTAGCGATAGCTCCACATAACGTTTGATCAATATACCACGGAAACGTCGGTAGCGTATATCCAACCTTCTCTAACTTTGTCAACACGTCTCTGATCGTAATACCGCACCCGATTTTCGCTAAAGTTTTCTCTCGATTCACTGAAACCTGTTTCATATCACTGGCGCCTCCAATAGGTATCGTTACACCATCGTTTGCTGCACAGAAATTCTCTTTCCACCACGAGTGGCCTAAACCGACCGCTTTGACCTTGTTCGCTCGCGAAACCGCGCTTTGAATATGTTTAATCGACGATATTCTCGCGATAGTCGTTCCTACAAATAAACAGGTCAAACATGTATATTTAAAAGAGATCACATGGGGAAAATAATCATAAAAATGAATCGATTAAGTAACGAACATACCGGCTTCGCATTGATATAATCCTTGAAAATTCGAGAGATCTTGAGGGGCGATTGCGCGCGCGTTGATTAGTAATAACACTATCGTCAGTGCGAATACGAGGAGCGCGTGATAACGCATCGGATGTGAAGTCTATTAATTTTTTCTTTTTTACCCATTTAAAATCCCCCGAGGTTAGGTATTGCATGATTGGATGAAAAAAACTAACAAAATATTTACTATGTTACGTAATCGTACAATTAATTACTTTAAATACACGGCATATATCGACACTCGATAAATAGTTCTGCCCTGTTGATCCAGGCAGACTACACTATAGTACTACTACTAGGAGGTCGAGAAGAATTCGGCAAAACTTGGCAGAGTAGCAAACCAGTCGATACTTATCTCCAAGACCGAGGCACACACACTAGCGTAACAACTGATAGTGCGCGAAAGAATATCTGGCGGCGAGTTTCGTTGATCCTAAAGCGGCTTCGTTGAACGTATCGGATTCGTAAACAGCGAACTGGGAGACGATTATCGGTTCAACCAGGAATTTCACGACGACGAACGTAATGACACCTAAAGCGATGGACACTGGCAACGCCGGGAGAGCGGCTTTGTGCATTGCTAAACCAGCGAGAGTTATGATTAGCCCGCTGATGACGGCGACGTAGCAAAATATGGCGCAGAAAAGCGACTGCATCGCTGCTCTGCCGACCAAGACGCTGTAGAAAATGAAATCGCCTAAACCGAGCTTAATGCCGTCTGGTAATTCTTGATATTCGCGTTCATCTCCTTCTTCTTCGAATCGCTCAATTAAAGGTGCGTTTTCGTTCGTTGACGTCGACGACGAAGTCGTCGACGCTTTTAATCCAATTTTTTCAAGTAAGGAGGTTTTTTCGCTCGCTCCCTTTCGCCGCTGCGTTTGTGTTTTCTGTTGTCGTTCTGGCGAAGAAGATAAATAATCGCCATCTAAACGTTCGTTTTCATTTGCTACTAACGTCGAAGTTGATGTTTCTGATGCTGCTATTGTTTGTTGTTGTTGTTGTTCTATTATTCGCAATGATGATCGTCTACGTCTACGTTTCCCTCCGGACCCTCTCGCTTCGTAAACCAAGGCGGGTATCTCCTCCTCTCTCTCTTGACTCAATTCAACGATCTTCCTCAATGGCCCGTTTGGAGTCAACACTGCATACAAATCATACAACGCCATAAAAATCAACATCGTCCAAGTCGTCCATTCCGGTATTTGCGTAAAGTAATACGCGACGATAACCGAAATCAACACTAAATACGCTTGCTTCACTAGTAAGCTCCCGGGCCATAAAAAAACGCTCGTGACCCCGAGCGCCGTAACGTTCCACGTCCAAAACATGAACGAAATCACATCAATAGTCACGCGGTACTTCCTAAACACCTCGTTCGCAATACTCGCTCCTAACACGGCGAATATCGAAAACCCCGATACGGCCATGTACGCCCATATCGCCCTCGAGAACTTATTCTTGAACAACCAGTACAATCCAAAAGTCATCACGGTGACGAATAGAACGAACACTACGGCGTTCTCGACTGATCCGATAAGTTTCTCGTACACTGTATCGCTCGATTTCTCTGCGTACGCCGATTCGACCATGGATTGCGATTGCTCGCGAGAGAACTCATCCTCGTCGTCGTCCTCGCGTAACAACTCGATCAAGAAAACTGTTGCTCCGATTGCAAAAGAGACCGGGATGATTACTTTTTGGACCTCGTATCGCATTTTCGCGTACTCGTTTCGCGTGAGATATCGATCAAGAGTATCAGCGTTACGATCACTGAGATCGATATCGTTATTGGTAGTAGTAGTCATCGCCGTCGTTCGTTTCAAACACTGAGCGCTTTGTAAGTTACTTTGTGCATTAAAGCGGAATTCTACCGCGGCACTTTCTGACGAGAAGGTTTGGAGAAATGCGCGATTTTTGTATCTGCTTTTTTTTTCGGACGCGTAGTGTACTATTTGCCAGACTGCGTAGTATGAAGTAGTACTATTATTTATTTATATATATTAACTCGTTCTTTTATGTGTGTGTGTATTACCTCCTCTTGTTTTTTTCGATGACGCGCGCACGAGAGAGAGAGAGAAAGGCGCGCGCGTATTCGCGAAACGTACTCGACTCAATTCTTCCCTTCTTTGGTCTGATCTGATTAATCGACTTCTTCCATTCTCGAACCTTCGTCGACGTCTTCTTCCAAAGGCGGTAAATCGGCCAAATCGGCGTCTCCTTCGTCGTCGTCGTCGATTGATAAGCCTAACTTGATCATTCTGTGGATGCGAGAACCGAACGTAGCCGGTTCGTCCAAAGAAAAGCCAGACGTCAAGATCGAAGTTTCGTACATTAACAACACCAAGTCTTTGACGGTCTTGTCGCCCTTGTCGGATTCCGCACGCGCTTGTAAGGATTTGATAATCGCGTTGTCCGGGTTGATTTCCATGGTCTTCTTCGATTGCATGTACGAGGACATGGAGTTATCTCTTAAAGCTTGCGCTTTCATGATTCGTTCCATGTTCGCCGACCAGCCGTATTCGCCAGTCACGAGAATGCAAGGAGAGTCAACCAATTGAGAGGAGACGACGACTTTTTCGACGCGATCGCCGAGAACGTCCTTCATCGTTCTGCAAAGGTTTTCATACTTTGCTTTGGTTTCTTCGAACGAAGCCTTTTCTTCCTCGGTTTGATCGAGCGCCAAGCCTTCCTTGGTGCAGCAAACGAGCTTTTTTCCGTCGTACTCCTTGAGTTGTTGAACGGCGTATTCGTCAATCGGGTCGACCATGTACAACACTTCAAAGCCTCTCTTCTTGAGCTTCTCGATGAACGGAGACGCCTTGACCGCGGCGAGGTTTTCTCCAGTGATGTAGAAAATGTCAGCTTGGCCTTCCTTCATGCGAGTGACGTAATCTTTCAACGAAGTCATTTCTTCGCCGGACTTGGAGGAGTTGTAGCGAAGCAATTCAGCGAGCTTGGCGCGGTTTTGCGTGTCTTCGTGGATACCCAATTTTAAGTTCTTGCCAAATGATTCGTAAAACTTCGTGTAGTCGTCCTTGTTCTCAGCGATCTCGTTGAACATCTCAATGCACTTCTTGACGATGTTCTTCTTGATGACTTTCAAGATTTTGTTTTGCTGTAACATTTCACGCGAAATGTTGAGCGGTAAATCTTCAGAATCGACGATACCTTTGACGAAGGACAAATACTCCGGGATAATATCTTCGCAGTTGTCCATGATGAAGACTCTTCTGACGTACAACTTCATGTTGTTCGCTTTCTTTTTGCCGTCGAACAAATCAAACGGCGCGCGTTTCGGGACGAACAAAACGGACTTGAACTCCAACTGACCTTCGACGGCGAAGTGCTTCACTGCCAACTGCTCTTCCCAGTCGTTCGTCAAAGACTTGTAGAACGCGGCGTACTCATCCTTGGTGATTTCTTCCGGGTTTCTCATCCAAATCGGCTTTTGCTTGTTCATGATTGCCCACTCGTGCGAAACTTCCTTGACGGTTTTCTTCTTCTTCTCCTTCGCCTCGTCTTCGTCCTTGATCTCGGTGATCTTACCCTCCTCTTCTTCACCATCCTTTTCCTCTTCTTCGTCGTCTGAGACTTCCTTCTCAGTCGTCTTCTCGGTCCACAAAGAAATCGGATACGAGATGAACTCAGAGTGCTTCTTCACGAGATCTTTCAATCGTCTCTCTTCCAAGTACTCCATTTGATCGTCCTTCAAGTATAAGACGATCTTCGACCCTCGGCCTAAAGCGTCGGCTTCTTTGTCCTTCGTGATCGTAAACGATCCACCGGCTTGGGATTCCCAACGATAGCCATCGTCATCGTTATGCTTCGAATATACGACGACCTTATCGGCGACTAAGTACGAGGAGTAAAAACCGACGCCAAACTGCCCGATCATCGAGATATCCGCGCCAGCCGTCAAAGCCTCCATGAACGCCTTCGTACCAGATCTTGCAATCGTACCAAGGTTATTGACCAAATCAGCTTTGGTCATACCAACCCCAGAGTCAATGATCGAAATCGTATTATTCGTCTTATCCGGGATCAAATGAATGAACAACTCCGGCTGCGACTCTAATTTCGCCTTGTCGGTTAAGCCTTCGAAGCGAATCTTATCGAGCGCATCGGACGAGTTACTGTTGTTTATTTATTACACATCATTAAAGAAGAAGAAGATGATAATCATAACGATCCGTCAGTATTTCATAAAAGTATAAAATATGTACGAGACGCGCGAGCGAAAGAAAGAAAGAAAGAAAGAGAGAGAAGAGAGAGAGATCCTTCTCGAGCTCTGCAAAGCACAAAGAATAAGAAGAAGAAGAAGAAGAAGACTTTTCATCCTCTCTCTCTTAATTAAGAAGAAGAAGAAGAGGAAGAAGAAGAAGTCTATTCATCTTCTTTCTTTCTCGACCGACTCCGGACTTTTCTTCCTTTGAAGAAGAAGAAGGAGAAGAAGAAGAAGTCTTTTCATCTTCTCTCTCTTAATTAAGAAGAAGAAGAAGAAGAAGACTTTTCATGTTCTCTCTCTTAATCAAGAAGAAGAAGAAGTCAGAAGTCTTTCCATATTCTTTCTTTCTCGACCGACTTCGGACTTTTCTTCCTTCGAAGAAGAAGAAGAAGAAGAAGAAGAAGAAGAAGTCTTTTCATATCTCTCTCTTTTCTTGACGGGACGTTTTCCGATATCGGCCGCCATCTAATCTAATCTTTTCAAAGACAAAGAGAGCAAAAACGATCCGATCAACGCGCTTACCTTATGAGTTCTCTCAAGAAGATCTCCTTGTTCGAGTAAAACGTCTGTTTGTTTTGTCATGAATGGCATCCGTGAACGAAGAAGCGGAGTAGTCAGTTCAGTAAATAACCGGATTCGATCGAGAAAAGAAGAGCGAAGAAGAAAGTTTCTTTCGGAATTGGAAAACGCATTTCGAACACGTAATGAGCGCGCGCGGTCTCCGTAGAAAACGCGCGCACTAAAAACGGAATCAGAGACGAGAGAGAGAGAAGAAATTGAAGACGTACGTTGATGATGAGTGATAGTAACTGGTTGATTTCGGCCTGGAAGGCGAATGTTTCGGTTTCTTCGGCCATTTGAGATTATTATTATTTGTGCTCGTGAAAATGGAGATTTTTGGCGGGAGGCAGTTTGGTTGGGAAATATGGTTGGATACCCTAAACATCTTTTCCTTCATAAAAGAACCTGTTTATCTTTGCATATCGTAAGAACTCTATGGTACTACTTTCTTTGACACGGCCGTGTCGATAGCGTACAGTATTGACTCTCTGCTTGTTCGTATTTGTTTGTTCCATGACACTCTTTTATTGATTAATATCATACTTCTTTATAACATAAAAAATATTTGAAACCCTAAACATTAAACACAAAACCCTAAACGCTTTGGGTATAAAGCCAAGCAAAAAGAATGGAAGCATTTCGTATTCGTACACTTTCTGCGCTTTCTTACAGCGAACAAAAGTAAAGTTTATAAGACAAAAACGAGAGAATTAGAACTTCGATCGTGTGTGCAAGTGCGAGTGCAAGTGTGCGTGTGTCTGTCTGTATATATTGAGAATTCGTTAAAACGTACGCGCTTAAAAGAACTCTTTAAGCCGCAAAAGGAAAAACAAATAACAAGCGCTCAGCTCTCTCTCTGTTTAAAACGATTAAGAAATAAGTAAAACACGACTTCACTATAGCACTGATAAGATATGGTGCAAGCTGCCGGCGCTGCGGCAATAAAGTACGAAGCCATGTTCGAAACGATCGATCAAGACCCGGATGGGAAAAAATTCGATCGAGTCTCCAGATTCGTCTGCAGATCTACGCCATACGGCGACCAAGAGTTAACGTTGGACGTGAACGTGGACGTATACCCGATCGAAGTAGGCACGAAGTTCGCGTACGTTCTAGCATCGACGTTGAACATCGATGGATCGCCCGAGGATTCGACGACGTTCGATCAAACCGGAGACGCGAGTTTGGCGGATGACTACGAATACGTCATGCACGGGAAGTGCTATAAAAAGACGGAGAACGACCAAGATAACGGCGGCTTAGAGAAGACGATGTGTTATATAAGTTTTGGTGGGTTATTAGCGTGCTTGAAGACTGATCAAAAGGCTATCAGTGAAGTCGATGTGGATGATAGAGTGTATTGCCTCATTCGGAAAATCGCTTAATATTAGCGTCAGAACACGCAGCCGGTAGATTCTGAGTACTATCCTAACACGGCGCCAGCTCTCACGGAACAAAATGAACGCACTGAATAACACAATAACAATAAGATATAAATAAACAGCAGTACTAGTAGCTTAATCATAGCAAAAAAGAATTTGTAAAAAGAAGAAGATCAAGAAGAAGATGGAGAATTAGTAAAACGTTCTCGCGCTCGTTTGGAAAAATTCTCGTTACATTTTATTCATTATTACGTTATGTGATCTTCACTAACCATCACGCAAACAAACCAAATTTCGAATAATAATGTCACAACAACAACAACAACAACAACAACAAGAAATAATTAAACCTTTAGAGAACTCTAAACTGTTCCTCTGCGGCGACTTATGCGAAGGATCGATAGATAAACTGATCCGAGAGAACAAAATCAAGACGTATTTGTATCTGAACGAAGATACGAATAAGTATTCCCCTCGCGCGAGGATCGAATCAATAAACGCAGAAAACAACGCAGAAGAAGAGGTTAAGGTTAAATATCGCGCGATCCCAATAAATGGGGAGAATTTGGATACGAAATTAGCGAATGATTTACAGTCTTACATGCGCGATGAGTTCGAAACACCGGCAGTGATTCAGTGCTCCACTGCTACTAGGGCGGGGATACCTTATTTGTTACACGTAGCGGATTCGATGAAGTTGACGTTTGAGACCGTGATGATGATTGCGAGAGAGAACAATTTGAGTTTGATCACGAGACCGAATTTTGTGGAATTTTTGCGAGCGCAAATTACTGATAATAATAAAACTAATAAGTCGTCACACGTCGTGTTTAGGCAAATGTTCGAGAAAGAATCGAGTACGTATACTTACTTAATCGGTTGCGGACGAACGAAGGAGTGCGTGCTGATTGACCCAGTTCTGGAGACCGTCGAGAGAGATTTAGAGTGCATCGATGAGCTCGGGTTAACGTTGACGATGTGTATTAATACGCATTGCCATGCAGATCATATTACCGGTTCTGGAGAGATAAAAAAGTTGAGACCGAAGTGCGAGAGCGTGATCTCGAAGAGGGCGGGCGCTCTGGGGGATATTTTAATCGACGATGGGCATGTCATAGAATGTGGTGAGAGCATTAAGTTAAAATGCTTAGCGACTCCAGGGCATACGAATGGATGCATGAGTTTTGTCTTGAACGATAATACGGACGTGTTCACTGGAGACGCTTTGTTAATTCGCGGTTGCGGGAGAACGGATTTTCAAGGCGGTTCCTCGGAGACTTTGTACGATTCAGTCGTTACTGGTTTGTTCGCGCGTCTTCCGGATTCGTGCAAGGTTTGGCCAGCGCACGACTATAAAGGGAAATCGATGTCAACGATCGGAGAAGAGAAAACGAACAACCCAAGATTAGGTATGAAAAAGACAAAGGAAGAGTTTGTTCAAATCATGAGCGAGTTGAAATTGGCGTATCCAAAAAAGATTGATGCTTCGTTACCAAGGAATTTAAAGTGCGGCGCAGAATGACTTGTTGCTGTGCCAAATTTGAAAAGCAAATTATGAATACAGCTTTTTTTATATTCTACAAAGTGTACATACTGTAATATATTAATTCAAACAGCAAATAAAATCAATAGGCGCAAAATTATTTTTCGCATCGAAACACTCGAAACGACAGCCTAAACCATGGTTAAACGCGGAGACTAGACTATCCAACTTAACAAATACAAACGCTGCTTCGTTTGACGACGACGCAGACTCATGAGCAATACGCATTACTTCTTTTTCAAAATCTCCTTCTCTTCTCTCTCCAAGAAATACGTCTAAACCAGCCGATGAAGCGTCTACGCATCCGACGATCACTAAATCGCTACATTTTTCGTCACCATTATCATCATCGTAGTCCTCGACGCGTTCAACGATCACGTACATCTTCTTCTCTTCATTTATTATCCAGTTCCCATACAATTTTCTTAACCGCCTCATACCAAACGCTTTCATTAAATCCCCATCGCTTTCCTCGATTCTCCTAAACGATCTAATCGCGTGTTCTTGAAGCGACCGTTCGTTAACTCGTACCCAAGGAGTAGCCAATTCATACTTGCAAGAAAACTCACTCATGACCATCGTCGTCTTTCTTTTCGTTTCTTTCTCTCGCTGCACTCGTTTCGCTTCACTGATTCTAATACTCTTTCTAATCTCCTTCACGTCTTCCTCAAACTCTCCATCGCTCGCCCATAACGACGACATATTACGTCTTAACGACGACATCGCATCATCTTCTTCTACTACTACTACTACTTCGTCTTCTTCTTCTT
>Ga0115001_10003352_pt1 | contig 11959 bp, 14 predicted proteins | sample ArcticOcean_MG_C_12_FD_89869 | JGI IMG/M metagenome (GOLD analysis project Ga0115001, IMG submission 89869) | Marine microbial communities from western Arctic Ocean - ArcticOcean_MG_CB8_130 | ecosystem: Environmental > Aquatic > Marine > Oceanic | place: Arctic Ocean: Canada Basin | collected... | reverse complement strand
TACAGTAAAGTCCCGTCCAGACCGCAACAATAAAAGTTAAGCCCTTATAATCCAAAAGATTATGAGGGTTTTTTAGTTTTGTTTAACAGTCTGTTTAACACTTTTTGCAATTTAAAAGGAGGCATGTGTTCAAAACTTTTTTCCTTAAATTTTGATTTTTTATAGCAGAAAATTGATTTGTATTAATGATGGCAGTTTTGTCTACACAAGATAATCAAAGTTTGAAAAACTTTGATTAATCATTTTTTTTTACCTTTCATGGATAAAACTAACTAAATGAAAAATTATATAAGCAAAAGAGTTATATCCACTTCAATATTAATAATGGGTTTAATATTTACTTCTTGCTGGGTAGAACCAGAAGGCGTAGAAGCAGAAATTGAGTATAATCCAGAATTATTTTCATTCGAAAACAATTTGATTTACTATGATAGCAAAGCTTATTCAGGGGTTGTATATGGTAATGGTATCCCCCCATACAAGTTAATTCGTTTACGTGAATTTGATTCGTGGGGTGACGGTTCCTGGACTTCTAAAATTGAGAAAGGAAGTTGGACTAATTACTCTGTTGAATTTGATGGCTCATCAAATAGAAAATGGGGTTTTGGATGGAATGAAAGTATGGAGAAAATGACAGATAAGTCATTTGTCCTTAAAATTGAGAAGAAAAAATCTCAATCTAAGGGTGGTCAAGAATTATACTCTTTAGATTATTATTTCATAATAAATAAAAAAAACTCTAACGATTCAATTATAAATAGTAGCATTAGGGTAAAGGCAACAACTCTTCCTCTTAATGGGGTGGATATTGAGATCTCTTCAGGTTGTTTTATTGAAGGCTTTACAACGTCAATTTTAAATCCTAAAAATTATTTATTAAAAGAATCTAAAGGAAAATATGCTGTATCGAAACAAACGCCAGCAACATGGGGGAAAGATTTTATATCATGGACGATTTATGATGAAAGTTTATCTCCACTATTGACTAGTGCTCAGATTTTGGAAGAAAAAAGGGAAAATTACTAATTATGTTCCAATTAGTCTTATCATATAAAACTAGACAATTCCCTATACAGATTCATGTTTTTTTGAAATATTTTTTGTTTTAATCACCAATTTAGTAAATTTAAAAAATGAACTCCGTAGTTGAAAATAAACTAAATATTATAAAAATTGTTCTCAGTGCTCTTTTTTTACTTTGTCTTTTTGACTGGCAATATGGTTTTTATCAATTGGTTCGTTTTTTAGGAATGATTGGATTTGGAATTTTAGCTTTTAATGATTATGAAAAAGATAAGAACTGGTTAGTAGTTTGGATATCATCCTTAATTTTAATTAATCCTTTTTTAAAAATTTCACTTGGACGAGACATTTGGAATATAGTTGATGTAATCTGGGTAATTTTATTAATATATTCTATATATAATACAAAGAATAAATAAAAAATAAATTGGGAACTTCAGATTTTTTGATTATTAATAAAATTAATATATTTTTTTTGAATTTTTTTATTCAAGATTAAACCATCTTTGTGTTGTGTAGTACACTCCTTTAGAGTTTTTTAGAACTTCTCCATAAGTATGTATGTCGTTGTTGTTTATTTGAATTCCATTTGAAACCACTTGGGATATCGCTCTATGTAATTTTTTGTGAGTACTTGGTGTCCAATTGGGGCTTTTCCATCTCTAAGATGTCTTTTTACTGTTTCTCGAATATTAAGGTCATTGAAACTATTTACTTCTCTTATGAAAGTACTATCCTCTTGAAATGCAATGGGAGTTCTTTTTTCCTTAAAACCCAAAGCTAATTTGTATAATACAATAAAAAATATGTAAACTTTTTTATAAAATAAAATTGCCAGCAGTAATATTTAGTTCAGTCTTCCTAATTGCTAGTTTTTAGTGTGTTTACATTTTAGAATTTATCTTTTTTGTGCAAAAAATGATGTAAAAACGAGCTTTAATTTTTGCTGTAATCATGCAATAGAGCAGGTGTTTCAAATCTTTTCTAAAAAGGGTAAGAGTTCTAATCCTCTATAAATTGATTTGTTAATATTGAAAAATATAATTAACACTAAGATTAGATGAGCTATTTTTTAAATTTTCATCTTTTAATAAAGATGAAATACCAAGAGCATATTTATATTCAAAACTAACCAGGTCATTTAGTTTATAAGAAAAGCCAAAAGCTACAGAATAATTTATCCTATTCCAACTTTCCCAATCTTCAATTATATTCCACTGCTCTTGTCCGCTATTATCAGAGCTATAATTTTTACCACTTATAATATATCCTACACTTGGTCCAAAATTAAATGATATTTCATCATTAAAATAAAACTTACCATTTAAGTTTAAATCAATGCTATTTAATTGAATATCATTTTTTGATCCTTTTTGATTAAAGATTAATTCAGGATTGAATTTGATTGACTCCTCTCCATACTCGCTAGTAACACCAAATAAAATCCCTACTTTAGATTCCGGGTTGTTTAAGTTATTAACTCCGCTAAAGTTAGATAAAGTTAAACCAGTTTTTAATCCCAATGTTTGAGCCGATATATAGTTGGCGCTAAATAATATTATTGTAAGTAAAAGAAATCTTTTCATAATTATTTTCTAAAAATAAGGTTAGTTACTGCAGGCTTTTTCTTAGCATAAGATCTTGCCATATCTTTTGCAGCATTTAATTTCATTTGAGTTAGAATAACTTCATTATCTGCTCTGTTTTCAGTTAACTCTTGGTTTCTATTATATTTTTCATAAGCTAAATCCCAGTCTCTTTTTTCTCTTTCATCAAGCTTACCTGCAATTTCTTTTGCTAATGACTGAGCCTCTTTATAACATTTAGAATCAAAAGATATCTCTGTTAATGCGTTAGATGCTGCTCTACTATCTCTGTTTGCCCATGATCCTTTAGCCTTTCCAAGTGCTACAGCACATCTGTGGTCTTCTATTTCATGTAATAATTTTTGAGCATCTTCATAACAATCTACGTCGGGAAGAATAGATGCTAGCAAATTAGCTGCTTCATCATGGTTGTTATTTGTTTTTTCAACTCTTGATTTGGCTAACATTTCTTGACATTCATTATTAAGCTTTTGTATATAAATTTCATTAGTTAAATCAATTGCTTTCATATAACATTCTTTGCAAACTTCTGGAACTAATAAAAGATCATAAATTGCTTTATCATATTCTTTTCTTCCAGCTGCTGCTGTAGCATCTTTTAAAATAAAATCACATTGTGAATTGTAATATTCAATTATTCTATTTTTACCTTCTTCAACAAAACCTTTTACTTCAGGTCTATTAGCATTTAACATTTTTAAGGCCGAGATATATGCTTTAGTTTCATTTGTTCCAACGCCCTTTAATGTTAAATTAGTTGTTGTGAAAATTGTTTGTGTTTCTAGATCAGAAATATATAGTGTTACACTAAGAGTATACGCATGCTTAGGAGGTGCAGATGCAGTTATATCTTGAGTTAAAATATCTATTTGAGGATACATAGCAAATCTATTTCCCATACTAGATAATCCATTTTTTGTTGTAATTTGAGACATTTTCATTTTAAGAATTCTTGCTGCAGCTGCGGGAGCCTCACTGTTCTCTGCAATAACTGTTCCTATAGCAATTCTACCAAAATCATCTGTTTTTCCTTTACTATTTTGTGCTGTTATATTAATAGATGCTATTAATATAGTTATAATAAAAAGATTAAAAATTTTATTTTTTTTCATTTTTTTTCATTTTTTAAATTTTTTTGTGTCCAAAAAGAGTGTGACTTTTAATAATCCATCATTTTTAGATTTACTTTCCACCAATAAAGAGTGTAACTTTTCCTACTCCATCATTTTCAGCTTTACATTCAACAAGTAGCTCTTTTCTAAGATACTTTCTGAGGTCTTTACCAAATGCTCCAGCATCATATGCTCTTCCCTTATTACTAAATAATGGTATTCTTACTTGCTTGAAAAGCATTTGATTTTCTGTTGCTGTAGTTAAATTAAACACTCCATTTACTGTATTCTCTGCTATCCAATCTTCAATTAAAATTCCAAGTTCATCGTCACCGTAATCTTCTGTTTCTAAATCTTCTCCCCAATCATCCCAAACCTTAATTCTTACAATGATTTCTCTACCGTTTTCAAACATATCATCAAAATGCGACATCAATTGAGCATTAAAATTATCCATGTGTGAATAAACAGCCTCTTCCATTAAAACTGCAACTGATCCAGTAGATGGTTCTCCATTTCCAGTTGCTGAAGCTATTTGTTTACCAGTAGCAGCATCAATTCCTTGTAGAGTAAATTGGATTGATCTCATTCCGCGACCGTTTACCGTATAAGATAATCTCATCCATATATCTGCTTTTGCTACTTTTTTTAGCTCATCTAAAGGGCTAGATTGTACTTCTCCACCAGTTTTTGATGATCTCATTGCATCTTCTGCAGCTTCCATCTCAATCTGATTAAGAACTTCCTCCAGAGTTTCTAGTTGAAAACCATTATCTTGCATAATAGATGCCATTGAAGTAAGTACTTGATTTATTGTAGGGTCTGATTGAAATGCTGCTCTGTAATCTGCAACTTTTCTTTCAGTTCCTTGATTGTTAAATGTTAAGAAAAAACCATTGGCAATACACCACTGGTCACTTGGTAACACCATAATTGTTGGTTTTTTTGCTTTATTTTCAGTTTGGCAAAATGCGGATAATGCAAATAAAAATATGCATGAGGTAATAAGTATTTTTTTCATTATTTTAAAATATTATCAGTTATTAATTTTTGTTTTAAAGCTTGTCTGTTGACCTTTAATTTAATACCGTATGTAGTTTGATTTTTTGATTTTTTTAAAGATTTTGGTGAATTCTCAGCTTTTATAAAATCTTTATAATCCGAGTTGAAAAAATTATATATGTAATCTTGATACTTAGTTTTTGCGTTTACTTCAAATATTAAAGGCAATAGATTACATCCTTTTTTAATGCCATTTAATAAAATATCATTAAGAACATTTCTTTTAGCTTGATCAATAGCCTCAGATTTTGTGCTTCCACTTCCCCATCCTTTTATAATATAGTTTCCATCTAGTTTATCTTCCAGACATTCATTTTTATACGTATAGTAACTTGCGTTATTAGAATTTTGGCTAAAACAAAACATCGCTGTGCATAAAAACGCAAGTACTAAAGTTATTTTTTTAAAATACATTTATTTATTTTTTTAATATTTAAAATCTTGATCCAAGGTCTTGAATGATTTTTGCAGCTTTTAAATCTTTTTGAATTCCAAGTCTATTAACAGTGATATTAATACCTATTTTATATTCTTTTTTACTAACTTTAGAAATATCTCCACCTTCAATTGCTCCATCTGTGGATGTTGTTACAAATTTTTGATATTTACCACCGTCTGCAAAAAATTCTTTAAAAAACTCTTTTTGTTCATTTTCAAGATTAGGGTTTCTTGCTAATGGTGCTTTCTTTTGACATTTACCTCTTGGAAATCCTTTGAAAATAATGGCGTGAACTGCATTTCTTTTAGCAGCTTCAATAGCAATTTTAGGTTTTTTTGAATATGAAAATACTTTTATGTTAACTGATCCAGCATCATTTACTCCAACACACTCAATTTCATATCTAAAATTATGTGTATCTTTTTTAGATTTCTTTTTTTTATTTAATTGTGCATTTGCTAAAGAAGATGATAGTATTAATATTATTAATAACGTTTTTGTAATTATATGTTTCATGGTTTTTTTTACTTTAATTGTTTAATAAGCATTCCAGCATAATAAGAACTTTTACATCCTTTAAATCCAGTTGCTGTTATTGCTGTATCTTTGCTTTTTTTATCAGTTTTTTCCTTTTTCTCTTTACCTTTTTTCTCTTTACCTTTTTTCTCTTCTTTTTTCTCTTCTTTTTTAATAATTTTTTCGCCAGTACTTGCATAAAACTGATTATCCCAAATTTGCTTTGCATCAACTTTTATAATCCCTTTTTGTTTGTAAGTTGTTAGCCCTTGATCATCTGTCAGCATTTCAAGAACTTCAAATTTCTCCCCACCAGTAAGACCTTCCTTCATTCCTATTTTGGCAGTACAGTTTTTTTTCTCTGCAGATAATAATGGCATTTTAGGTTTGAAGACATCATATTTTTTTTGAAGTTTTGCGTAAACTTTGTTCATTGTTCTTTTTGTTGCTTCGTCAATTATTTGTTTTTTAGTTAAATCCTCTCTTTTTAAATTTAAAACTCTAATAGTTTGGTTTTCCATACCAACAAATTTTAATTTGTAAGCATCAGAATTATTAAAACTTTTTAATGATTCATTTCTATCTTTTTCTGTCATAGTATCATCTATAAAATGTTTTGTATAGAAAGTTGCTTGTGCCTCTTTATTCCAATCTAATTTATATAGGATAGCTTGAGTTCCAACTGTATACCCTTTTCTTGCTTTTTCATATAGTTGAGTCGCTTTATTTAATGCTGCTTGTTTTAAAGTTTTTTGTAGTTTCGTTTCAGTTTTAGGATCACTCATTGCCTCAATAACAGCCTTTGCTAATTCATAAGCAATTAGTGCAGCAACTTCATTTTCAACAAATTTAAATTTATTTGCAATTACAAAAGTTTTGTCTATCAGTTCTGTACCTGCATTTTGTAAATTAACGTTAAGCCCTTTAACATCTTGTTTGTCTATTTTAACATCTAATTCTGTTGCGTCATAACTACCTCTATCGCCTATAAGTTTAAAACTCATTCCTGTTTTTTTTGTATCAAACCATTTTGCTACAATTTTATTAGCTATTTTATTATCCTCAAAGTATTTTTCAATTACCTTATCAATACCCTTCATGGATTTTATAGTTTTTCTTCTTTCTTTCTCCTCTTTTGTTACTTTATTGACTTTATCTAATTCCTTTTGTGCTTTTTTATCTGCTTTTTCTTTTACTTTAAATGCTTTTTTTGCTTCTTTATTTTTAGCGGTGAAATCTTTCATAAGAGCTTTATCTGGAGCTGAAAATGAAGCTATAAAACTCTGATTTGCAGCAAATGCTGCTGTTTGGTACTCAGAATAAGATTTATAATTTTCTCTTTTAATATTATGCCCAGGGTGTTTTAATTCAAGCACTTCATATCTAGCAACCCAAGGATGGTCTGGAAGATAAACGTTTTTTTGTTCTTTAAATGGAATTATACTTGAATTAATAAAATGATTATTATATTTATCAGGAAACGACTTATCGGTATCTTGATACTCATTAAATGTACTAACAATAATTTCTTTTTCAGGAAGCTTAGCGTCTTCGATCATCATCAAGTGAAGTGAACTTCTACGGTATTTAATTTCACTTTTATCTTGTGCGTATGTATTAATGCAAAGTAAAGCAAGAATTGATATAAAAAGATTTTTCATTTTAATTTATTTTAGATGATAAATATAATTAAAAAATTGTTCTATTTTATACTGGTACATTTTTTTCTACTACCCTTACTTAAATATTAATATTTTTTACCATTTCCCTAAAGTATATCAATGATAGAAAGATTTATTGAAAAATTAGTGAAAGTTTTGATAATTAGTTAGTTAGAAAATTATTAAATTTAAAAACCATTAAAAAATAGATTAAAAATTGTTAAGTTTATAAAAATTATGAAATATATTTCTCTATTATTATGTAGTCTATTAACTTTCGGTGTTTCAGCACAAAGTCATTCATTAACTGCTGGCTTTGGGATACTTAATCCAAAATTAAGAGTTCAATTTGAACATAGTCTTAATAGTAATAAATCTGCTGGTGCAAATCTTACATACTATCTGGATAATTGGAAAGGTCCTCGTTTGGAAGGGTTTTATAGATATTATTTTTCTGATTTTTTTGGTAATTTTAATAAGAGAGGGAGAAGTGCTTCTCATGATAACGAGAATGGTTTTTATGCTCAATTTAAAGTTGGTGTTGGTTTATTTACTAATGTATTTGATGATGGAGATGATTTAATATTTACTTATTATGATGATGATGGTAATTTTTCATCAGTAGAGTTATATGAATCAAATAATTGGATAAATTTTGGTATCAGTTCTGGTACTGGTTATAAATTTACAAGTAATGGTGGCTTTGTATTTGAAGCTATTCTTGGTATGCAAATCTGGTCTAAGCCATGGTCTGGCCCAAAAGATAACTATAAGTTGGGAAATCAATATTTTGACGTGTGGGACTTCTTAGATAGTACAGAAGCTAATTATTATATAACTGGCCCAGGTTTTCCTGTAGATATGCAAATTAAGTTTGGTTTTAAGCTTTAATCCACTATAAAACAACTTAATAAATAGAAAAACACACACTTGATTGAATGCGTTTATTTTTACCTGTCTACTAGAAACTAGATTCTTTTTTTAGAAAATTATTTTAAAATTCTAATTTCTATTCTTCTATTTTTTTCTCTACCATCTTTTGTAGAGTTACTTGTTATTGGTTGCTTTTCTCCATATCCTACACATTTTATTCTTGATTTCAAAATTCTATTTCTAACTAAATATGATTTAACGCTTTTGGCTCTATTATCAGATAAAATTATATTCGCATTATTATCTCCAATGCTATCTGTATGGCCTGCAATTTCAATTTTAATATTAATTTGCTCTTTTAAAAGTATAACTAAATTTTCTAAATCTTTAAAATATTTTTTTTGAATATTGAAATTTCCAGATTCAAAATTTAAATTTTTTATTTCAAATATTTCTTTATATAAATCAAATTGAAGGTCAATACTAACTTGATTAATATTTTTATTTTTTTCAATAAAAATTATTTCATCAAATTTAAATTTTTCATCATTAATATAGCTTGTTACAGTAAATTCAATTCCTGTAACTAAATCTATAATTCCTTCACCATCATTATCAATATTTACTACATAATTTGTATCAGATGAAGATAATATTATTACTGCATTTGGATATGGAATTCCAAATTCATTTTTTAAAGTGATTTTAGTTTTTGTAAAAACAAAATTTTGTCCTATCAATTGATGAAATGATAAAGAAAAAAATAATAAAAAAAAATACTTTTTCATATTGCAAATTTAACTTATTAATGACCAAGAAAAATATATCTCATATAAGTATTTAGCTAAGTGTAATTAGTTATAAAGTCTAGATTTAATTCTTACTATAATCTTGTAACAGGATATGAGGTTATAATCTTTCTAATTTTTTTAAGATATATTTTTTTAATTACTATTCTTAGCATAACACTTTTTTTTAAAATCATTTTCTTTGAGTTATGAAAAAAACACTAATAATATTACTTTGCTTATTTACTTTTAATACACTTTCTTATGCTTCTTTTCCTATTGCAAATAATTATACTGAAACTCTAGAAAATCTTAAAGATAATGAGCCTGGTCATGACCCACCTTCTGCTTTTATTCTTATACCTCTTAATTTAATTATTTTATTTGGTTTATACTTTGCAATTAGAGCATGGTGGAGGGCGTGGAGAGATAATATTAAATTTGCTAGATTATTAACATATATTTTTTTTGCTTTTATATTATTAATACTGTTAATTCCTTTAATTTTTGGAGATATTGTAGGGGGTATGGGTTTGTAAGATATTAATATATATGCATTAATTTTTTATTTTTACAATACAATAAGTCTTCATTAAGTTCGTTAGTTTTAAATTAAAAAATAATAAATTATATAAAATGAAAAAATTATCATCTCTAGTAATATTTGTTGTTATATTTTTATTTTTGCCTTTATTTGGTACTGCTCAACAGCAAATTAATAAAACCATGATTCATGATGGTAACGCTAGAGAATATATTATATATGTACCAGCAAGTTATGATGGTAGTATCCCATATCCTTTGTTATTTAATTTTCATGGTGGGGGAGGAACATCTAGTGATTTTATAAATATAAATGATATGAGACCTATAGCGGATACAGCGGGATTTATTGCTATATACCCTCAGGCTGCAACTGACCCAGATGATGGTAGTTTTTCATGGCTTCATAAGGCCCCAACTACTCATAATGATATATTCTTCATTGAAGCAATTATTGATACACTTAGTACTGAATATATGATTGATAATAATAGGGTTTATGCATGTGGTTACTCAGAAGGAGGTATTTTTTCTTACGAACTTGGATGCAGACTAAATAATAGAATTGCAGCTTTTTCTTCTGTTTCTGGAAGTATGTTAGTCGATGCTTTTCGAGATAGTTATTATAATCTAGGATTTTGTTCTCCAGCTCATCCTACTGCTGTTCTTTTAATACCTGGTACAAATGATATGAGCCCTCATTCTACATATAGTGGATTTCAACCATATTATATGTCTGCTGATGAGATTACAACTTATTGGTCAAATTATAATAATACTGATATTAATCCTATAATTTCCCAAATCCCTAATATCAATATATCTGATGGTAGTACCGTTGAAAGAAGAGTATGGGAAAATGGGGATAATTGTGTTAGAGTAGAAGAATTAAAGGTGATTGGCGGGGATCATGATTGGCCAGGTAGTTGGGGGAATATGGATATTAGTGCAAGTAATGAAATATGGAGCTTTGTATCTAAATTCAATATAAATGGATTAATTGATTGTAATACTTCAAGCAATCATGAAATTAATATTATTCAAAACAAAAAGTTGCTTACCATAACTGATATATTAGGGAGAGAAATTAAAGAGATGAAAAATACTCTTCTCTTTTATCTTTACGATGACGGAACATTAGAGAAGAGAATAATTCTTGAATAAAAATAAGCCCACTCAATTGAGTGGGCTTATTTAAGTAGATCTTTCGGTTGTCTTTACTTCAAATTCTATTTATACGCTTAAAATGAAAGATTTATATTTAAATCAAATTCATCATAGATCATATTATCTCCTAAACCATCAAAGAAACTTCCAGAACCATATTTAACATCAAATTTTGTCCTATCAATTTTAATTTTTGCAACTGCACTATTTTTGTTAAGATTTGTATTAAATGTAATAATCTCTGTTTTTCCTTTAATTGTTAAGTTTGCAGTACATTCATATGTATTTCCTTCCTTATTTTTAACTTCTTTAATTTTAAGTGTTGAAGTTGGGAATTTTGTTACTCCAAAAAAATCATCAGATTTTAAATGTCCTTCTAATTTTCCTTTATATTCTCCAGATAGATCCGTACAAACTAAACTGGTCATATCAATTTGAAATTCTCCACCAATTAGTTTTTTGTTATTAAATTTAAGAAAGCCTGATTTTATATTTATTGTCCCTTCATGGCTACCTGTAACTTTATTTCCCTTCCATGAAACAGAACTAATTTTTGTGTTTATTTCTTTGTCATTCTTAGGTGAGTTAGTTGTTGCATACGATATTGATGAAAATAAGATAGATATTATCAATACTATAGATTTTAGTGCATTTTTCATTTTTTTCTTTTTTACGTTATTATTAATTATTAGTATTGTAAAGTAACTAATAAAAGTATTGTAAAGTAACTGTTACTTTTTTGTTACTATTAAAAAAGTAGTAATATATATGTAACTAATAAGAGAGAAGCTATGAATAATGAAAATAAATTGTGTACTGCAAGTATCTTTACGGAGAAACTGGGTGGTAAGTGGAAATTGTCAATAATATATCATCTTAGTAATAAAATTTTAAGATTTGGTCAACTTGCCGCTGTAATTGATGGGATTTCTAGAAAAGTATTGACTGATCATTTGAATCAGTTAGTAGATGATAAATTAATAAACAGAGAGTCATTTAAAGAAACTCCTCCTAGAGTAGAGTATTCTTTAACAGATGCTGCAAAAAAATTACAACCTGTGCTCAAATCTATTGATAGTTGGGTTATAGAAAGCTATACTTAAAAGAAAACCCACTTAAATGAGTGGTTTTATTTTTGGTAGGCCTCTCGGTCCTTATTTCGAACTTT
>Ga0115001_10003346_pt1 | contig 11965 bp, 3 predicted proteins | sample ArcticOcean_MG_C_12_FD_89869 | JGI IMG/M metagenome (GOLD analysis project Ga0115001, IMG submission 89869) | Marine microbial communities from western Arctic Ocean - ArcticOcean_MG_CB8_130 | ecosystem: Environmental > Aquatic > Marine > Oceanic | place: Arctic Ocean: Canada Basin | collected... | reverse complement strand
TCCGATTGGAGACTTTAGTGCGTGGCCGGTTCCTGACTTAGAAAGTCGGTGATTCCAGCTTCCAGGCAATAGGTCACGCATGAATTGACTCATCGATTGCTTGAGTTTTCTCTCTTCACCAACATTTACCGGTATTGGGCGGTCATGTGGATTCTCAAACACTCGTTCAATAAAACAGAAAGGAGCATCTTCAAGGAAAACCGAACATTCACTCAGCATCCAAGAAAAATAGTAACGCGCTGTACGATTTGTAAGTCCATACAAGTTAATTGCCAATCGTTGAGCTCTATCGGGGAGATATATTTCTTCTTCCCCGAGTGCTTCATCCATATCTTGTAGGACATTAATCAAATCTCTGAGTTGCCTTTTTTGAACCCGGGATAAACTTGGAACCTGGGCTTCCAACTTGTTTCTGAGAGATGAAATCAACTCTGAATCTTCAAGTTCATTGTCTTGAACCAGATGCTGGAGTGTTGACAGTGAATTGATGTCTTCAGCGGAGATAAAGGATGTGCAATCGCGAATGCCATCAGCCAATTCACCAAGTAAATCCTCGATTCCACCTTCTTTTTCTTTTGGTTTTTCAATACGATTACTCCTGTTTTCAGTATCAGAAATAGCCACGAAAAATTCATCGATGATTGAGCGTGTACCGGTACCATTATCAAGTTCATACTCTCCATGAAGAAGAAGTTCAATATGTGATTTAAACATATCAATTGCTTGATACATATCTGCTGCTGATAAAACAGAATCGATACCAGATCTGAATCCATTATTCAGCCAAGCATATATCTCATCTCGACGAGTCTTAAGAAGTTCAAGTGATTCAGTAATTTGGCCTCTCCAATCAGGTGTGCTGTTTTGAATTTCTTCGATGTTCAAACCTTGGACTGATAACCAATCCATGACAGACATATAGGCTTGAGATTTCATAACCATGCGGTTTTTATTCGCAACTGGGACTGGTTCTTTCAACTGATCCAGAATGAGTTTCTGCTCATTCCTGTACATTTGGTAATCTCCCGGCCTTTTGGAAAGAACCGTAACCGTATTTGTGACTGAATTCTTTTCACGTCCAGCACGTCCTGCTTTCTGACGGTACGAGGCAACGTTTCTCATCGCTCTGTGCGTCATAATGTTGGTTACTTTTTTCATGTCAACGCCGACTTCTAGAGTTGGTGTTGCTACAATTGTATCGTGTGGAATTTCCGGCCCTGAAGGGGCATTCGGCCCAGATGCAGGATAAGCCTCACCGGATTGATGCAGATAGAGTGCGTCAGCAGTGAAGTCTTTGTCACTTAATCCATCGTCTCCAGCACCTCTTGAATCCGCAGTATGGCGTCTTGAGCGAAGAGTGTTCTTGAACACCTTGCCAGAAGCGTCACCGGGTCGGTCTGTAAGGTGGGGAACTAGATCTGCTGGTGATGGGTCCATCAACAGAGGTGTTTCACCAAAGCCGGGACCGAAATGCCAACAGGTTCCCGCTTGCATGTGAGGACATTCATCAAGTGTGTTGATGGAGAGTTCATCTTCCATTTCCCTCAAAGCTTCCATTACAAACTTCTCTGGCTCTGAACGACCGCCTACTTTCGTGTGGAATTTTTGAACATGAGATTTCATCAATGGAATGTTTTCTGGTAATTTTTCACAACGCTGACACGCATCACAAACGCTGGTATCGTTGAGTTGTTGAGCGAGAGGTCGGTCAAACCAGAATGCATACGGTAATCGAATTGCGCCTCCTGAGCCGTTTCCAGTGATTTGCTGCGGGCGAATACGTTGAAAATGCGCATTAGTTTCGTTTTCATTGAGAAGCATTTGCCATCGGGCTACGAAATCCCGACTATCGGCAAAACAAATCATTTTTTCCAATTCATCTGGTGATTCAGCAGCGTTTTCTCTGTCTTCATACCAGGATTGTTCCTTTGACTGGTGCCCTACTAGCGTTGTCGAATTGTAAATCGGACCACCTTTGGTGACGCCAGACCTTGGCCGGACCAGGATATGATTTGCAATTCCACCAGGTGCACCTTGAGATTCACTGCTTGATGGTTCAATCAAATCAACGGACTCGGATGGAGTGCCCCAAACCGACTCTACGTGCCTCTCTGGCGCAGCAATGGTGGCTGATGCTCCTATAAACAACAAACCTCTTGTTCCAGCAATTGTTCTCAAACGATTAAAAAGTCCTCTTAAATGACCTCCACTAAGGCCTTCAGCAAGGTGTATTTCATCCAAAACTACGCGCTGAAGAGATGTTTGAACGGCACGGCTCACTTCTGGAATCATTAAACGACGACGGAATGATTCACTGCTGGCCACTACAATATTAGCTGGACGATAAGCTTCGGTCCTCCTGTTCGGATTCACTCCGCCGTATCGTGACGCAGAAGCCGAAACCACATTCGGCTTTTTTGAAGTGCTCCATCGTTTATCCCATTGAGCAATCAGAGTTCCTCTCGGGTGAGGAATTTGCTCAATTTCTTTCTTGATATGGCCATCTGCATCCAAAGCAATGGTAAGTTGAATGTTTGAAAAATCAGAAGAACCTCGCAGAAGCAGATTGAGTTGGCCGCAGTATGAACGTAAGGTGCTGAACTGATCAAAGGCCAAGTCATTGCGCGGGTAAATCATCAGTTGAGACCATCGAGCACCAGAAAATGGATTATTCTCGAGCGTATCTAGAACCGAATCAACGAGTACGGGAACTGTGAATGCGATTGTTTTTCCACTTCCAGTACCAGCACACACAATCATTGCTTCTTTATTCGCGCCTGGAGAAAACGATGCCATCAAGGCCTTACGAATCGCTCTGTCTTGAAACTTGGTGAGGCGAAACGAATCGATAGTTTGGGATGAAAGTGTTTCACGTGCAATGGCAGTAAGTGCAAGTTCGACCAGTGAGAGCAATTGAGAAACTGAAAGAGTTCTAACGGTTCGAATCCTTAGGTCTTCAAGGTCCTCTCTTAAGTTGGTTAACAATTCATTGATGCTTACCTCCCGGTCTGGACGCTCAAGTAACGCAGGAACCCATTTGGTAGCCTCAATAATTTGCAAATGTTGCTCTTCATCTAATTCTTCATCGGTTTGCCGTTTCACATATTCGTGCATGGCCCCTAAAGTTCGAACCATTTCAGCAGTTCTGGTTATGAAACGTTTTGGAAGGTCTGCGTAAGCAGGTATCCATATTATCTGTTTTTTCTCTTTAAGAACTTCAATGAGTTGTTCAAGAATACCTTCCTTAATTTCAGTGTCCCTAACCACTTCTTCGATGGACCAAGGCTTGAAACCAGGGACTCCCCCATGTGAGCCAGAAACTCTTGGAGATTCAAACTCGTAAAGTGATTTTAATGCGAGGAGAAGTTCTGGGTTTTCAATAATTAACATTAATCCACATCCTCTAGTTCAGTAGCTGCTGTGAATGACATTATGTAAAGGATGTGGAGTTTGTGGAGAACGATACTTCCATAGTCATCATGTTCTGAGTCATCTGAAAAGTGCTTCACGACTCCTTTGAGTAAAATTCTATCCAAATCTGCTGATTCACCGATAAAGAGTTCTTTCCAACATTCCTTCAAGTAAGTAAGGAAATTATCGTATCTAGAATCCAAAGGAGCAACTAGACGCCAACCATTTGTTATAGCACCTCGGGCTCTTGCATTATCACTAAGCAGTAACGTGTTACCTAAGTTTTTGATTTTGGTTCCAATTTTGTCGGTACGATTCATATTTTCTGCGAGTACTCCCACCGGATTTTGGGCAGGTCCGCTATGGAGTCTGACGATAGTCATGCGGACCGCTTCATCCGTTCCAAAAGCCGCACTGAGGAATGGTGTTCTAAAATCAGGAAGAGTACATGTCATTCCATTATCATACATTTTCCGAAGTTCAGGTTTGACATCAGATGCAGACAAATGTCCTGTAGAAAGCCAAGATTTGGCACCGTTGGTAAGCGCTTCAAGCAACTTTTCTGCACCTTCTACCGAAGCCCATTCATCGCCATCCAGATGATTCATAAAGGATTGATTGGGCTCAATTAATCCATCGTTGTATTCGTCATACCATTGTGTAAAATCGACAAGTGGATCAACTTTACAATTTGTACGGTAGTCAACACCAAAATTAAGGTCGAAATCACGGGAGGTTAATTTTCGATCAGCCCACTGGATCGAGAAATGTGACATGACTTTCTTGAGGAGCATTGTTAACATCTTGAACTTGTAAGTCAAAAGTTGCTCGCTGATTGGTTTTGAAGTGTAAAATGTTAACCTTGATCCTGAAAACACTGTGTGCCAACCACAAGGGCCGAGAATCATGCCTGGCAACACGGAAGATGAGTTTTCTTTTAGTAATTCGAAATCTGGATTTGGTATTTCCTCAATTGCGATTCCTGGGAGGCTGTTAAGAAAATCTAATCTGTTCTCAGACGGAGATTCGGGCATTGAGAGCATAAACCACTTCATTCTGTCGAGCAAAAAGGAATACTTCTCGGACAGAGAACTGTCGATTTCAACGACTGGAATATTATTCTCCAAATTCTGACGTGCCGATGAGAAAAATCTTCCGATTTCGTGAACCCAGTGATCGAGAATCAAATCCTCTACATATGTGGGTTTAAGTCCTGAATTCGGTTTGTTTTGTAATGCAGAAAATTCATCCTTTGAGAGTGGAAACCAAGATTTCGGGGGTTTAAGCCCATAGCCATTTGACTGAATGTGACTCGATTCCTGCATATTAATTCCGAATAAAGAATCGTATGGAGTTAAAATAATGTTTTCCTGTGAAGGAATCTCAACAGAAGTGAGTGGCCTCCATGTTGCGGGAACATGGTACTGAAAACTTCGGGAAACATCTCTCACGACTGCAAACATTGCCTCTTGAAAATCTTCGGCTTGGTTAATTTGAGAATGAAGAGACTCATTTCCATCGAGCTCTTTAGAACGTTCAATCGCTTCAATGAACGAGTCACTCACGATATGTTTCCAATCATCATACGGACGGAGAATCCATTTGTTCAAACGAACTAAACTAAGTTCATTATGAGATGAGAATACAGTGTTTATACGATTCCAAACGGCTTCAACAACTCTCGATAATTGAAGATGTTCTGCTGTGCATTCATTGACAAAGTCTCTCATTATCGAGTCTAGACTGGAAGAGCCAGGATGGAAGAGCCATTTTGAAATCATCAATTCTGCAGATTCACTTATACCTTCAGTATTGAGATATTGAAGATTGAGTTCGTTTTGTATAGAGTCTATCGCCGACATGTACAGTTGTCCGTTATCTTTCAAATCCTCTTGATGTGTTAGTGCACCTGTAGAAAATGGTAACATGTTAAGCCCTTTCATTACACTGACTAACATTTTTACGACATGGCCTTGCTTTTCACCAGAATTTTTAGTGCTCCATAAATTCTCAAGGTGTTTGATTTGTTCACCAGGTTTGGCATTATCACACCACAATGGCTGTTCGAGGATTGTGGAATCGTCTTTCGAACTGAAACCTACTCTATTCCGATAGTCTGCAAACTTGTCATCAGACAAATATAGGCTCTGATTGAGAATTCCTTTGCCTCGGGTGAATGAATCAGTCCTTGCTCTTTCAATTTGGAGTCGTTGACTTTGATTTGCCAAATCATTATCTGTCGTAGTGACATACGCAAACCAGGTTTGAAAATTTGGCGAGGTAATGGAATCTGGTGGTAAAAGCGGAGAAATTTTGCTTGTATGAATCCCCTCAAAGGCTGACAAGAACAGAGAATGGCGAAGAGCGATTTGTGCGACATTATTCTGAAGAAGTTCTATTGAGGCCAGTGCTGGAGACATGAAACGGAAAATCATTGAGTAGTTTTTACTTTCAGCACCATAATTGGAAAGACATGACATCCAATCATTTGTATTATCTTCGTCCGTTCGACCTCCTTGTTCACCGAAATAGAGATCTTTCTCAATCGGAGGGATTGCACGCAGTGATTCTTTATTCTCATTGTTTCGTACAGACTCATCGGCAAGTAAATTGAAAATATGTCTTGCAAAACCAATGCTCGACTGAGGCAAACTAATACTATACATCGTACCAAAAGTTGATTGACGTTGTATTCTGAATCGAGGCATTGGTATATCACTATGGATCGGTGTCGGTAACGGAAGTGCGTGGAGGATATTTGGCATCGGAGGCAATCCGGACAACACTTTATCAATCGTTTCTTGAGAGGTTTTAGGAAGAAATTTGAACACGCCGATCTGAAATTTTGTTTTGTTGCCCAAGGAACGCTTGTTACTACTGTTACTCTTAACATAATGATATTCATTTCTTGAGAAAAAGACTGACAAGCCTGCTTGATTTGAATATTCTTGGATAACCGTGTTTACTGCTTGAGTATAATCAAGGCCACCATCATCCAAATAAATAAGATGTGAAAAAAAGACGGTCGGATCCTCAATATTTTTAATAAACAAAGATGTAACTCCTTCAGAACTCTTGGTATTTAGAATTGGAGTGAACTCCGCATCAGTGCCTCGTTTTGAATATGACCACAATGACTTCTTATTACCAGGATACCTATCATTCATACAGAAAAATGTACTTTCCCAACCTGATGAAGGTTTATCAATCATAAGTAAATCTCCATTCACAGACTCTACAAAAACAGGCCAATGAGAATGGCATTGAGGGTGTGTATTCAACAGGGTTCGGATTAATGGACCTGCGTTAGAATCTACGACTTTCTTGACACTTAACTCAAACAACCTTTCCTTTGAGGGTGATTCAATTGGAATCATATGAATTGTATTACGATTATCGATCAGTTCTTCGAACCCCGAAGCCAAATGATAGGAACTCATGCCCAAATTTTGGGCTTGTTGGTGAATGGCTTGAGAAAAAGGGTCGTCAAACATTTCTACTACTTGATCGGAAGAACGCATAACAACAGAATCTCGCAAATCTGATTTCGATTTCCAACTACTTATTTCGCCTTGCACCACAGGAATGGGCATCCATGTAGGCCATTTACCGTTGAAATACGGTAATATTTTTTCAACAATCAGAAAATCAGGTATAGGGGTTTCAAAAATGGCTTCATAATTTATGTTTTCTTCGCCTTCAAGACTATAATGCCATGGAGTGAAAGTAGACCAACGAGAGAATTCACTTTCTGAATCGATATCGTCTTGGATGAAACAAATTTCATCCGGCTCGAGAATTAATCTTGCCCAATTGCGAACATCGGGCTCCTCACTGTTGATCATTTCGACGAGTTCTTCTCGTAATGGTCTTGCTTCAGAAGCTGGAATGAAAATCTGAACAGGTCCCTCATTCCCCCAAAGAACGGCAGGATATACCTCTAGTTGTTCGGTAGATGTATAGTTCTCTGTTGTTTCCATATTAATCCCTCTCATTCAAAATTCCTCTGACAAGGTTTTGGAATTCGTCATCAATCCAAGCCCTTTCAAAATTCGAAAGTATTTCATAATGAATCTTATTCGGAATCCCATATTTCTCTCGGAAACTTGGTATTGAAAGCAAATGCATCAAAATATTCCCAGAGTGAAATTGAGCGTACGAAATGGCCTGATTCCGTTGATTAAAAGCACCGAGACTTGTTCTTTCCTGATTGACTTTGTATGTGCCTTTCACAAAAATCCTGTGTTCCTTGCGGTCTTTGGCCATGTTACTCCTGTGGTGATCTTTCTCGATTGCAAACATTGAGTACATCATGTGATGTGCTCCGATTTCAAGAGTCAGGTCAAACATACAGATGGACTTCAGTAGTTTGATTTGTTGTTTTGCAGAATATAGTATGTTTTCATGAGAGTTCCATTCAAGTCCGGATGAGGCAGCTTCTTGTTTGAGAATTTCTCCGATTGCGTGATTCTCAGTATGCTCGAATTCACTTTTTAGGGCTTCAATCAATCTTTGTTCTGCATAATGAGGGGCCTTGGAATGTTCGAAAAACTGTTTCACATCAACTGCAACAAGCGATTTGGGGATGTATGTGTCGAAGTCCAAACCGTCTGGCAATGTCAAATTATTTTCGATCGTGAAAAAATCTACCGCCCTCTGCGCTTCTTGTTCTGCGATTGTGAAACTCTCAAGCAGTACCTTATGAACCAACTTAAATTGCTCTTTTCCGTTGGAACATACACTCAGAATGATTGGCGAATCTTCAACTGCTAACCCTTCGATTAATCTCATCAAGCCCCCATCAAACAGTGCTTCTAAAGAGTTCTCAAATTCTCCGAGTAACTTTGAACACTTATCTTTTGGCCCTCTGAAAATTAATTCCATTCCATTCTGCACATCAGATTGTTTGATGTCACTCAGACTCATTTCCTCATCCCAACCGATTTTCCAGCCGTCGGCTGAAAGCACTACGTTGCTAAAATGGTATGTCCAATACTTGAAACCAATCCCAAAACGCCCCTCTGAATTTAAATCGCTTCGTTTGGTTGAACCGCTTTCGACCATCTTTATGAGTTCCGATTTACCATAACCAAGGTGCTGAGGAGGACGCCCATCATGTCGGAAAATAATTTCAGTTTTGGAAAAATCAATCGTAATTTTCGATACGCCGCTACCATCATACCATTTCGCATCCATTGCGTTTTGGATGAGTTCTGAAAGCCAAAGTGCGACACTAGGGGCTTTCTCAATTGCGCCAGTTAGATGATCGTTAAGTGCGGTTAAAACTGATTGTTTGGCAGTAGCAGTCTTTTGCTTTCCTTCTTCAATAGCATTGACCATCCCAAACAAAACAGAATAATGCTTGTCAGTCATACGCTCATTATATGTGTCTTTGGCTGCTTGCGAAAGATCGAAATTCTTGAATGTTTCAATATCATCTACAGTCGGGTATACTTGTTCTAGCATTGTTGCGGGGTTTATTGGCATTTAAATTCCTCCTTGTATGTAGCGGATAACTGGAAAGTATCCTTCTCGATTCTGAACAATTGTGTTACTGGTGTCTTCCAACTCTTCGAGTCGTACTCCTAAAGCAGTTCTTTTCTTTTTAAGGGCTTGATGTATGCGTGTCGTTCTGTCATCAATAATTTGAAAGCTATCTATTTTCGCTGACAATGAATCGATTTGCTTTTCCATATTTTCCATTTCCTGTTCAAACTTGGAAAGTACAGCATCTATGTATGAAGAACATGCATCTTCGATGAAATTTTCACTCATGGTGGCGAAGGGGTACGAATCTGATACCTCGCTAGCAGATACAATATTTCTCATCAATTGAAGCGTCGATTCTGTGTATGTGAATGGTTCAACGTTGTTCAGTTGAGAACCGGAAATTTCGCCAACCAGTAAACTAGAGGATAAAGGAAAAAATTTAGAGTAAAGAGTGTTAAAATCGAGATGGAACTCCTTCATAGCATCCTGGCGCTCAATTGAAAAGAGAAGTTCCTTATTTGCTTGCTTAGGTCCAATGACGCACAAATCGTTTGAATCATTTCGCCTCATTACTCGCTGTAATAATGCCCCTTTCGGGTCGATCGATAAAGCAAAATGACGGCCTTTCAACTCACGCTCTTGTCGCTCAAATCCATCTATTCGAATAAAATTGTGCATGGCTTTAGGCGCAGATGGAAAGCATTTCTGCAATGTATTCAAATCAGAACCTTCTGCTAAGTGCATCAATTCTTGCAATGAATCGAGAGCAGGCCGATTCCATTCGCCAAATTCAATACTTCCGTTATCGATAAGTTGTTCCGAATTGATTGGTAAGTCATACAGTTCGAACAATTGCTGAAACAATATTTTTTGCTGGCTTGAACGAATATAATACTCATCACTGTCAACATCTGTTTGCAGTTTCCATGCATCTGCGAGTTGTTTAGCCTCTGTATAGAAAAATGGACTTTTATCACCTTGATAGTTGCGAGTATCAGTGTCACTTCGTGGAGAATCACCTTGGAAAGGAAGGGGCCATGCATTTGGCGAATGTGTACGACCGAGCAAAGTATCAGATAATTCAGCTCGTGTTCGTATTCTTTCGACGAGTTTGAGGTCACTCTCGGTATCGGATACTACGTATACGGTATTGAAAATATTAGAGTCAACTTGTGTACGATGACGATCGAGTCGCCAGGTTCGCTGTTCCAATGTTTGGGGATTTGGAGGTAAATCCCAATGAACAACTGTGGATGCCCAGTTCATACTAATTCCTTCTTGAATTGCACTTGTGCCGATTACGATATTGTAAATTTCATCACCTTGATGTTCTGTAGTACTCAAGGAATTAAGAAGTGAGATGGCATCTGGATGTTCTCCAGTGATTGCATGAACTTTGATTTTGATTGTACAACCATTCAAGTTGAGCCTTTGCTTGTCCAAAATGGTTTGTAATATACGCACAGTGCGTTTGAATCCGCAGAATATGAGCATTCCCTTATTCCCTATAGAAGCCCCAGAAAGCACTGGGTCTTCGGGAATGATGTGGTCAATAATTCGTCTTAAACGCGGCTCAATAATGTCTTCATGAGATGTATGTTCATCAAATACAAGTCCGTCTGAGAATCTTCCACGATAACCGTTCGAGTCTACATTGGTAGGCCATTCGTGTAATTGACGCATTCCATTCCCGATGGAGGATGTATTTTCCTGTTGTTCGATTCGAGCCGCGTGCTCTTTATGTAGAGGGACAAATTCAGTCCACGTTCTCCTTTCTCTGAATATCTGGTTTGCTGACTCGCCGAGATCTTCTCGCTTGATTATGGAAAGAAAAGGAGCAAGCGGATTCAACTCATTTAACCAACTTAATCGTGTGTTATAGTCGTTCCAGCCTTCACTAAATTCTGTACTGAATGCATTGCGTATCTCCTCGCAGTAGGGCAATAGAGAAATAAAGTCGTTGTTATCCTCTGCAAAGAATTCATGTAAATCAGTAAGTGCATTTTGATTGAGTACTTCGTCTCGTAATCTTGAACTGATTGATTCAATTTCCGAAATATAATTGGCCCATCGATTCAGGAATTTGTCTTCATCATCTTCTGAAAGACCGTCCGGAATTACTTCGAGGAACTTTTCATTCACACCAATCATACGCGCAATGTTCACAATATCTGAAAGTTTGAGAGATAGGGGGGATGCCGTAATTGCAAGTTTATTTATAGAATATGAATTACATACTTTCGAAATCACACCATACATTCTGCTCCCAGAGAGTGTATTCTCAGGTTCTTGGCCAGACTCCTCGTTTGAATTTTGGATTGATTCGCCCTTGCCTTTGTGTGCTTCATCGATGACTACGAGTGAAAATATATCATCAGATGTACCATATTTGTCTTTCCATGCAGAAAATATCCGACTCCCATTCTCTGCAAAAGAGTGTTTTGAGACGATATATATCCTCCCGGCATCCAGCTGTGAAAGGTGATTCGCGCTGCTTGATTCTGATGCATGAATAATGCCTTGAAGTTTCTGATTAATCCTTAGAAGTTCATGCCTCCAACTTCTTATCAAGCGCTTTGGAACGAGCAAAAGGATTGGTTTTTCTGGATGTTGAGAATAAATGTGGTTGATTGTAATAGCTCCAGCCTTTGTTTTACCAATACCCCCTTCATCTGAAATGAGGAGTGCTTGACGTGGTTGGTTAAATGGTTCCTCATCAGGCAATAATCCTTTCACCCATGGGCGGGAAAGTAAACAACGTGGGATGAACTGATACCATTTTGGAGTTTGATGAAATCTAGAAGTGAGAGGTATATACTGTATTTCTGGGTTTATCGGCAATCTAGACGCAAGTTGGAACCGCGCCAGGGATGTCATTTCTAAACGTTTTGCGCACACCTCTTAGTTGTTGAGGTCAAAAAGAATGGTGAAGATATGCCCTTTCTGGAATCGAACCAGATCCTCTGCTTTCGCAGCGTGCACCGTACACCAAAGGAGTCCCGATAGGGCTACCACCATTCTCGCACCACAACAGTTGCATATTCACGCGCCAAAGTGCGTATCC
>Ga0115001_10003345_pt1 | contig 11968 bp, 2 predicted proteins | sample ArcticOcean_MG_C_12_FD_89869 | JGI IMG/M metagenome (GOLD analysis project Ga0115001, IMG submission 89869) | Marine microbial communities from western Arctic Ocean - ArcticOcean_MG_CB8_130 | ecosystem: Environmental > Aquatic > Marine > Oceanic | place: Arctic Ocean: Canada Basin | collected... | reverse complement strand
ATGATGAACGACTGCAAAGTCGGGCGGACGAGTGCGAGGAAGAGTATCCGAACGTGATAACGGTGAGTGGGAATAGGATAACTGTGTACAGAGTACAGATCGAGGATCGACGATATGGTCGAAGTATTGACAACGATGGCGATAACGACGATGAAGATGACGATGTTGAGAAGAAGAGGAAGAGGAGGAACTATCGCTTAGAGGTATGCGGGGAATATACAGTGAATGGGACCATAACCGATTTATGCGTTCTGAAGAATCAACAAAGAGTGATGATGATGAATAGTTCTAGCACTGTAAGTACGAGTAGTTCTTCGTTGTTATTAGATGGGTTGTTGATCACGATTAGAGAAGCGAAGGCGGTTGCGATACAGTGGGATACCGAGACGCAAAGAGTGAGCGCTACTTCGGTACATTTTTGGGAACAAACGGCTAATAACCAGAAAGGTAGTTCTAGTAATGGTATCAATAAGCAAACGACGACGACGACGACGGCTGTTGATTCGACGAGTTCTGGGTTAAGGATCGGAGCTTTGCCTTCTTGTGCGAAAGCGGATCCGGAAGGGAGGTGTTGCGCCGTGATTATTAGGAACGAGGAACGAGCGAAAGTTAAGATCATGCCGGCAACGCAACAACAACAACAACTTAATCAGTTACAGCATAATACTACTACAGTAAACAACACTACTCATAGTAAGACGATGAAGAGTTTATCCGCCGTTGCGGCTACGATTGGACAATCGTTTGATTTAGACGTGAGAAAAATTCTCGGACCATCCGCGGCGTTTATAAGAGATTGTTGCTTCTTACACGGTTACGGCGAACCAGTTTTGCTGATTTTATACGAAGCAAATCCACCTACTTGGGCCGGAAGATTATCTTTAAAAATGGATACTTGTAAACTCGTAGCGGTTTCGATAGATTGCGCGAAAAAGAAGTATACGATTGTTTGGACGAGAGAAAACTTACCATCATCTTCGTATTTGTTACACCCAGTGCCGAATCCATTAGGCGGCGTCATCGTCTTGGCCGGCGGTCACATTTTGTACGAATCACAAAGTTCGTCGGCTGCGTATATAAGCGATTTTCTTGGCAAAGGCGGTCCGCAAGAAGGCAATTACGCGGAAGAAATTGCTCGTAATAATGGATTAGAAGGTCAAGCTGCGCATGCGAATCCAGTCCCTAACGTTAACCACAGTAAGAATGTATCGAGCTACGAACAGAGCGGGTTCCAAGTGCAGCTCGACGCGGCTAAGATTGAAATGATTAGCGCGAATGTCGCGATTATTAGCTCAAAAACTGGTCAATTATTAACCGTAGTCTTAGAAACAGTCGGGGCGACGACAAAGAGTGGAATCGGTCGAAGATGTAGAAGAATACGTGTAATTAAAGCAGGAAACGCCGTGTTAAGTAGCGGTTTGGCCGCCGTTGGGAATGATTTGCTCTTCATCGGTTCAAGAGTCGGCGATTCACTTCTGATCGCGTACGAGCGAAAAGAAAAAGCAAAAATCGGTGATTTGAAAATGTTACCATCCACTTCAACGAAAAATGAAGAAAATGAAAAAGAAGAAAATGAAGAAGAAGGGAATGAAGGAGAAGATGATGATGAAGAAGAAGATGATCCGTATGCCGATCCAGAAGAAAACGCCAAAAAACGAAAAGCAAAGCAAAGTACTAAAGGACCTCCTAAAATTGCAAAAATGGCACCACCAAAACCGGCATTAGCACACGTAGCAGATGATGAACAAAAAACGAAAGAAAAGAATGAAGACGAAGAGCTCGAAGCTTTGCTGTATGGGACATCGGTTGAAGCCGCCGGTGGTGCCGGTTTGAACGAATATGAGCGCGCGAATAAATCAACATCAACGATAGATTCGAAATCTGTTGCTTCTTCCATCGACCGCGACGATACGTTCGAGTATAAGTTCACAGTGAAAGATTCGTTGCTTTGCATTTCGCCGATCGTCGATTTGACAGTCGGAGCTAGTGCACCAGTTGGAACTGATCTCGATCCAAGAACTGAGCTTGTCGCGGCGTGCGGCCACGGTAAAAATGGAGCTTTAGCAATATTAACTCGTGGAATTACGCCCGAACTCGTAACAGAGGTTGAGTCTGGCGCTTTACCTGGTCTGCGCGCTTGTTGGGCTACTCGCACTGAAGATGATTTAAACGATGGTTTAACGAGACCGAAACGAAAGGAAGAATTATTCGACGAACACTTGGTATTATCGTTGGCCTCGACCAAATCGACTATGATTTTAGAAACTGGAGAAGAGTTACGTGAAGTTTCGAAAGAAGTTGATTTCATCACTGATGAAGAAACGCTGACATGTGGAAGAGTCTTCAATGGACGCGCAATTGCACAAGTGACGAGAACGAGGATTCGATTTACTAGGAAAGGGAAGAAATTTGCGGACGATATCGATTTACCTTTTCTGTTAAAAAATAGTGGCGCTAGTACAGCTAGTGACATACACATTACTTACGTAATCGTGCAGAATGATACGATCGCTTTGAGACTTTCGGATGGTTCCATCAAGATTATCCAAGGCGAAGCAAAGACGAATACGTTTACTTTACTCAAGAAGAGCTGCGAATTGTTCCCGTGCGATGAAAACTCCTCTGACATTACAGCTTTCACTGTATTCAATGATTCTGATAAATTTATTGATAAATCTGAGGATTCTGATAAAAGTAATAACAGTGAGAAAGTTGTTTTTGCAACAACCTCGCGCGATGGAACTCTCGAGTTATATCAACTTCCTTCACTTAAGAAATTATGGTCGTCTGGAGGTATCTCTGACGGTCGCGAAATTCTCGCTTCGAACTCGTTCGGTTTTGATAGTGTTTTTTTCGGTAACGAGGATGAAAAGTATAACGTTGAAAATTTTGCAATTTTGGATATTCGAATCGATACATTTGCTGGAGCGGCACACAGGCGACCAATTCTGACATGTTTTCGCGCTGATGGCACCGTCCTATGCTATCAATCATTCAGAACTCCATCGACGAACGAGCTTCGCTTCACTCGCATTCCGATTGAAATCGAAACCACTGGTAGCGAACTGACGAATAATAGTAACGACGTTTCTGTTCAGAATGGTGCGCGTTTAACAAGAATAGAAAACATTGGAGATGGAAGAGGCGTTGGAGGTATTTTCGTCGCCGGGTTGAATCCAATTTGGTTAGTCGTCAGACGCGGAAGAGTGTTGGCGTTACCGTTGCGCGGCGAAGGTGGCGCTCGCATCGCATTTACACCTTTCCACAACGTCAACTGTCCGAAAGGTTTCATCTTAGCCACGAATAATGGTGGGATACGCGTCTGTCGGTTACCTGGGAAAATGCACATCGAAGCCGCGTGGCCAGTCAGGAAACTCGCGCTCAGATGTACGCCGAGAGCTATTACGTACATGCATGATTTCAAATTATACGCGTTGGTCACATCGACGTCGATTCCGTGGAAAGAGGTAGATATTGATGAAAGTGATGGACATGCGAGAACTTTATATAGATTTCGACGTGAAAAAGCGAAATCGGAAGGGAATGCAATGACAGAGATTCAATTTGCGATTAGACTTTTAGTGCCCGGGACGCTCGAAACGGCTTGGCAGAAAGCGGTTGAACCAGGAGAACATATTTTGTGCGTGAAAAACGTTCAAATTCGCGACCAGTCTACTGGTGCGTTGCTCTCAATGCTTGCGATCGGTACTGCAATGCCTGGAGGTGAAGATACGCCGTGTCGAGGTCGAATTCTGTTATTTGCAATCATGTGGGAACGTGCGAAAGACGGCGGCGTTCGATGGAAAGGCGAGTTGAAGTGCGAAAAACCATCGAAGATGGCCTGTTCAGCTATTGAATCAGTCGATGGATCTTTAATGGTTGCGATTGGGACAAAATTAACCGCACATTCTTGGGACGGGAAAAAGTTAACGCCGACTGCTTTTTACGATACACCTTTGTATACGACGACTTTGTCTTGCGTGAAAAATTTTCTTCTCTGCGGCGATTTGCACAAATCCATTCGCTTCGTTCGATGGAAAGACGCTCAAGGAGAAAAAACTTTATCGCAACTTGGTAAAGATTACGAATCTCTCGATGTCGTAGCTTCTGAATTCATGATTGATGGAGGAAGTTTATCATTACTAGCATCGGATTCGAGTGGCAACGCGCACGTCTTTCAATACGCCCCAAAATTAGCCGAATCTTGGAAAGGTGACAAACTCTTGCCAAAAGCCGGGTATCACGTGGGTAGTTTAATACGTCAAATGGTTCGATTTCAAATAGAATCCGCTTCTGGTGAAAAGCAAAACAGGCACGCGGTATTTTTTGGTGCCTCCGATGGCAGTTTAGGCATCTTCTCCCCAGTCGACTCGGATACGTTTGAAAAGTTGGAGAAGTTGCAAGAAGCCATGCGTTCGATTCAAATATCTGCTTCGAATTCTTTGAACCCATTATCGTTGAACTCTAAAACGTTCAGGGCCTTGAAAAGTAGCGAAGGCTCGATCGCTCGTCAAATTCCTCCAAGAACTATCGTCGACGGTGGGTTACTATCGAAGTTCGAACACTCGCTTTCGGTTTCGCTACAGACAAAAATCGCTCGTTCGTGCGGCATGGAAAGGTTTCAAGCTCTCGCTCTAGCGCGTACGATCATAGCCGAGCAATCATTCATGTAATAATAATTTGTTGTGTGAGTGTGTGTGTGTTTCGTTATTATTATTATCATAGTTTTTGTTTTAAAGAAATAGATGTTTATCGAATGATTGCTGCAAGAATTGGAACCGAAAATTTGTGATATTATCCTGCTTATTTTTTACATGTTCTTCCTCAAAGTCTCCCCAAGGAACTCTCTCCGCCTCATAAAATCTTTACTGCCGTGCTCTTATTAAACAAGCAACGAATAAAAAGAAAGTTTACTCTCTCGCATAATATACGAATTAGTAAACGAATAATAATAATCAACTACATTCGCGAACAAATTTGATCAAATTTAGTTCGCAAAAGCACCTGTCTGACACGACAGAGCGAGCGCTTTTATATAATCCTAAAATCACGTCATCTACGTTTTGCTGAAAAATTGCAATCGCGCGTAAGAATAAAAATTGAAACGTTTTCGAATAACACTCGCGAATTAATAATTTAAATTCGACTGATTAAATTGAATCAATCACGTACTGTTTTCAATAGAGTTTACTACTGCTACTACTACTTACTTACTGTTGTTTTCTTTTACTGAAGATATTGATATATAAAGTTGTTCTGATTGAATTTTACTGAGATTTACTGCATACTACTACTACATACTGGAAATAAGATACTTCTTGATACTTGATACTTGGATAATGGACGAGGAGGGCGATAATAGTGATATATACGGCCAAACTGATTTTGTGGAAGAAAACTGCTCGTTTAATTTTGTATCGGACATTCGATTTTGGGGAGCTTCATCTAGAGCGGAAGGATTGAAACAGTTCTTTGACGTTTTGACTATTAGAAGACGAAGCGCCTGACATCGTTTTATTCTATAAAGAGAACGTAATAACACGCACGCGAGAGAGTTACATAGAAATAGAAATAAAGCTAAGCAGCAGCAGCGTTTAATTTACGCTAAGAGCCGCATACATACATAAAGAAGCTTTTATTTATTTAGAGAGAGAGAGAGAGAGAAAGAAAAAGAAAAAGAAAAAGAAAAACGAGCCAAAATGCAGAGCGAACTTTATCCATCGCCGCACTTTGAAGGAGTCGAGAAGCGCATCGAAATTAACTTTCGCTACGCCACTATTGGTGCCGACTCAGAACAGCATTCAAAAAATATCCCAGTCGCTGGCGGACTTCGCTGCTTAACGCGCGCCGCGCTTGATGCGTGCATGACCGCTGCTGAATGCGAAATAGTTTCTGTTAAATCAAACGATACGTTTGACGCGTACGTCTTGAGCGAATCTTCTTTGTTTGTTTTTGCGAACAAAGTCGTTCTCAAGACTTGCGGGACGACAAAGTTACTCTCGGCCGTAGATCCAATTTTGGAACTGGCAAAGTCGATTGATACTGCTAATGGATTTCAAAAATTGGTTCCATCTTCGGTGAGATTCACGCGCTCGACGTATTTGTTTCCAGAAGAGCAGCGCGAGCACCACGTTTCGTTCGCCGACGAGTGTGAGTTTCTTGAGAGCAGGTTTGGACATTTGAAGAATAGCAACAGCTTTGTCATGGGATCAAACTTTGATGACGACGCTCAGTGGCATGTCTACGTTGCTGGTGATTTCATCAGTTCTTCTTCTGAACACGAATACGGAGGAATGCTATCCGTCGAGTGTTGTATGACTGAGTTGAACCGCGAGCATTCGCAAAACTTTTTCCGCCAAGACTCGAACGAACGAGGCTTTAAACCTGTTCCGTTTGTGAGTTCAGAGAAAACAACCATCGATTCTGGTATTCAAAGCATTTTTGAAACGTTCACGATTGATGATTATGTCTTTGAACCGTGTGGCTATTCTATGAACGGTTTGAACGAAGAATTCTCTCAAGAATATTCGACGATTCATATCACTCCCGAGGATGGTTTTTCATATTGTTCGGTCGAGCATTCGAACGTCGATTTGAGAACTTCATCGTTTCAGATTTCGGAATTTGTTCAAAAATGTGCGTCCGTTTTCAAGCCAGGAAAGATGACGTTCGCTTTGACGTTTCATAATAACCATCAGTCGGAGCGGTTATTATTGAACGCTATAGAACGAATCGAGCTCGACTGCGGCCAGTATTCAAAACCGCTCACGTGCTTTCAGCGATTGCCGAATTCTCAAGGTTTTATTGCCTATTTGACGTTCTCATCATTAATGAAATCTTCTTCTTCTTCTTTGACGACGACGACGATGATGATTACTACTACTAATGCAAGTGCAAAGGCTATTTCGTCACTTAAAAGGTCCGAAACGCCAATGTGTGTCTTGGACGGCCAATCTCAATTATCGCGAATGTCTTCGGAAGATAATAATTACTCAGCGGCTGTTTCCTCCGAAGGTTCGACTGATACAGAGCAAGAGTACGAATTCACTTCGTAAATATAATCAATTAATAACATAAATAAATTATTTTAATAAAGAGAGTAAATACTTTCGAGGGTCACAAAATTCACATGCAGAACCTACACCCTAAACTCGCTCTACATTTTTTTCTTCCTTTTCTTCCTTTTTTTCTTCCTTTTGTGCTTGTGAAGGACTTCAGATCTTTCCCATATAGCGCGTTCAGAGAGATTAATTAATCAACTATTAACACGAGCATATATCTATATATATATATAGAGAGAGATTCTGTTTAAATATACGCATTCGATCACGCATACATAAACACACTGACTGATGTCTAGCATAGCAGAAAACGCGGAAACGCAATCTTTGCTCTCCAGCATGAAAGGAGGCGCGGGAGGAAAAAAGGATGATTTGGAACAACAATTTAATGTTCAAAAGAAACAGACGCGCGGATTCATGAACTCGATGTTATTCCAAGGGAAAATAGTCACCAGTGGATTCGCAATGTTCATTTTGTTATTCTCTTTAGTCGCTTTATCGTTCTCGAAAGGGTACGATTCCGCGTTTGGGGAAACGAATGGGTTGTTGATGTCTTCCTTAGGACGAAATATGAGACATAAGTCGCATTCACACTCTTCGTCGTCGTCGTCGTCGAAGAAGAAAGGGACGATGATCGATGTACCGTTCGCGGACGATTCAGATAAACATAACTCAAAGGCCTCGCATAAGAAATCTTCAAAGCAGGCGAAGAAGAAGGAGGAGAATTGCGACCCGGCGGAAGCGGATATGGCGAAAGGGATCTTCGCGTATTCCGATCAAGCGTGCATGAACGGCGAAACAGCCGGGTGCTCGGGCGATATGACGAGTGGGAACCCGAGTACGTGTAGGTTTTGTAATACGTTAATGGCGCAAGTGAAGACGCCGACGTGGGCGACTTGCCCGCAATCCGTTTGTAAGAAGCACGGAGTTTTGGGATGCGAAGGCGATTCGATCGACGACTTGCAATGGAAAGGATACGTGGATGGAATCAAGACACATAATAAAAGAGTCGAGCAAATCGGATTAACCTCTGCATGTCAAGGAACGCCAGCCGATCGCGAACTTGGGAGGTTTATGTTTTACGACGGAAAGTGTGGCGAAAAACTATTACCGGCTTGCGACGGCAACCAAGTCACGCAGTGCCGATTTTGCTCAGCGGCAAAAAAAGCAAGCGCGGTATCAATGACTTGGCCAACGTGCCCAGACGTCGTCTGTGCGAGATGGGGCATTAAAATGGATTATTGTGAAAAGCCTTTGGCCATGTATCAATTGCCAACGAAACGAACAGAGAAAAACAAGAAAACTGGCTTATTTCCCGACCCAAAACTGGACAACGTCAAGACAGAGAAGTTGAACAAAAAGACTTTAAGAGATGCTGAGGATTTGATTTATAGCGAAGATGGTGGAAGCCATAAAGATAACCATTTACCGCGTGCTTGGAGAATGGGAGATGACGTGGCTGATATTTCGCGCGTGCACAAGAATTTTATCACCAAAATGGGCGTCGCATAAAAAAGTTGAATTGTTGTTGTAAATATGAACGTTTTTCGTATTTTTTTGTACTGGTATCTCTTTCTCAATCTAATATCTATTTTGAATTACTCTCACCCTGATAATATCACTGAAAATATCTAAATTAAGGGGTTTCTAAGAACAATATTAGCTACGATCTCTGGTACTTTCTCACCAAATTTGCCCGTCAAGACAACGAGGATCTCATCCGCGGGCTTTATGTGCATCGGCAACACGATTCTAGCACTACTATAATCATAACTACTGTTTATATTATTCTCGCTCAATGAAGAAAAATACTTATTCACGCTCTCTTCTTCGAGTTTTGCAAGGTTTAAGAAAGCTCCACTTACGCCTCTGGCTTTCTTCAATAAACTTTTTCGCTCGGCTCCATCAACTGGCTCCCGCGCGAGGGAAAGCTTTTCAACCGCTTCAGCCGACGCATCTGAAGATTCAAACTCAATAGAACACATCTGGGGAGTTGGAGTTCCATTAACTTGCGTCGTTCGTAAATGCCGTTTATTCCCAATTTCAACTTTGACTTCGATACCAAACTCAGGCACAAAACACGCAATGTGCTTGCGACCGACGATACGCGCGATTGCAGTCGTCACAGTTGGATTTCGCGAGAGATGATAGCAGAAATAAACAAAGCTATGATCATCTTGCGCCATTTTCGCAAGTGATTTCTTAGCATTGCATTGAATTGCAATGTCAACGCACGCGGATGTCGATTCTGGAAGCAAGTACTCGACAATTTTTGGTTTCTTACCGTTTTCGTTTTCCAATTTTTGCTCCATTACCAAGCTCGCGCGCAGCAAGCGGTGCACGATGATATCGGGATATCTGCGAATAGGCGAAGTGAAATGTGTATATCTATCAAAAGCCAAAGCATAGTGTCGCCAACTTTCTTCTTTGTTCTTCTTCTTTGGGGCCCCAGTGCAAAAATATTCCGCCAGTTGCATCGATTTTGCGGCCAGAACGTTGACGATTTCGTAAATGGCATCGTTCGTGTTCTTTGAATCCGTAAATAATGATGATCGTCTTATCCTTTCAAGACTTTTATGTAAACCGCCACTTGAGCTACAGTCGAAATTTGTAAACCCGTGAGACTCTGCAAACGCTCGAAGCTCGTCTATCTTTTTCTCGCTTGGCGGAGGATGAAACCGCAATAAGGCGACGTCTGGGAAATAATCCGCGATTCTAGTCGCAACGCGTCTATTAGCGAGCAACATTAATTCCTCAATGACGCTATTCGATTCGCGACGTTCGTATTTGAACACTTTTTTAGGCAACTTGGTCTCAACATCGATTTCAAAACCGATTTTTGCTTGATCGAGTCGAACAGACCCATCCTCGACGCGATTTTCACGCAGAACTTTTGCGATTGATCTGAGCAAACGCACTGATTTAACGACAGCGAGAAGATTTTTGTTATTGTTATCTTTATCATCGTCGCCGTCGGATTCAATTTTTCCCGCTCCCTTGATCTTTTCCTTTTCTGCGTTTGCAACCGCTTCATCGCTCTTTGATTCATCGAATTGGTTGATCATTCTTTGCGCGTCTTCGTACGAAAGTTTTGCACGACTGCGCATGACGCTTCTCCCGAACCATTCTTTGAGGATTGCTCCGTCAGACTCTCTAATGATCCATTCGCATGACATTGCATATCGATCAACACCTGGGTTTAAAGAACACGCGATTTCGCTCAGTAATCTCGGCAACATCGGGACGACTCTGTCGCATAAGTAATTCGACGTCGCGCGCTCTTGCGCTTCTTCATCCAGAGCAGTTTTTGGTTTTACAAAGTGTGAAACGTCTGCAATGTGAACGCATACGCGAATTCTATCTTCATCAACGCGCGTTGCGAATAAAGAATCGTCGAGATCTCTCGCAGTTTCAGGATCAATCGTACATGTGCCGATATCGTTTCTAAAATCTTTCCTTGGCGGTTCATTTTCACGATTATCTTCGCTCAAAATTAAATCAATCCCAGAATCGTCGTTCCATTCTTTCGGTAAACATGCGAGGACTTCTTCGCTGAAAGGTTCATCTTTTATCATTCTTTCGAAGATAATCTTAGCCGTATGCGTTTCGATACTATCGCTCGCTCCAATAATTCTCTCGATCGAGCACGTTCTTTCTAAACTCGTTGAATAATCGCCAAGCATTGAGGCGAAAACTAAATGATTCTCTGGGACGTTTTCTAAATTCTTCACTTCTGATTGCGCGATATCTATTGCACAAACGGGCATTCTCGAATCTGTCGGTTGTAATCGAAATGACTTCTTGCTTTGTTGTTGTTTTTTATTATTACTAAACGACAAGTTCTTCTCATTGTTCTTCTTGTTATTAGTTGAATTATATTCCGTATCATCGTTGACTATGAAACCAACCATTCGATTCCGTTTCGGAGATGGCTCGAGAATCCTTATAATAGTCCCAATTGGTCGTAACAAGTTGTCTCCAATAATACTAGCAGCAGATTTGTTCTTTCTTTCTTTCATCGTCGTAAAGAATCTACAAGCGTCTTCTAACTTTTTCTGCACTATTACTACTGACGCATCATCATCATCATCATCAGCAGCAGCAGCAGCATCAAAAACATCTCCTCCTGAATCAAAATCGTTTCCTTCATACAACTCACAAAACCTCTTAATACTCTCATCAGTGCGTTCCTCAATCGTTAACTTCTCTAATAAAGCTTTACTAATACTACCATTGTCATCATTATTGCCCGAGTTTTCGTTATCATCATTATTATTATTTCTATTACTATTATTACTATAAGAGCTCGTACTCGCGGCGCTCCTCGGCGTCCCAGAACGACTCCTCTGATTATTATTACGATTATTACTACGACTGTTCTTCTCCTTAAGTTCGTCCAATAGCCATTCAATCGGTTCCTCTAGCACGAACTCGACTACGTCGCCATCGACTACTAAAACATCGTTACCTTCCCTAGTCGAAGAAGAGCTGATCAAAAACTTCACATCGATTGGAAGGAACGCGAGTTGTACGTACGCAACGCTGTTCTCGTGCGCGTTCACTTTCAACGAACCTTTAAATATTCTCTTGGACTTTCTAGCGACCTTATTGGTATTGAAATTACTCGTACTCGTACTACTTATTAAGCTCTGCGCATCGTTCGTTCTCGCAGTCGTCTTTGTTATTACTTTATTACTATTCTCTACTGATTTTCGTCCGATGCGCCCGATGTTTCCGATGCGTTCGTTATCGTTGTTCTGCTGATTATGATGTCGTTGCTCGTTATTTTTATTCCAATTGTCAGTTAACGATAACTGATTAGCCCTGCGTAAGATATCCAGCGATAGGAACGACTTCTGAGTGAGATCATCGATATCGATATCAGCAGTCGCAGTCGCAGTAGTTGT
>Ga0115001_10003333_pt1 | contig 11990 bp, 14 predicted proteins | sample ArcticOcean_MG_C_12_FD_89869 | JGI IMG/M metagenome (GOLD analysis project Ga0115001, IMG submission 89869) | Marine microbial communities from western Arctic Ocean - ArcticOcean_MG_CB8_130 | ecosystem: Environmental > Aquatic > Marine > Oceanic | place: Arctic Ocean: Canada Basin | collected... | reverse complement strand
GGCGGCTGGCGGGCACCTCGAGGTGATGCAGTGGGCGCGCGAGAACGGATGCCCATGGAACGCAGAAACGTGCACGTCTGCGGCACAGGGCGGGCACCTCGAAGTGCTGCAGTGGGCGCGCGCGAACGGATGCCCTTGGGACGAGGACACGTGCACGTCTGCGGCACAGGGCGGGCACCTCGAAGTGCTGCAGTGGGCGCGCGCGAACGGATGTCCTTGGGACGAGGACATGTGCACGTTTTTGGCGCAGGGCGGTCATCTCGAAGTGCTGCAGTGGGCGCGCGCTAACGAATGCCCATGGAACGCAGCCACGTGCGTGGAGGCGGCATCTGACGGGAAACTCGAGGTGCTGCAGTGGGCTCGCGCTAACGGGTGCCTATGGAACGCAGAAACTTGCGCGGGGGCGGCGTTCAGCGGGCACCTCGAGGTGCTGCAGTGGTTGCGCGTGAATGGATGCCCGTGGGGGGCACATACGTGCTGGTCCGCGGCGGAAGTGGGGCACCTTTAGGTGCTGCAGTGGGCACACGCACACGGCTGCCCGTGGAGCGCACACACGTGCATGATGGCGGCAAAGGGCGGACACCTCGAGGTGCTGCAGTGGGCGCGCGCTAACGGGTGCCCGTGGGACAACCAAACACTGCTAGAGGCCCGGGAAAACGGTCATTCCGAGTTGGAAAACTGGGCGATAGCGAACGGCTGCCCCGAATGAAGGTGTTGAGTGAGATTCAATACTATTCTGCTTATTGATTAGTCTATTGGTTGTACAAACCCTCCGCCCGGCCGCGAAGCGTCCTTTTCGTTTTCAGCGACGCGCCCCGCGTCTCGGCGACCCTACCCGCCCAGACCCACGCATCCGACTTCGTCACGTCGCTCTCCAGCACCGCCCTTACCGTTTCGTCGCACCCGGAAAACGCGGCCCACTCCATGGCGGATATTGGGCGAGGTTTCGATTTCGGAGAAACGCGCGGCGAAACCGGGGGTGACTTTTCTTTTTCGATGCGCGTTTTTGAGTTATTTTTGCGTTCCCGCGACGCCCCCGCCAGGATTCGAACCACCGCGGCAGATCCACACGAGGCCGCGGTTTCCATCGCGGTCATACCGGACACCGGGTGAATCGCAGCAAGATCCGCCCCGATCGCGGTGGCCTTTTCCACCGCGTGTGCGTTGCCCAAGCGGCACGCCGCGAAAAGCGCGCCACTCGCGGCGGCGGTGGTTTTCGGCTTTTCGACAAAGTCCGACAAAGTCCGTCCCGGTTCGAGGGCATTTAGTGTGCAAGTTCCGCAAACTGACGTTCGAGAAACATCGCATACTCCAGGATCAGAGATCACAGACGAATTTACTTCGTCGTCCGTGTCACAGACGCGAAACACAGACTCGATTATTGCCGTGTCACCCGACCTCACCGCCAGAACCAGGGCGTCGACGGTAACACGCGAGGCCGGTTTCAGCCGCAAATCCGAGTGGAAACACGAAACCTGCCTCGACGGCGAAGCGTTTTCCGCGCCGTTTTGCGAAGTGGACGTTTTCAAAGACGGAGTTACCCGCAAAGTCGTCGGCCGGTTTGGAGACGTCGACGTTTTCAAAGACGTAGTTACCCTCAAAATCGGCCGGTCAACCCGGTTCCTTTCATCAACCTCAACCTTCGCGAACGGGTCCGCCTTCTGTCGCATCAACGCTCGCACTGACTCCACGCTCCGGGCGATAATCGCGACGTGCAGGGGCGTGTACCCACGGCCGTCGGTAAGAAACGCGACGCCTGGATCTGCCGTTAACATCAATTGCAGACTCGCAAAACTGTTTGCCGACGCCGCGACGTGCGCCGGTGAGCTTTGTTTTCTCTGGGAGTGTAAAAGAAAAGGGTCATTCGTGAGTCTTTTAGTGGTAAGACTTGCGTAACTGCACTCCACACAGGGCATCAAACAGTGTTGGATTTGGGAAATCCAATACGTACCCGCGCGTCGGCTTCAATCGAAGCGTTCTCGCCGGTAAGATCGCCGCCAGCCACGGTTCTATACCCTGGGCGGAAGGAAACCCTGGGCGAGGCGCCTAATGCGAGCAACTCGTTGGTAACGGACGTGCCATCCCTGGTGGGTCGACTCGAGGCGCGCGCCAACGGCGTGCGCGGAACGTCCGAAGTCAGCGGTGCCGACCACGCGACGTCGAGACACCGCTTTGCTTTTGCCGCGGCTGAACTCTTCGGGTTGTTTGCAAGCCACTCGTTCCCATCCGCCCCCCCCCAAAGGCTTTCACGAGTGAAGGCTTAGGGAGCGTTTTTACTAAAAACACAACCTTCAGAGTTTCGAACGACGTTGAAACTTGTTCGCCGTCGCCGTGTTGCGCGGCGGTGTGCAGTTTCCGAATCGCCGACTCCAATTGCGCGCTGGCTTCCCATTCCTCCAAGTGCCCCGCATCCACCAGTCTCGCGACTAGCCGCACGGAGGTGGTGGCGTTGCCGAAGACGGAAGCAACTCGTGATTTTCGTGAAATCGGAGTACCCGTGTTGCACCGGACTGCGGGCACCCAGTCGCCCACGTTACGCACGGATAACCGGTCCACGAACGCCGGGTCTAAATCGCCGTCTGGAAGCAAGTCCGTGACGCACAACGTGACTTTCGCGAGCGAGACGGGGGTGGGAGGTTTTATTAAGGGTTGATTTTCGGTTGAATTGCCAGCTGCTGCATTTGATGTAGGCGCGGTGGATGTAGAAGCAACCCCTTGCTCGTTCCCACTTCTCGATGAGTCAATCCCCTCTCCCATCACGGTCACGTAAACGTCGCCGCTCGCGCCGTCCGCGTGGAAGAAAATCTCAAACGAAGTAGCCCCTGATTGTTTCGGTTGCGGATTCGGGGCAGGCGCGGCAGGGGTTGTTTCCAGGAAAGAAGAACCGCACTCGACTAAACAAAAAATATCCCCGAAACCATGTGGGGCGTTGCGCGCGCCGAGCACGTCCAGCCTTAATTTCTTTCCAACCAACCGTTTGTCCACCGGTTTCGGGGGCGCCGGTTCTGGAGAGTGCGGTGTTTCCTCATCCAGCTCGGAATCGCTGTGCACAGGTGTTACTTCATTCGAATCAGTTGGCGTGGGCGGTTCGGGTGACGGCGTTCGTTGTGCAACGACCACGTGGTAGCTGGTTTGTTTCGGTGCGGGTCTGCGTAACTTTAGCTCTGGAGTGGTCACTCGTCTCGGCGGTGCGGGTGCGCCTGCTGGGGACTTGGGGGAGCCCGGGGCGATTTCGTCGTTCACGTCTGGTGCAGGTGGCTCGGTTGTTTCGAGAGTGTCTCCATCGCCCACCAAACCCTCGCTCTCGAAGCTCCCGTCCAACGATTCGCGCGCTGCCGGTGAGTCGCCTCCGGGAAGTATCTCGGCAACATCGGCACCACCCGAGACTATTCGCGGACCCGTGTCTCCCCCGACACCACCGCCGTCGCCCGAAGCAGACACATCAACGATTTGCTGACCAGACCCCGCGTTACTCGCGGGCACCGCGTCCGGACGCGGAGTCGCGGGGGGCGACATACCGCGCGGCGGCGAAGTGCGGAGCGCCGAGCAATTGCTCTCTGGTTCAACGGCAGAAAATAAAAACGGCCCGTCCCGAGAAAAGTGCTGACGATGTTCAGAGTAGGCGGCGCACGAAATTTCCCGAAGCCGCCGCCACGCATCACACCACGCCGCGCGTCCTGGAGACCCTTTGTTCGTCGTGTCCTGCTTCGTGGCTGTTATCCCCTACACTCAGGATAACACAAAATGGGTTCGTCGTTACGCAAGAAGCGCCGCGCCAAGCCCAGTGGCACCACGGTTAAGGTGGGCAGGGTGAAGAAAACGAAACAACACGTCAAGGTTGTTCCGCTTCGTCTTCCCGGGGCTGATGAGGACACGGTGTGGCACGAAAACACCACGCACGTTGGTAACTACCACAACGTCGGGATCGTGTCAGATGCTAATGCGGTTGGAAAAACAGGCCGGAACTCGAACCGCGCGTTTCTGGTGAGCACCGGATCAACTTCGGCGGAAACGAAAGCGAAAGACACGACCATCGCATCAACTGCGACGATAGGCGGCGACGAAGTGAAAGGCGCGTTGGGTGAACGACGGTCGACCGGGTTGGCGCCCCCGAAAAGGCTGACCACGAAACAGCGGCGCATCGTGGGGGCGCTAGTCTCCAAATACGGCTTCGAGGACCTCAACGCTATGGCCAGGGACCGTAAGTTAAACGCGATGCAGCACACCATAGCGCAGTTGCGAGAGCTAGTGGTTTCATTCGTGGCGTATCCTGATTTGTTAGAAGAAGGGGGGGGGATGCTGGACTTCAGAGCGCCGAAACGAGGAAGCCTTTCCGGGCGAACCAAGAACAAAGGGCGGTGAGGGTAGGTACGGGTAGGTTGTACTACTAGGTATTCCGGATTACAGGACTGCTAGGTATTACAAGTATTGCTAAGTCAAATTCTAATTCGTCTGCTCTTTTTACCCGTATCGCTATAGGTACGACCCGTGCATGTAGGCAGTACTGCTAAGTACTACTACTGCTGCTAGGTAGTACGAGTCTAGCAGTAATATGCATTTTTGCTAGGTATCACTTGTTCCCCCCCCCGTTCCTGGTGTACGCCTCTAACAACTGCGCCATCAGCAGATCCGAAATCGTGGACGACGCAAACGCGTTTGTCGCGGCCGCGATTTTCACCGCGAGCTGGTGCTTGCACGCCACATGCTCGCCTCGCGAAATAACGTCCCACTGGAACGCCCGGCAGCTGCAGTACGTGTTTGGGTAGCAAAGGTAGTTTTCTTTCACGGTTCTTCCTTGGACCTGGAAACAGGTCCGTAGGCTCGTTTCGGCTACGAGGCGCTTCACCTTCTGCGTCTGCACCAAAACAAGCGCGTTCGAAAGGTGCTTTTCGTCGAACACGAAAAGCAGGATCTCCAGATGCCGGTCGGTCAACTCGGGAGCCGTCGTGTCGCTGCCGCTATTTCGAATCTCGGCGAACACCGCGTCCGCGACATCCACGGCGGGGATCGGCGTGGACACACCGCTCGGGGCGTACCCCCGTCCTGGAGTCGTGCCGAGGGGGGACCGCGTGTTTGGTGTCCACCCAACGTTGGGGGCCGCGCGAGGTGCGGTGCCCACCGGTGGGTACTGCATGGCGAGCGAGGACGAAACGAAGTTAACACGCTTCCCAGGGGATGTGCTTTGCGTGAGTTTGGAGCGCGTACGTGTGCCCCTCGCTCGAGCGGGGACGAAACGCGGAGACACGAACGCAGGGAGACGCGCGCGCGTCTCTGAGAAGCGCGGAGTGCCCACGAGAGAATGGACGTCAGATTCAATTTTTCAACCCCAGATAAATATGTTACAACGCCTCGCGACTCTCAATCACTCCTCACTTCTTGTTTCTGCACACGTGTTGCCCCAGCGCCGGGACGTTGTTGAAGTTCTGCGCGCACGCGTTGCAGGTGACGGTTCCGGTTTTGTTCCTGATACCAATAAAAGAAAGTGTCAGTCTTGTGTGGGAACACAGTCGGCGATTTTGGAAACACACGCGTACCTGATGGCTTCGTGAATTTTTCGCAGGTTGGTGTGTTCCACCATGTGATCCGAAAACGTATCCAGGTTGTGAAACGGACCGGCGCTACAGAGGTTACACCGACCGTCCACGTACACGCTGTCGTCCTGTTTGTGCATGCGCTTCGGGCCGGTTTCGTAATCGTGAGGAGGAGGCGTTTCTTTTTTGGCGTCTCCTTTGTTCGCGCCGCCACCCGACATGCCTTGCGCCCGCGGCGCGTTCATTGAAACCACCGCTAGCCTCTCCGCCCGCCTCTTCGCGACTTGCGTCAGGTAAAACGAGCCGTGTCAGTGTTTCGGATCGCGTGTATATCCGGGATTGGAAAGGGGTCCGGCCCTGTACTCCATACAGTGCAGGAAACAAGTCGTCTATAATTTGGGTAACTGGAAAGGAGCCCGTACCTTCCCCCGCGTCGTTGTCGTCGTCGGAAACGTCGTCCAAGTTGAAACTCCACTTGAACTTTTCCGGTTTCTTTTTTTGTAAAGAAAAGTGTCAGTATTGTATATCGCGATGTATGGACAACAGTCACCAGCTTCGGTAAAATAGTCGTCCGGGATTTGGGAAATACAATTCGTACCTTTCTATCCGCCACGCCCAATGATTCGCCCGTATTAGTGTACATCGTTTTCAACGGCGTGAACGGAAGATGCGAGCGCAACTCAGCGTGCTCCTGGCAAAGCGCGAAGGGGAAACAAAAGAAGTGCACGCAGATGTCGTTTGAAAAACCGGGAACGCACTGGCCGGATGAGGTGATGCCGAACTCTGAGGCGGGTAAAACAAAAAGAAAGGGTCAGTCGCGAGTCGGCGAGTGCGGGGTTACTGTAGCGTTGTGTGTAGTGTAGTCGACCAGAGGCAGGGAACAGGGCACTTGTGATATATTTGTAAGAGCCGCGAGTACTGTTAAACGTTACTAGTAGTAGGGAGTACTTCCGTTGAATGAAACTAGTGTAGTCACAGAGGGTCGAGTAAACAGATTGGATTTGGGAAACGCAACTATGCGCACCTTTGCGAATCAGGTGGCGGTACGACGCGGTGTACATGGCGAGCGGACAAAACGCGAGTGGCCCGATTGGCAGGAACGTGTACCCCGCCATCGCGATGCACGTGTACGGCACTAAGAACTTGACACACGGTGCGCTGCGTTTACAGCCAGTCACGTCGACACACGGGCTTTGGTACGACCCGCTTCGCAGGATCTTCACGTTGCTCCCGAACAGGAAACACGGGCAGAATATGGCAGTGCAGCACACGTCGCACCCACCGCCGCCCAGACACGCCAGCCCGAGCGCGGACGTACACAGCGCAGTGTCGAACCCGTCCTGGGTTGAGACGCTGCGCAGCTTGCCGAGCAGGACCTTGCGGTTTTTGTCCGTGGCTTGGGTTTGGAAGGTCGCCATGTTGAAGAGTTTGGCAAGGTTGCCTGGTAGTACGACGACGTTTTTTTAGCGAAATGAAATCCCCCGTCCGTTTTCCACGCCGACCACGGAGACCTGTCCCGCGACTGGTCGTCCAGAGCCCGTGAGGTGGCACGCGCTCCCGGTGTCCGCGAAGGTAGGCAAGTCGTGATTTGCAGCTGGACGAACACACGGTCGTGGGCTGGCGCGGGCGCGAGTGCTGGTGGCCCTCGGGGGAGTCTGAACACCCCTAAAAATCAGCGCAAAATCTTGCCAAGAGGCTTTTGACAACATTGAAGTCTACTCGACCGATTCGTGCGAGCCGCGTGGTGCTCGCCCAGTCACTGTTACGCGAGCCTTCGCCATGTCGCGCGCCGGGGCGAAGAGTTTGGTTTTCGCGGGCGAGGACTCCGAAGGCGAGGAGAGCGACGACGACCAGTGGCTGGATGACGTGGAGGACTCCCCGGGTCCCGGGTTTGGGGCGGGCGACGAGTCGGACAAGGACGACGCGACTTCGTTTCTGGATTCGCCGTGTGGCACGCCGAGAGCAGCCGGGGCCGACGCCGTGGTCGGGGCGGGGGTTGGGGTGACGAAAACGCAATTCAGTCCAGCACGTGGCACCCGAGGTGGCAGTGGGAATGGCACGACACACAACGGTGACAGTAGCGGACCCAACGGTGGCGACAGCATCGGTACTACCAACGACACCGTCGCCGCGGATGTTTCCCCGGCAGGTGCATCCGAAGGGAAAAACGAAACCGCCAAACACTATCTTCCCGTGGACCAAACCACGCGCGCGCAGAAGAGACTTTCACAAAAGGTCACCACCGCCAATACGCACACACGCGACACGCACGTGCAAGGCAAAGAACTTGGCATGACTTTCCTTGAATCGACCCAAGGCGCGCTGCAGGAAACGAGTCAGTCGGTGCAGGAGATTTCGAACGCGATGCGGTAAGTATTTCCCATTTACCACATTTCGCCGACTGATTGCACCTACAGTACTGACATTTATTTTTTTCCAATCCAGGCGGTTGCAGAGCAATCTCTGGTCCCTCGCCAGCACGGGCGCCGGGCCGTGGCGACGCGTGCCGAACTCGCAAAGAGTACCTCGTGACGTGTACGAGAAGTATAAACGGGAACGTTCGGGGTAGTACAGGTAGTATTTGTAACACTTGTAATAACAGTACTGATGTTATATTGATACTTGTGTTTCCATACACCAAATAGACACCCGGCTTTTCCATTGTCAAACAGACACCCAGGTGTGTTTCCTCATCAAACAGACACCCCCGGGGTGTGTTTCCATTCGTCAAACAGACACCCTGTGAGAAAACTCGAGATCTTTGCTCTAATAATACGTGTCTACTTTCGTAACGGCACCTCCTCTGTCTTTCCCAGCCCCTCCTCGCCTCTCACACTGGCCTGGTCAAGTTTCGACGTCGCATCCACCACGCGCCACGGCTCCGCGCCGAGGCACGAAACGTTTTTTCCCCACCGCAGCCCGCCTTCGTCGTCCTCGATGTACCACGCCGCGGCGGCGGAGAGACACACGAACAACACGGAGACGAAAAAGCAAACCGACAACGAAACGTCCACGTCGTTCGAGACGTACGAATACAGCGCGCCTTGGGATTGGTAAAACGGTCAGTGTCAGTCTTGTAAGACCGCGTGTGTAGGCCACTTGTGCTCCGCAAACAGGCCATGTGTGATTACGTGTTCGTGTTAAACAGTGAGTAGTCACGCGAGGGGCGGTAAACATGTACGGCGGGATTTGGGAAAGCCAGAAACACGTACCGGACAAAATCGTGCCGAACAGCCGCCCGAACGCGTTCTGTGATTGTTACACGAAAAGTGTCAGTCCTTGTATGGGCAAACGTAGGTGCCTGGATTTGGGAAACGCGCAAGACGTACCGCCATGTAGTAGAAACCCACGTTCATGGCGACTTTGTTTCCGTCCGCGTACCGCACGATTAGGTAGCTATGCACCGCGCTGTTTATGGCGAAGATAAAGGCGAACAGTACCACGCCGAATGACAGAATTATGACTTTGTGTGTGTGCGTGTTGTCCGTGTTGCTTGAGCCTTCGTGCTCGCGAGAAACCGCCCAGATCCCCACGCCTAACACTAACGGCACCGCCGCGAGCAACAAATTCCACAAAACACACACGAACTTGTTAGGCGGCGACTGTTTTAGCGGCATCAGCACCAAGTTAGGCGCGAAACTCTGGACTTGGCCGTACAGAATGATGTACCCCGCGAGCACCGCGCCCACCGCGGTTCGTGGCCAGTTCAGTCCATCCGCGGCTCGTAGGTAAAAAGGCAACGGCACTTCGAACCAAAGGTCCCTGGATCCAAACAGAAACAACCTGGCCAGTGAGAGCCAGTTTATGTTTGGTTTCTGTTTAAACACCGACTCCAGGGACACGTTTTGGGACGCCACCTTACCAAGCTCGGTGGTTAACCCGAAAAACGCAAAAGGCAGTGCCACGACTATCAGCGCGACGTTGACGTGAATCGCGAGTTCGTAGCTCACGTCAAGCAAAGCCGCGCCTAGGAAATACCCCACGCCTTTCAGTGAGTTTTTATACCCCGTTAACCCCGAAACTAACCGGAACAGCTGTTCTTGTTTCTCCTCCGGAGTTATTAGCTTAGTCACGGTTTTACCGCCCAACTTAACTAAGTCCTTCGCTACGCCGCAAAGCGCCTGAGATAAAAAAGAAAGTTTCAGTCTCTCGTAATGTGTACGCGTAAACAGACAGGGTAATAGGCATCCGGTAATAGTCCCTTCTGGTGCGAGTAGGGCAATCAGGGAGGCGGAATGTGGTGATTGGGAAATACTTACCTGCGCGAAGGTGACGTAAACGATGGCGTCTAACTTACTCCACTTGTCGTTCCACGCGTACAGGGCGCTTAAACCCACGATTTGCATCAACAGACCGGCAATTAGCGTCACCCGTATTCCCCACTTCGCTCCCACCACCCCGGCGGCTAGGTTCGTCCCGGCGCCGCACAACTCGTAAAGCGCGAACATCACGGAAACCTCCATGGCGGTGAACCCCTTCGTGTACGCATGCAACAAAACCAACATTCGCACTGCCCCGTCCGTCACCGTGAACAACAAGTACGTGATTGTTATTATTATGAACGGCCAGAGCGCATTTTTCGGGGCGGCTTGTGATGAGTCCGGTGCGGTTGCAGTGAGCTGTACATCTCGGGGTGACGCGACCGGCGTAGCCATGGCGTGAACGCAAAAAAGATGCGTCTATTCCTCGCGCCCGACAGATGTGCCGAACACTGCAGAGTCGAAAACCGCAGCTGCGTAGACTAGGCGTGCAAATAGACGCACCACCGACCGACCTACGTAGGTACGAACACCCACAGAGTGTACAGCTTCGAGTTTACGGTATCCTGACTGTCCCCACCACCTGCGCGCTCGCTCCAGGTCCCCGGGGAAGTGCGACCGGAGACCTCACCTCGGCACTCCAACATTATTCCTTTTTTTCGTCGGGTATTCCTCTTCAATCGACGCCACAACCGCACACAACCGCACGCGCGATGGTCAAGGTTGGCATAAACGGCTTCGGCCGCATCGGCCGCCTCGCATTCAGACTCGCGTACGACCACCCCGAACTCGAGTTCGTGCACATCAACGAGAGTCCCGGATCGGGTGATTCGTGCGCGTACCTCGCGAAGTACGACTCGATCCATGGGACCTGGCGACACGGGTGCGCGTTTGTGGATGGGTCACTCGAGGTGACCTCCGCGGAGACCGGTACCGTGCGTCGCATTTCGTACTCCAGCGAAAGCACCCCCGGTGCGGTGGACTGGGCTGGGCACGGCGTGGAGCTGGTGCTTGAGTGTTCCGGCGAGTTCCTCACGCGACAAAGCCTGGCCCCGTACTTCGAACGAGGCGTGAAGCGAGTGTTGGTAAGCGCGCCGGTGAAAGACGCGACCGAGCCCGTGTTGAACGTGGTGTACGGAGTGAACCACTTGGCGTACGACAAGGCAAAGGACAAGATCATCACCGCCGCGAGCTGTACCACGAACTGCTTAGCACCGGTGGTGCAAGTGGTGCAGCAAAAGCTGGGAGGTATCAAACGAGGAAGCATCACGACGATACACAACGTTACAAACACGCAGACAATCGTGGACGCGCCGAACGCGAAGAAAAACGACCTGCGCAGGTACGCGACGCGCGGTTCCCAAGCCCCGACTTCCGACTGTTTGCCGATTGTCCAGAGCAATTATTGTTTACTACATCATACACCACAATCACGACTGTTCGGCCCGATTATGCTAAGTAGACTGTTTACTCTACCCAATCCCCCAATACATTGTACTTGTACACTCAAGACTGACACTTTCTTTGTACCGTGTCAGAGCGCGTTCGGGGATGACCAACCTCGCGCCGACGTCCACCGGCAGCGCCACCGCCATCGCGTTGATTTTTCCCGAGCTCAAAGGGAAACTCAACGGCCTCGCCGTGCGCGTGCCTCTTTTAAACGGCTCGCTCACGGATTGCGTGTTCGAACTGAACGAGGCGCACACGGTGGAGGAAGTTAACGCCGCGATGAAGCTGGCGAGCGAGACAGGTCCGCTTAAAGGTATCCTCGGGTACGAAGAACAACCCTTGGTCAGCACGGATTACATCAACGACCAGCGGTCGGGAACGATAGACGCCCTGTCAACCATGGTCGTGGACAAAACCCACCTCAAGATGTACGTCTGGTACGACAACGAGTACGGGTACAGCGCGCGGATGGTGGACATCGCGCGGATGCTCGTGGAGAAAGGACTGTGAGGCAGACGAGCTGGACATCGCGCGGATGCTCGTGGAGAAAGGACTGTGAGGCAGACGAGCTGAGTTTTTTTTGTCTCGGGGAGGAAGAAGAAGGAGAGGAGGAGGCAGGATTTGACTACGGGTTGTGGGACTGACGTGTCGTGGGGCTGGTGTTGTGCACTCATAGGAGTAAATTATTGCAATACCAGTCCTCACACCAGTCATCGGAATACCAGTCCTCACACCAGTCCTCACACCAGTC
>Ga0115001_10003330_pt1 | contig 11992 bp, 10 predicted proteins | sample ArcticOcean_MG_C_12_FD_89869 | JGI IMG/M metagenome (GOLD analysis project Ga0115001, IMG submission 89869) | Marine microbial communities from western Arctic Ocean - ArcticOcean_MG_CB8_130 | ecosystem: Environmental > Aquatic > Marine > Oceanic | place: Arctic Ocean: Canada Basin | collected... | reverse complement strand
TTCAATGCGTATCAACGTAGTGCATCTAGGACTGCTATCTATCCTGACGAACATCGTATCCTGTACCCAGCATTAGGCTTGGCAGGTGAGGCAGGTGAGGTAGCGAACAAAGTAAAGAAACTTATACGTGATGGTATAGAGAACAGGCCAGAGGATTGGCGAGAACAAATCGCTAGTGAGATAGGTGATGTACTGTGGTACTGTGCCGCCCTTGCTACTGATCTTAACCTTACACTAGGCATGATTGCCGCACAGAACGAGAAGAAGTTAAATGCAAGGAAGAGGGCAGGTACAATAAGTGGTGACGGAGACACACGATAGTGTAACGAAGTTAACGATAGACAAAAAAAGGGGGGCTTAGTTGCCCCCTTAATTTATTGCTTTACGTAATGCCTTTGCTATAATGACTAACTCTTTTAAGTCTCTGGCACTGGTAGCGTCAGGTGATCTAGTAATCATTTTACCGTCACTATCTTTTCTTTTTATTTCCCTAAACTCTAGCGTTGCTCTAGCTCTAAGGTCGGGTGTGATCCTGCGATATTCTAACATGGCCTTTACATATGGGGTTGCACCTGCCAACCCTCCGGGTTTAGCTATAGCTGTTTTCTTTGCGGCAAACTGTGCGGTTACAATAGGGCGTAACTTTTTTGTTACATAACTATTTTCTGTTTCAGTCCTTTTTATTTCGCTATCTTCAGCAGAGTCCTTGTATTTTTTACGCAAATTAACTTCCATGTCTCTAACCACACCAACTATTAATGGCAGCATATCTGTTAGGTATTCGTTTTCTGCATTTTTTATAGACGCTACTCTTGATGTACTGCCTAACTTCCAATCTTTAAATCCTAAACGTGTTAAGTATTCACCATCTGGTTTATCTTTAGTTGTTATATTAAAACCTAGTATTACTTTAGCTGCAGGTTTAACTCTACTCTTTGTACCACCAAACATAGTAACTCTATCAGGTAACTCTGCTTCTTGTGCGGGTGTCCTAACATATTTAGATAGTGGTTTCTTTGCAGCAGCCATAAAGGACGATCCAAAGTTTAACAGAGGGTCTTCTGTTCCCTGCTTGTACGTCAGCCCACGTGTACCTTCTAAAGATAACCCCGCCCTCTGTGCCTCTATTAACTGATTGTAAGGCGTACCCCATGTAGCAAGGTAGTTACCCACAGCGCCACCAGCAGCCTTACCAAATGCTTCACCTGTAGTTAAATCAGTATCTCCCTGTATTAAGGCAGCTATTTCTTCTATGATAGCATTAGACGAACCTGTCCGTATATTAGTACCTATAAAAGTTTCACTAGCTTCTTTAGTATCATACCATATACCAAAGGTATTATCCGCAAGTCTCCTAATTGCCTCACCTATCCATAGGTATTGCCGTAAAGGAAACTGTGGTGTAGTGTCAAGCTCTGCATCATCACCAACACTAATGCCTTTATAATCGGCAGGAGCATCGTCACTTGATCTGTACATAATAGCTGCACCTATAGCGGCAAAGCCCATTATGTTACGAGAAATTCTTTGTCTATCTTTAGCTGTCAAAGGTGAGCTAGTATCTTTTTCTAAACGAACAAAGTGTTGCTTTCTTCCCTTCTCCATTCTTGTACTGAAGGATTCAGGAGTAAGTGTCCCACTCTTTTTTAGTTTTTCCCATTCTTTTCTGGGTAACTTTCGTTCCGTTTTAATATTTACAAGAGCCGCTACTTTCTTTGCAATTGGAATAGACGCACCACCAGCTGCTTGACCCATTATTTCCATGCTATTAAACATGAACCTTGGAAAAGGAATTATGACAGTAAGACCATTCTGTGTAATAAAATTACTTGTATCACGAAATACTTTTATGTCAGGTTGTTTTGCGTAGGTTACGTCCAATGCTTTTCTAGTTGAATCATCTACTATTTCTAAGAAAGAACGACCTCCCTCTGGTTTAAATCCACCTGCATCATTTAGTAGATCACGCAACTTACCATCTTGAAGGGTATCAATAAGATCAATACCGTACTCACGCCTAGTTAACCTCTGAAGTTCTCCAAAGAATTGACCCCTACGTATTAGATATTCCTGCCAGCGGTTAGGTGTATTGAGTATGTCTGTAGTATCTTCTAAGGCAGATAGTATAGTATCTAGTCTACCACCACTACCTCTGCCTGTAGACTTCTGTATTTCATTTAAGTTATTATACATAAGGTCAAATTGTTTTTCAAGTTGTGGTTGACCTAAAATTAAATCTGTATATCCTTTAGCTGTATCGGGATCAGTAAACATGTACTTTAGATGACGAAAACTATCCTTCCAGTTTTCAGATGCAGCAATAGGCACATACCCTTTTATTCCCTTGCCTTTTTCAATACCCTTTACCTTTACAGGGCTTAAAGATTTTACTGCTGTACCATAGTTACCCTGAGTAGTCTGGTACAGAGCTTCGTCCATAACATTACCCAAGCCCTCCATAGGCGCACGTATGTACGCAGATGTAAGGTTACGTGATGCAGTAGCTAACTGAGATACTAGTAAGCCACGGCGAATACCCTCTACACGCATACCAAAACTACGTATACTACCTTGCGCCTCTAACAACGCCTTCAGTTTATCTGCTTCTACTTCTGAACCGGGGCGTGATCTTTTAATAGTAGAAAGTTTTTGTAATACTTTACCCGCTTCACTGCCAGAGCCAACAACAGTTAGTACATAGTCTTCAAATGACAAACCAAAGTCATTTAACATATCGACCAACTCTTCTCCTGCCATCATGTCTTTTGAAACGGTTAACTCATACAAATTTTGTATGACTGTATTTTTATTATTAAATGCTTTAGGATATTTTTCTTTTAACTTAGTCGCTGTTGCAACTATACCATCAAACTTCCTAGAGTTAAGTATAGGTTTCATTAAGGTATCAGCCCCAGTAGCTAAGTGTGCAAACTCTGCTGGCATCATTTCTAAATTAGCATCCGCATCCATCATGTCTTTAACTGTACCATTTTGCAATGCGTAAGTTTCATCAGCCAGTGTGTCACCAGCTTCCTTAACTGCTTCATCATCTAATATTTTTTTATTATCTTTATCTAATTTATGTATAACTATAAGGTTATCTTCAGACCGACCTATATTAATTTTTGTTTCAAACTGGTCAATCATTTCAGAAGTTATTTTTTTACCTGCCGATGAGTTTGATACTGATTCCGCAAGCAAACGTGCAGTCTCATTTGATTCCCTTAGTGCCAGCGCAGCCCCAGCATAGTTGCTTCTTCTAGCATCAATGACATCTATCTTCTCCATTGTTATTACATTCTTAGCTGCTGCTCTATATGCTTTTTCTGCGACACCTTTTACTCTACCTATAGCCCCAACAAAAGGTAGTGTTTCTGCAAATTCTAAACTACCACCGATAGCGTCACTAATACTATTAGCCAACTGTCTAGGGCTGTTATCAACTGCTATTCTCTTTGATCCTAACCCTACTATGTTAGCGAAGTTACCCGCTACTGCATTGTTAAGTTTGTCATACGTTTTAGGATCGTCTGCCTGTAAGTCAGTAACCTTATCCTCTATTAAATCTTGTGTATTTGCAACACCAATACTTATTGCATCGGATGCTACCATAAGAGCCTTGTAACCCCATACAGGTGCTATCTCTAGCATCTTTGCCATTATGGGTGCAGGTCTTTCAAATTTATTAGAAGGCGATCTAAATTGTTTTATCATAGAAGGTACAACTTTTTTTTCTATGTATACGTCTACATCTTCATACCCTGCTTCAGTAGCTTGTTCAGCTAACTTATCTTCCCTAGCATTTCCTACTAAACGTTTATCGGTTAACTCAGCACGGCGTTCACCTTCGTTATCACCTTTAAAGAATCCCGGCATCTGAGAAAATGGGTCAATAAAACCTCTTAGATTTGACGCAGCTACAGGTTGATCTTCTACTGGCCCTGTTAAATTTTCCCATGCCTCTTGGAGCCTACCAGATAAACCCGTAGGATCAGAACTTTCTTCCTCAACCACTGGCTCAATTCTAGTAGTAGAAGTACTAGTATCAAGTATAGGTTCTATATTTAAAACTGTACCTTCCACAGCCTGTGATAGTGTATTATAGTCAAAAGAATTATTAGAAGTAGGCACTGGCTCACTTGAAGTAACAGTAGGTTTACTTAAAGTAGTTGGTGCTACAACCTTGTCTTCTTCTTCCTCTTTCCTATTTTTTTTACGGTCAACAGGTTGCGAAAGTGTGCTATAGTCAAAGGTATTTTCTGCCAAGGTTAAGCTCCTGTATACAAAGTTATGTAGTGATTGGCATCATTAGTTCCTGTAAATATAGAATAAGTATACTGTCCTGTTGGTTGTCCATTAGCGTCATTAACAGGAACTTTAATAATACCACCAACTCCTATTTCTCTATCAACTTCTGCTGACATTACAGGATATTCTTTTGCTACAGTTATATCATTTCGTAGTGCTGTGTATCCAAGTTTTTCTATGGCTGACACTGCCTGACTTTCTAGCATGTCAATACTAGAGTTCATAAAGGCGTCTTCTAGGTTACTGTTTTTTAATGACCCTCTTAAAAATGTAGCGGCTTCAAGATTAGCTACGTTGGCTTCAACGCCTCTACCTTTTAGATTACCTATAACTTGGTTTTCTATATCTAAAGTCATTTCGTATGTAGCTAATGCACGTGATCTTGCTGCATCAATATTAGCCCGTACAGTACTCTCACCAAATAGTCTACCATCACCAGTTTCTTTTGCACCAGCAATAGAACTAATATCTTTAAGAAAGCCACTCTTTCTTTCCTCTAATTTTTCAAAAGCAGCTTTGCCTTTATCTGTAGTTAAATCTAATGCTAGTTGTTGATTAGTTAATTTTAATAGTGCTTCATTATGTGTACCTACATCTGACTCTAACGCACCATACATATTTTTTATAGCTTCGTTATCAATAACAATAGTTGGTTGCTGTGAAAGTTCACTAATCTCTGCCCCTGTTATAGGCACAGTACCTTTTTCTTTTAACTTATAAAAACCTGCTGTATCAACACCGTTTTCTCTACCGTATTGTAAATCAGCTAACGCTACCTTTATAGCACCAACGCCATTTTTTGCCTGTGCTTTGGCTGTTTCTAAATCCATACCTAGGGCAACCATTGATCCAATGTACTGTTCTGTTTCTCGCTTTCTGTCCTCACGTTTTAATTTTCTAGCTCTAGCATCTGCACGGCTCTCCGTAGCAATTTGCCACTGCCTAGACTCAGTAGTCTCCTTATCACGTGCAGCTTGCTTTCTGCGTTCATCTAGTACTTGACTGCCACCACTAGCAGCGCCACCTAAAAAAGACATTAAACTAAACGCCATTACACTCTCCTCGACATAAGGCCAGTAGGTTCTGCGCTTTCTTCTGGCATAGCTTCTGGTTCAACCATAGGCATTTTATTTTTTTCTTCAGGCATTTTATCTTTCATTTTACTTACCGCCAAAGCTATTTTACTTTCTGGTATTACATCTTGATCAATCTTTTTAGCCATGCCCATGTTGTAATCAATTTCCATTTCTTCTGCAAGGTAAGCTATAAGTTCCATTAAGACAGGCAGTATCTGGATTGACACATCAATAGTATGCTTGCCCTCCATTACACCACTTTGTACAATTATTTCTGCAATAGCAGTTACAGGAGTACCCATCTCAAGTGCATCAAACAATGAGTCATTAATATCTGGATCAGTAATTCGCTTTACATAAAATTCAAATGCCTCTTCTACAGTAGGAAACTGCGAAGGCTGTTGCCAAGGCCGTGCGCCCGGTTCTGCAGTTAAACTCTGTCCCGGTATAGGTGCATTAAAAAGGTTATTATCTTCAGCCATTTTTTAAACCTGCTCTCAGTTTCTGTAACTGTGTAAATTGTTCCATAAGAAAGTCCTGTGCATCTGCAGGTTTATCTTCTTTTGCTACTGGTCTACTTCTATTCATTAAACCTGTAGATACAGGTTCCTCTACATCAGGAACGTTAGACATCATCTTATCTAAAAAATGTTTGTACGATTTAGCAGCTTGCCCTTGTAGTGACATGTTATTCTCCTTGTATACTTAAATTAAAAACCGAATGAGCCTAGTAGTAACTTACCTACGAAGTCACCCATAGCATTTGAGGATGCAAGATCAGCTTCCATTTCAGCTTGTGTTCTATCTTTCTGTGCAGCTAAGTGACTAAGCGTTATACTATTTTGTCTATCACGTTCACCTTCAGAAGATGTCCATGCATATTCTAAAAGATCACTTTGCTCTGCCCATAAATTAGCATACGCTTGATTAGATATATCAAGTATATTTGTTGCATTGAGTTCATTAACTCTGTTAATGGTTGCAGTTTTAGCAGTTGCAATTTCTCTACGCCACCCTGCATTATACTGTGCTACTACTAAAGCATTAGATGCATTAAACTGATCACGTTGATTTTCTATTTCTGAATTAAACTTTTCCATAGCGTTATCTTCGCCAGCATTAAACTGTGCTATTGCATTTTTTTGTGCATCATTAAACTGATTGTTTGAAGTTTTTAAATTTACAAAGAATTGATCCGCTTGGTTTTCACTTGTAGCATTAAATTGTATTCTTGCATTTTCTGCAGCTTGATCACTAAATAAAGCCTTTGAACGTTCTTGTCCTTTAAACAATTCTACTTGTTGTTTATTACTTAAATTAGCCATGTCTGCAGCTAAGAAAGTTTTAGCATTTTCTACTTGTGCCTGTTGTCTGTTACTTAAATCTGCCATATCTAAGTTAGAAAGTGCAGCTGCCTCTGCCATAATAAGACCTTGCTTATTAGATAGGTTAGCTATTTCCATAGTATTAGCGGCACGACTATTTTCAATTGCAATAGTTTGTTCTGCAGTAAAGTTCATGTTAGCTATATCACTAACTTTAGCTGCGTTCATTACCTTTGCTTGGAAACCTTGATCAAACTCTTGACCTAAAAATTTAGCTCTTTGTTCTGCAGATTGTAATGCACGTGCCTGTCGGTTACTAAGGTTAGCCATTTCAAACCCTGCAACTGTCTGGGCGTCTGCCATTGCAATAGGTAGTGAGGCTTCCATAGCTGCCTGTACCATAGCTTGTCCTGCCATAGAGGACGCACTAAGACCACGTTGAGCCATCTGTGAAGCTACACTTCTCATAGCTCCTGCAGCCCACGGGGGATTTTCACCACCCTCAAAGTCTTGCATTAAATCTTCTAGCTGTCCCTTTACGGTAGCTTTAGCTGTAGGTGTAGCAGTAGCTGCCTGTATTTGTTCTGTAAATTTAGCTGCACTTGCAGCATTAGCTACTGGATTTACTTTCTCACCAATCTCCATCTTACGTTTTTCAAGTTCCGCTACATCAATAGAGTCACCTTCCGCTGCATCTAATTTAGATACACTAGTTTTTACATTGCCAAATCTATCTCTGTCAGATTGTGCAGCATCAATCATAGCATCTGAATCTTTATTTAATATAAGTGTTTCTGCATCTACCTTATCTATTACATTTTCTTTTATGGTATCTTCAGCTTTAGATAAATCTCCACTTTTTATTTTAGTTGGTTCTATTATACGAGTTTTATCTGCCTCTGAAATTGCTGATGTATTCGCAACTGCATCGTCAGCCGTACCATAATTTATAGTGTCTTCACCATATATATCTGTTTCAGAAACTTGTCCTGCCGCAGCTGCAGGTAGAAATCCAGTAACGGGTCTGCCATCGGCATCTCTTGGACCTACTCTTTCAGTAGAAATATAAGTATCTGCTGTATTAACATCTGTACCTACACCCGTAACTTTTCCACCTACAGGTACAGCAGGAGTTTTCATACGATCAAGAGTATCTTTTTTAATTTGTGGTACACCACCTTCTGCAAAGTTCTTACGTACCATACCACCATTCATCATGTCTACAGCTTGTTGATTATACATATCCATCTTTTGCTTTGCATTTGGGTTCTGTTCTAAGTACCCATCAAAGTCAGACATGTCACCAGTGTAACCTAGCTTACCTGCTATACGTTTTTGTGCTTCTGGTTTAAATCCTTGAAACTGCATCATTCTTTTATCTTTCTTTATATTGTCATACGACAAAGTATACTGAATCTATTTTTATTGTCAAGTAACTTATTGTTACAAATGTTACCATTTGCCTTGATACTGTCCTACAAAGTATACAACAACTGCCGCTAACCCTATACCTGATATTGCCAATATAGTTATTAGTACACCGTTAATACAATTATCTACAAACTCTTTCTTGGCGTATACTGCATCACGTTGTGCCTTGCGTTGCTCACCTTCTATCTTTACTATTTCTTTCCAAGCTGATGGGCCATATACAAAAGAGATGTACTCCTTTAGTTCTGTCCTCATCTCCTTGAGCTTTTGTTTCTTTGTCCATATATCTAAAGCATTAGCTTGGTTGTTAGTAAACATCTTGTACATCGGAGGCTTCTTAGCCTTCTCATCAAGAAAGTCCATATCACTTACTGCTTTAGACCAAGTAGATAGTGTGCTACCTATAGATGAGATTTCCTTACCTACCTCAACGGCCTTCTTTATTCCTTTAAAAGCAGCTGTAGCTGCAGCCATTGCTGTAAAAGGGTCCATATTAAACTACCTTATTATTTAGCAGAGTTAATAACTTGCATCTTATCTACTGCATCTCGTATTGCCTTTATGTTTTCATCAATGCGTCCTAGCATAACAGCTTGTAACTGTGCTGTCTTTTCTATTTCATTGATTCGTATCTCTTGCCTAGCTATCTCACGGGCATTGGTTGTTACGTTTGCGTCTAGTGAGGACATATACCACACAAGACCTACCGTCTGTAATACTATAGCCAGTATGAATGTAGCAGGTACAGACTTAGATAGATGCCAGCCTTCAGCCATCAGTCAGCATCTGCAATGGTTAGTGTGCCAGCATCTACTTGTGCTTGTATATCACTAGGTAGGGTATCTTCATTAGCTCGTAGCCATTCCTGCAAGACAGAATCAATGCCAATACAAGTACGTTTATTGTCACTGCTAATGTAGATAGGTTCAAAACCATCTGTATTTAAAACTGAATAACTCATAGTTCTGCACTCCATGCAAGATAGGCACTAGCATCAGTGCCATTACCAAAAAATGCGGCTCTATCAGCATTACCATCCGCTGTTGTGAACCTTGATCGACCACTGTTAGTTGTGCAGCCGTTAAATGTAGGGACACTTGAACAAGCAGTAAAATTTCCACCAGTTCCAAAAATACGGTAATCTGTTGCAGTTCCGTTTTGTTCTAAAGCTGTTGGTGCAATCCGCATAGTAGTTGGGAAGAAAGTAAGAATGTCACCAACAGTCGCAGAAAAACCCTGACCCACACCAAACGGGTCTTGATTACTTGTAGTTATACCAGTTTTATAATAATACCTTTGGCACTTTTTAAGAGTAGTACCAAAGTCTTCTTGCTCAAACTCTGTAGCTACTGGACCTACTTCCATCTGTACACCTGTAAGGAAGAAGTTGTTGTCAGTGCTGCTATAGAAGCTGTCTATGCCAACATGGCGATTAGCGCTTGTAGCATTAGCCCATGACGAAGAGTTTAATGTACCACTTGTAAAATTAGAACCTGCATGAAGGGCAATAAATAAAGATAAACTAAGAGCATTATCATCACCAAATGGACTAGAGCCATCATCTACATCTGCAGGAAATGTTAATTCAACTCTACTCCAGTTTGATGTAACTGAAAATAACTTAGAAATTTGCCTACTGTTATCGTGGTCATATAATTCACACGCAAAAGTAAATGAGGCATTTGCCTTTACATAAAAACTAACGGTAACTTGTTTTGCACCAGCTACACCTTTACCTATACGTTGTAAGTTTTGACCTTCAAATCTTTGTTCAATAAGCAACTTTTCACCTGCTGCAATAGATGTATCAGCAGTAGTACAATCAAATTTTAAACAATTAGCGGATATACCATTTGGTCCATCTGAAGTTTGTGATGCGGTAAGTCTACCTGCAGTAGTACCTGCACTAATTCTAAATCTATCCATTGGCCCTGAGTAACCACTACTAGCACCAATGCCTGTCACTGACGCACTTCTCTGTGCCACATTCATTGCACCATTGATAATTATGTTACGACCTACGGCTGGTGATGCAGAGGCGTTTGTTCTAGCTTTGGTCATGTTTGTTTATCCTTTAATTCTACCAAGGTAGTCCTGTAGAGTTAGCAGCGGCACGATCTATCTGATCCTGCACCTTTGCTGTAAGTTTTGCTTCATTACGAGCCTTGGCTTCAGCAGCGGTTTCATCGCCTTCGATTAAACTACTATACACCCAGCCAAGCACATCTGCTTCTGTAAGGTCTGCGTAAGCAATGTAGTCTGACGCAGAAGGGTCAGCAGTGCATTGTAGTTTGCCACCAGCATTTGCTGAGTATGATGAGTTACCATCGCTTTGTGCATTTAGCGACCAGTAAACAAGGAATACTCCACCGTCTGAATCTTTATGCGTCATGTTACTAACGCCCCAAGTTGTTGTTATTGCCATTATTTGTTTCTCCTTTATGACGTTAAATTAGAATGGGTAATCTAAAGTAGTAACAGCACAATTTACAGCATATCCTGAAGCACCTGACGCCATAGTTAATTTTAGTGCGGCTCCAGCAATTGCATAAGTACGACCGTGAGGCGAACCTGCTAAAGTTGAACTTTGTGCAACCACAATCCCGCTGCTGCTACCTACATTTAATGTGTCCATAAATGATCTGCTTGAGTTATCATTTCCATAAACAATTATTTGTGCTGCTGCCGCACTTGAACCTCCTGCACCAACAGTTGTAACGATGGTTGTTTGATTTGTGCCAATAATAGCTGTTCTTTGACTAGTACGCATTATGCCACTTACACCGCTTGATGTATTTAATTGTCCAAGAACGGTAACTGTTCCAGCGGTGTCAATTTTTAAGGCGGTATCAGAGCCTACATCTCCGGGGCCAACAGCAATTTTAAACGAGTCAGCGTCACTACCATCAACTCCTATTACAAAACCAAAAGGACTAGTTGTAGTCTGAAGGTCTATAGATGAATCACCTGCACCTAATTGTCTTAGTACAAGAGTGGTTGCATTATCTGCCGTATTCTGTCTAATATCTAGGGGCGCTCCGGGTGCACTAGTCCCCACGCCAACACGATCAGTGCTTGCATCAACAAACAGCATATATTCGTTGCTGTCACTCTCAACACGGAAGTCTAGGTTATTAACGCCATCTTCGTTAAAAACAGCTTCTAATGTTCCAAGCCTTAGTTTCTCTATAGCTGGATTTCCACCAGTAGCAGTATCAAATATAATCCCTGCATCTTCTGTTGTATTAGACGCATCTTGAATAAAACCAGTAATACTAGCATATTCTGTCTGATTGCCAGCATCATCATCTGCTGTAAATATTACGGAACCAATTCTATTACTATCTTCTGCACCGCTATTAACCCTAGATAATTCTAAAACTGGACCTCTATTTACGTCTGTATCAGTAGAAATAAGTTTTAACTGTGAGCTATTGTCAGCAGTTGTAATAGTAGAAACTGCATTACTAGCAAACCCACCATTAAAAACAGTCGCAGCCGTTGTCGTTAGTATACCTGTCACTAGGGCAGTCGTTGCAATATTCACAGCACCATCAATATCTACAATGTCTAAGTTTGTTGTACCATCAATATCAATGTTACCTGAAATATCTAAACTTGCAGCTACTACATCTGTCATAGTAGTAGTACCAGTGAACGTTTGGTCTGCTACCTCAAATGGAGTGTAACTAATAATGTCACAAACGTCATCAGCACTGGCAGCTACACCTAACACAACATCACTACCATTAGTAGCTGTGAAGTCAGCAGGACTTAGGTGAGAACCATTGAGGTACACATCCACGAACTGTGCAGTATAACCTGCAGTTGCAAAGCTAGTCTGCCCTTCAG